>Ga0194130_10003851_pt1 | contig 19695 bp, 18 predicted proteins | sample TA2KigsurfametaG_FD_160084 | JGI IMG/M metagenome (GOLD analysis project Ga0194130, IMG submission 160084) | Freshwater microbial communities from Lake Tanganyika, Tanzania - TA2015050 Kigoma 12 surface | ecosystem: Environmental > Aquatic > Freshwater > Lake | place: Tanzania: Lake Tanganyika... | reverse complement strand
ATTTGGCCTTGATCTGTGAGGCGATTCGTTCGTCAACGGCGTCGCCGAGTGCGCACGGCATGACGATGTCGCAATCGACGGCAAACAGCGCCGAGGACCCGTCGATGCCCTTGCCAATGACCTCACCCGCGCCTGTTTCAACGACGCTCTTTGCGCCCTCGCGCAATTTGCGATCGATCAGCGAGATATCGAGACCATTGCTGTTGGCGATGGCACCACCCACATCGGCCACGGCGACGATTTTCGCCGAGCGGGCGTGCGCGAGACGCGCAGCCCACGCACCTACTTGTCCGTAACCTTGAATCGCGATTCGAGCGCCATCGAACGACATGCCGATCTTCTCGGCGGCCAACGCGGCGGCCTCAACCACGCCGCGACCGGTCGCCGATTCGCGACCGAGCGAACCACCCAACTCGATCGGTTTTCCGGTGACGACGCCGGGCACGATGTAACCCACGCTGGCCGAATATTGGTCGAGCACCCAGGCCATCACTTGGGCGTTGGTGCCGACATCAGGCGCGGGCACATCTTTGTCGGGCCCCAAGAACGGAATGAGTTCAGAGACATAGCGACGCGTCATTCGCTCGAGTTCGCGAAGTGACAACGACTTCGGGTCCACGGCCACGCCGCCTTTCGCGCCGCCCAGCGGAAGATTCATTAGCGCCGTTTTCAAAGACATCGCAATCGCCAAAGCGACGACCTCGTCTCGGGTCACCCCGGGATGAAATCGAATGCCACCTTTGGCGGGGCCGCGCGTCGTGTTGTGATGGACGCGCCAACCGACCAGATGGTCGCGGGTGCCGTCATCGCGACGAAACGGAATTGAAACCTCGAGCACGCGACGCGGTGCGATGATCGTTTCGATCAATCCGTCGTCAAGACCCAGCCATTCACCCGCTTGACGAACCCGAAACTCTGCAGACTCGAGCGCCATTTCTTTTGGTGCATGCCCTGACGACATGACTCAATTCTGCCCTAAATCGATGAACACGACGTGACACGAGCGTGAAATTCAAGTGGCATCGGCGTTATCTGGCGTTGATGAAAATACAAGACTCAGAGCGGGCGCAACCGCGGCCACTTGCCGATTTTGTCCAGACCGGCGACAGTGCTGCCCATCGTCTCGGGCGTCACGGGATGACTGATCAAAAACCCTTGCGCTTTCTTGCAGTGCAGATCACCGAGGGCGTGAAGTTGTTCGACCGTCTCGACACCCTCGGCGACGACATCGAGACCGAGCGAGTCGGCCATGGCGATGATCGTCTTGACAAGGCTCTTGGCACTCGCATCGTTCGCAAGTTCGTTGATGAATGAGCGATCGATCTTCAACCGGTGGATCGGGAACTTTTGCAGAAACGAGAGCGACGAATAGCCCGTGCCAAAATCGTCGATCGCGACGCGCACACCCGTGCTGGAAAGTCGCCGCAAAGTCTCAAGTGCCTGATCGGGTTGGGTGATCATCACGCCCTCGGTGACCTCGAGCCAGAGTTGGTCGGCTGGCATTCGCGACCGCATCAACGCCTCGTTGACGACGGCGACGAAATTGGGGTCATGAAGCTGGCGGGGCGAGACATTCACCGACATCGTCGCGTCTCTGCGGCAGATGCCCTGGTTGATCCATCCACGCAGATGGCTGAGGGCCTCGAGCAAAGCCCATGAACCGATCGGCACGATCACTCCGGTTTCCTCGGCAATCGGAATGAACTCGGCGGGCGAGATCTTCGTGCCGTCCTCCATGTCCCATCTCATCAAGGCTTCGAAGCCGATCACATCGCCGAGTTCGATGTCGATGATCGGCTGGTGCACGAGTCGCAGCTCGCGGCGCTCGAGTGCGCGGTAAAGGGCGGTCTCGACGGCGAGACGTTGATTTACGCGCTCGAGCATCGACGAGTCAAAGACCGCGACGCAGTTTCGCCCAGCATCTTTCGCCCGATACATCGCGGTGTCGGCATGGCGCAGCAGGTCGTCGGCAGAGCGAGTGACGGCGTCGTCAAGAACGGCGACCCCGATGCTGGCGGAAACGAAGACATCACCTTGGCGCAGTGCGAGCGGCTCGTGAAACGACTCCAAGACGGCGTCGGCGAGCATCACCGCATCGCTCTGACTCTTCGAGTCGGCATCAAGCACCACGAACTCGTCGCCGGAGATGCGCCCGACGATGCAGCGCCCGGGCAACACCACGCGGAGCCGCTGGGCGACTGCGATCAATACGTCGTCGCCGGCAGAGTGCCCCAAACTGTCGTTGATGTTTTTGAACCTGTCGACGTCGATGAACAACGCCGCAGGTCTTGAATTGGAGAAGCGCGAGGCGACTATCGCCGACTGAACATGTTCGAGCATCAAACCCCTGTTGGGCAGGTCGGTGAGGGCGTCAGTTTGCGCCGAGACGATCAAGCGCTCTTGAAGTGCCGCGTTGGCACGGACTGCGAAAACGACCCGAGCCGTGACCGTCGCGGCCAGGACAAAAATTGAAGCCGCTCTGACGAACCGATCCGAATCATCGGTCGGGTTGCTCAGCGCGAGAAACAAAATCGGCAAAACCAGGGCCGTTGTCGTCAGAATCATTCGGCCCAATAAAGGCTGCTTGACCCTGCTCGTTGTTTGTTCGGACAATGTCGCCACGCTCGGATGCAACACGGTCGCAGAGACCAAGAACAGACTCGCGATATACGGCGCGTTGGCGATTTGTTGATCGATCGACAGTCGTCCCGATTGATTGGTCGCATACAAGACATCACCGACGAGCGAACTAAGAATCGCACCCGATGCCAACCAGGTGGATGGTGTGCGCACGGATGATCCGAACAGAAGCGTCGCCAGCATGAAGACGACGATCGCGCTCGACGCCAAAGTCAAACCCCGAATTACCGTCACCGAAACGTCATCAGGCGAAAATGCGCGAGCGGGATTCAAAAAACCGACCCAGATGAAAAACCAGGAGGCGAGCGAGATAACAAGAGCATCAAAAACGACATTCATCGGGTCTCCGCCGATGCGCCGGCGAACAACCAAAAACAGACCGAGAACGAGGATCAATTGCACGGCCAAAAAGAGCGATTCTGAAAAAAGTTTTGCACCGACCGAAGAAGAGTCGCGATTGTCAAAAAACTGGGCGATCAACAGCACGAAAATCAGAAACAAAATCGAAGACCAAATTTTTCGATCTGGCTTGTTGATCAACACACCGACCAGCACCGCAAACACCACCTGGGCTGCCGCCACCAAGTAGATGAAATCGGTCGTGCTGTCGGCAGGTGAGAGGCCGTGCAGCACCGTGGCGCCAGGCGCCAAAAAAACCATCGCCCAAGCCGCACGAGAAACGGCCGTTGACATCACGAAAACGGTACTACAACGGTTTTTGCGGGGTATGCGACGTGCGATGAACTCGATCTTCTAAACTTTTCGCAGGCGGGGTTTAAGACCCATTCGTCGCGTCATGCGTCGAGAAAGTTTTCGATGTTCGTCACCCGTCACTCCAACGTCGTAGATCCGGTTCTGCGCGAAAAATTGTGGAATCTCTATCGTCGTTCGTATCGAGAGACCGCCGAGTTGACGGTCACCCACGAGATGCTCGAGCAGGTTGAGTTCAACGAGCAACTGACTCTAGATTCGAATCGAGTTTGGGTTGTTTGGAGCGATTCGCAACCAGTCGCAATGACTTTGGTCTCGACCGATGTTCGTGCCACTCGGTGGTTGAGCGAAATCTATTTCGAAAGGCATTTTCCCGAGAGGTTTAACGCGGGGCAGGTCCACTACATCGTTTGGGTCGTGGTCGACGCCAGCACCGATGTGCACGGTGCAAATTCGCTTTTGGCGCGCCAAGCATTGACGGTCGAAGCCAAAGACGGCGCATTGCTGGTCTTCGACGTTCCCGATATTCACCAACCGAACGCGACGGGCGGTGCGGCCGAACTTTTGTATCGCATGGCGAAGATGGTCGGCGAAGTCGAGCTCGTGCCGATTTCGACCCAGCGTTATTTCGCGCTTGATTTCGCGCCGAGCAAGTCTCGCGGCACAGGCAACGCCACCGTGCAAACGGCAAACGGCCAAGATTCCAAAAGTGTGGTGCTCCGCTAGCCTTTAGGCAGAGATGAGCGTGTCGGTTGCCGCGGTGACGGTGGTTGTTCCAGGGTCACACTTGATGTCGGGTCTGTTGGGCGAGCGCGACGCGCACCTGAGACAAATCGAGACGAAATTTCCGAACACGAACATCTCGGTGCGGGGAAACGAGATTTCGATCTCGGGATCCGACACGGAGATCGTCGGTCGTCTGTTCGAGGAGTTGACCGCGTTGCTGCAATCGGGCGAGAACCTCGACTTGGCGGTCGTGGCGAGAAGCATCGAAATGTTGCGCGTCGATCAAAAGCCCTCGGCGGTGCTAACCCAAGAAATCGTTCGTCAAAATCAGGGCAAACCGATCAGACCCAAAACCTCGGGGCAGAAGAAATATGTCGACGCAATTCGCGAAAATGTGATCACCTTCGGTCTCGGTCCGGCGGGCACGGGCAAGAGTTGGTTGGCGATCGCGATGGCGGTGCACGCGCTTCACTCGAAAACCGTCCAGCGCATCATTCTCACCCGACCCGCCGTCGAAGCGGGCGAGCGACTCGGCTTTTTGCCGGGTGACCTGATGGCGAAACTTGATCCTTATCTTCGGCCGTTGTATGACGCGTTGCACGACATGGTCGGGCCCGAGGGGGCGCAAAAACTCGTCGAGAAACAAGTGGTCGAGGTCGCGCCGTTGGCGTATATGCGCGGTCGAACCCTGAACAACAGTTTCATAATTCTGGATGAGGCGCAGAACGCGACACCCGAGCAGATCAAAATGTTTCTGACGCGAATCGGGTTTGGTTCGAAGGTCGTCGTGACGGGCGATATGAGCCAGGTCGACGTGCCCGACAACCGCAGCGGTCTGGTCGGTCTTGAGAAAGTCTTGTCGGGCATCGAAGGCCTTTCGTTCGTGCATTTGACGACGGGAGACATCGTTCGGCACAAGATCGTGACCGACATCGTCACGGCCTACGAGAAAAAAGGTTCGAGCGCGGTGAACGCCGGTGCTTGAGCCGCGAATTAGACGAGACGGTCCGCGCAAGGTTGGCGGCGATGGCGACGTTGAGGTCTTTTGCGCCGACGAACAGAGCGACGTCGACGTCGACGTCGATCGTTGGCATGCGCTGGCCCGAAACATTTTGGTGGCTGAAGGCGTGCGGGGAGCCGCCGAGTTGACCCTTATGTTCGTTCCTGAGTCGACGATCGCCGGACTGAACGAAAAATACATGGGCAAGAGTGGTGCGACCGATGTGCTCTCGTTTCCATTGGATGCCGTCGAGGCGGGTCGGGCGCCCGGGCCAGGCGCGATCTCGCGCGGCCCGAACAAGACATCCACAGATCTGAGCGAGTTCCCGATACTTTTGGGCGACGTCGTCATCTGTCCGTTGGTCGCCTCGCGTCAGGCGACGAGCCACGCGGGCAACATCGACGACGAGTTCGCGCTGCTCGTGACACATGGCGTGTTGCATGTTCTGGGTTACGACCATCAGGGCGAGAAAGACGCGCAGAAAATGCAAAAGCGCGAAAGAGAATTGCTCGAGGCGCACCATTGGCAGGCATCGATGCCGAAGACTTTTGCCAAGGTCTACGAATGATCCTCGCCGACGCCCCGACCACCGCAGATTTTTGGATGCTGTTCGCGATATTCGCGTTGCTCGTCGTCTTGACCCTGCTCTCGCTCGCCGAGATGAGTCTGTCTCGAATTTCGAAGACAAAAGCGCAGGCCCTTGTCGACGAAGGCGCCCGTGGCGCGAGCGTTATCAACAAACTTGCATCTGATCCGACCAAATGGGTGAACCCGCTCTTGCTGACGGTCAATACCTTTCAGACGGTGCAAGCGACGCTCACGGGTATCGTCGCCGGGCGGCTGTTCGGCGCGGCGGGTGTGGCGATCGGGGTGACGATCAACGTGGTCGTTTTTTTCGTTCTGGCCGAGGCCGTGCCGAAGACTTACGGCCTGATGCACCCCGTCAAGGGGGCGAGTCTGACAGCGCGATCGGTTAATGCCTTGACCAGTTTCTTTCCGCTACGAATCATCTCGCAGTGGCTGATCAAACTGACGAATTTGATCGTGCGTGGCAAGGGTCTGGCTGCCGGACCGTTCATCAGCGAGCAGGAGTTTTTGGGCATCGTCGAGGCGGCTGCGCAAGATTCGGTCATCGAACACGAGGAGCGCGAATTGATCGAGTCGGTGATCGAATTCGGCGACACGGTCGTTCGCGAGATCATGGTTCCCCGACCCGATGTCATCACGATCAACGACGACCTGACGATCAGCGGCGCCATCGACATCGTCGTCGAACATCAGTTGAGTCGATTGCCCGTTCTTCGTGCCGACGATGACGACCAAGACGACCTCGTCGGCGTGGTTTTCGCCAAAGACTTGATCGCGGCGGAACGGGCGGGCAGAGGCAACGAGTCGATCAAAAATTCGATGCACTCGGTCGAAGTTGTGCCCGAGACCAAGCTCGTATCTGAGCTGATGCGAGAGATGCAGCAAGACCAGTTTCACCTGGCGATGGTCGCCGACGAATACGGTCTCTTGGCTGGTTTGGTAACGCTCGAGGATTGTCTCGAAGAGTTGGTGGGCGAGATCGGTGATGAGCACGACGAAGACGACACCTCCGTGCAGCGCCAGCCAAACGGCGACCTGTTGGTAGCGGGGAGCACGACCATCGACAAATTGAACGAGGTACTGTCAGCCGAAATCAGCAACGGCGACTATGACACCGTCGGTGGGCTCGTGTTCGGGCTGCTCGGGTATGTTCCCGAGGGCGGCGAATCGGTGACGCAAGACAATCTCGTGTTCAAAGTCGAGGAGTTGGACGGCCGTCGAATTCAATTGGTCAGGGTTTCGGTCGCCAAATAGTTTCAAGTTAGTCTCGCAGGGTGGAAATTTCTCTGCGAGGAAAGACCGCCCTCGTGACGGGTGCGTCGCGTGGCATCGGTCAGGCAATCGCCAAATCTTTCGCCGAGGCGGGTGCGCAGGTGATGCTCACCTCGAGAAAGATCGAGGCGTTGCGCCAGGCCGCGACGCAAATCGACGGCGAGACAGAAGTGTTCGCGGCGAACGCCGGCGACATTCAACAGGCGCAAGCGTGCGTGGATGCGACGATGAAACGTTTCGGCAAAATCGACATTCTGGTCAACAACGCGGCGACTAATCCTTATTATGGGCCGACGCTGGGCGTCGACTCGGCGCAGTTCGACAAGACTTTTCAGGTGAACCTGAAGGGCCCACTTTTTTGGAGCCAAGCAGCCTGGAATGCTTCGATGAAAGATTCACCTGGCGTGATTTTGAACATCGCCTCGGTCGGCGGGTTGCGCGCCGAACAGGGTTTGGGTGTCTACAACCTGACCAAGGCGGCGTTGATTCATCTGACGAGTCAACTGGCGTGCGAATTGGGGCGAACGCGGGTCGTCGGCATCGCCCCAGGCTTGGTAAAAACTCTGTTCGCCTCGGTTTTGATCGAGAATGTGGGTGACCGGCTCGCCGCCGCATTGCCGACCAAGCGACTCGGCGAGCCCCAAGACATCGCGAATCTGGCGTTGTTCTTGTGTTCCGACTTGGCGGCGTGGATAACTGGCGAGACCTACGTGATCGACGGCGGCGCCGGTGTCAGATCGGGCACGATGTAGTCGCCAGCGGCGCGCAAGAAAATTGGTGTCAGTGTTGCGAGAGCAAATAACAAGATCGCACCCGAGGCTAGATATGTCGCCCGCAAGCCGAAATTGAATGCGATTTGTCCGCCTAACAGAGCACCGATCGCAGTCGACCCGGTGCCGATGAATCGATAGACGCTGTTGACCCTGCCAAACAGTTCGGTTGGAATCAGTCGCTGTCGCATGCTGACCGTGATCACATTCCATGTCGTCCCCGCGATCGCCATGACGACACCGCTGATAGTGACCGCCCAGATGTTTGGGAAGAGCCCCGGGATCAGATCTGAAATTCCGAAAACAATGTAAGCCAAAACAATCGCCGTGGTCGCGCCGAGTCTTTTGCTCACCGACTCGCCGACAAAGCCGCCGATGATCGAGCCGATTGAAATGACCGCGAGCAACACACCAAAACTGCGCGCACCCAGACCCAGCTCATCGCGAGCAAACTTCGCAAAAACTGCAGCGCCGAACATGTGGCACATGTTGGCGATTCCGAGCATCACCGCCAAAACACGCAACAGCCGATGACTTGCGAGCCAAGCGAGACCCTGCTTGAGTTCTTTGACGAAAGACCTTCTCTCGCCCGAAATCGTCGGCGCCTTTGCCTGATGCTTGATCGACTTGATCAATAGACCAGCAGCAAGCAAAGCGAGGGCGTTTACCGCGAACGGCGCAAAGCTGGCTGCCACGAAAATCCAGGCGCCGATCGGCAGGCCGACAAAACCGTTGCTGACGATCTCGGTGATATACAGCCGGCTATTTGCTTTTTCTAATTGCGTCTGATCGACTATCGCGGGCAAGAACGCCTGAGAACTCATGTCGAAGAAGAGTTCACAGACTCCGGCAATTCCACTGATGACGATGAGATGAAAAATGTTCAAATATTCGGTGAGTGCCCCGACGGCAATAATCGTGAACAGCAGACCGCGAGTTATGTTCGCCAAATACATTACTTTTTGTCGATCCCTGCGATCGATGAAGACTCCTGCGGGTAGCGAGAGGATCAACCAGGGCAACATCGCCGCGAAGGGAACGGCGGCGATCAAGCGTGCATCGTCGGTCAATGAAAGCGCCAGGAGGGGACCCGCGGCCGCAACCATGCCGTCGCCCAGATTCGACATTGTTGACGACGAAAACAAACGCCAATAAGAGCCCGGAAGGCGATTTGATCTTTCTGTCGTCATCGTGTGCTTGCTTCGGGCAATTCGGAGGAAAGCACTTTGCCGAGGGGCGAGCGCGGTATGCGGTCTACAAAATGAACGAACTTCGGCGCGCAGTAATCGGGCAAGACATCTCTGACTACTTTTCTCACTTCATCGGCCTCTACGCCGAGACTCGAATCTGCGACGACGATCCAGGCGCTTACAGCCTGGCCCCACTTGGCATCGGGCACACCTCGAACGACGCAATCCTCGACGCCTTCGATTGCCACGATCACTCTTTCTACTTGACTTGGCCAGACTTTGTAGCCACCGGTTTTGATCTGGTCATCGCGCCGACCTTCGACGATCAGGCGACCATTCTCGATTCGACCAAGATCGCCTGTGGTCAACCAGTTGTCATTGGTGAACGGGCTCGAACCATCGCGGTAACAGCGCATGCAACTTGGGGTTTTGATCTCGATGCCCGAATCTTCGGTGATGCGAATCTCGACCCCGTCAAGGGGCAGCGAGTCGTAGACAACTCCACCGAATGTCTCGGTGAGGCCATATGTCGTGATCGTGTTGGCGGGTCGTTCAGAGCCGACTTGGCTGCCGCCGACCAACACTTTTTTGAAACCGCTTAAATTTAGATGCCTGAGCATCGTCGGCACGACAGAAGTCAGAGTCGCACCGTCGGCGAGCGCACGGTCGATCGAGGTTTGGTCGGTTTTGCCGGAGATCGTCAGCGCAGAGCCCAGTTGCAGCGCTCGCATCACGACCGAAAGACCACCAACATGGGCCAAAGAAATGCACGCCAGCCAGTGGTCGGTCTTGTCGCAACCGAGTCGGCGCGAACTTGCGTCGACTGCGGCCTTGATCGAGGCATGAGTGTGCACGACCCCCTTTGGTTCGCCGGTAGATCCCGAGGTCGCAACCACCATGGCGTCGCCAGGTTCGACCGGTCTGGACGTGGATAGATGAATTGTGTCGCGCGATGAATCAATAACGGCGGAGGCTTCAAAGCGCTGCACCAGATCGCGACGCATGGTCAGTGGCAACCGTTGATCGAGTGGTAAAGCCGCATCACCTGCCGACCAGATCGACTGCAGCGCCTCGACAAAACTTTTGTTGGCTGGCATGTCGATCGCGACCAACGAATTCACCCGATCAGCGTATGTGTTTTGCAGTTAAATTAGAGCCGTGCGGCAGTCGCTTGGTCTTTGGATTGCGGGTGCGAGACCAAAAACTTTGCCCGCGGCGATAGCGCCCGTGCTCGTCGGTGGCGCGTGCGTCGTAGTCGACGAGTCATCTCAGCGAAACTGGTCGAACTTGGCAGGCGCCCTGCTGGTCAGTCTCGCGCTGCAGATCGCCGTCAATTTCGCGAATGATTATTCAGATGGGATACGCGGAACAGACAAGAACCGTGTCGGTCCGCTCAGGTTGGTGGGCTCCGGTTCGAAATCGCCGGTAGCGGTGAAGCGAGCCGCGATCGTATCTTTTGCCGTTGCGGCGATCGTCGGTTTGTTGCTGGCAGTCTCGACGACATTGTGGTTGCTGGTTGTAGGCGTACTTTGCCTTGCAAGTGGTTGGTTTTACACGGGAGGCAAGCACCCGTACGGCTATCTCGGGTTGGGCGAAATTTTCGTGTTCGTTTTCTTCGGCGTCGTGGCAACCGTGGGTTCGACCTTCGTTGTCACGCAGCGAATTTCTGGTCTGAGTTTTCTCGCGTCGGTCGTAGTCGGATGTCTGGCTTGCGCGCTTTTGGCCGTAAATAATTTGCGCGATATCGACGGCGACAATGCGGTGGGCAAGCGAACGCTCGCGGTGCGACTGGGTGATTCGGGCGCAAGAATCTTTTATGTCGGGTTGTATCTTGCCGCCCTGATCACGACGCTCGGAATGGCGGTGAATCGCCCGACGATCTTGCTCGGGCTTATCGGTTTGGCCACCGGGGCGCAGCCAGTGCTCGCGGTGCGACGTGGTGCGACGGGAAACGAACTTGTCAAAGTTTTGGTGATGACCGGCAGAACCCAGATTCTGACGGCGATCACCCTAAGTTTGGGAATACTGCTCGCGGGTTGAGGCGAGAAATTCGCGCACCGTCGTCGCGAACCTCTCGGGCTGCTCGAGATGCGGGGTGTGACCCGAACCTTCGATCAAACACAAACTTGCATTGTTGCCGATTTGACCGACGATGCGTTCGGCGATCCTCGCGAATTTTTCGTCTTTGACGCCAGCCACGACGAGCACAGGAATTGTCAACTCACCAAGCCGGGACCACGATGGTCTCTGGTTGCCGGCCCCGCACAGGCGAAGGCTGGAGGCCAAGCCGCGCGCCGAGTTCGTCAGGCGAATCGACCGCTGATTGTTGTCTTGGTTCAAGCCGTCGAACAGTGGCTGGGCGAGCCAAGAATCGACGAACTTTTCAACACCGAACCTTTCGATTTGCCGGGCCAAATTTTCGTCGCTTTCCAAACGCGCTGAACGCTGAGCGGCGTCTTCGATGCCTGCCGTGCCGCTGACCAAGACGAGACGACCGACCAGTTCTGGAAACGCGAGGGCCGCATCGAGGCACAGTCGTGCACCGAGTGAATACCCTAGATACGTCGCCGAACCGCCGACATCAACGATCGCTCTTGCCCCGTGCTCAAGATCAAGGTCGATATCCGCCGAACCGCCATGATTCGGCGCATCGACAGTCAGCAACTGATAGTCGTCCTTCAACTCGGCCACGAGGTCGGCCCAGGTCTCTTTTGTCTGGGTGAAGCCATGCACAAGAACGAGTCTTTCGCCGATTCCAAAACTGCTGGTGGCAAGCATCAAAACGCAACGATAACTCGGCTTGACTGTAAATTCAGGCACAACGGTCGGAGAAATTCGGCGGTTTGCTGCCACGATGTATGCATGGCTTCATCGGCATCGATCACGGCCACTCTCTGTGCCACCCTTGTCGACGAGTGGCTCGCATGCGGGGTCAAACATGCGGTCGTTTCGCCAGGCTCGCGTTCGACCCCGATGGCTCTGGCGATTGCGGGTCGTGAAGAAATCGCGATGCATTTGTTTCACGACGAGCGCAGCGCCGCATTTTGCGCGCTGGGTATCGCCAAGGCGACGGGTGTGCCGGCCATCGTTTTGTGCACTTCGGGAACGGCGGCGACCGAATTCTTTCCCGCGGTGACCGAGGCGAGTTACGCCGAGGTGCCGATGCTGGTTTGCACGGCAGATCGACCGCCCGAACTACAAGGTGTGGGCGCCCCGCAAACGATCGACCAGCAAAATCTTTACGGCGCAAAGGTTCTGGAGTTCGTCAACATCGAAGTCGCCGACGATGCCGAAAAAGATTCATGGCGTTCGATTGCGCGTCGGGTTTTTGCAAGCAGCGTTGGTGCAGGTGCCGATCAAAAATCAGGACCAATCCACGTCAACCTGCAGTTTCGTGAGCCCCTCGTCGGTGTTGCAGAAGACCTGCCGCGACAAATCGATGATGCATCTTTTGAGATCGCCCGAAAAATCCAAAAGTTATCGCCGAGGAAGTTGCGGAAGTTCGGCAAAGCGTTGACCGCAACCCGCGGACTGATAATCGCCGGGCCCGAGAATTATGACGGAAAGAATCTGCTGAAACTTGCCGAGCATCTCGGTTGGCCAATTTTCGCCGACCCTCGCGGGGCGGCCAGGGTAAGCCACGAACTCGTGATCGGTGCGTTCGATTCGATTTTGCGAAGCCAAGATTTCAGCGCCGAAAACAAGCCCGAAGTTGTGCTTCGAATCGGCACTCCTCCCGCTTCGAAAGTGACGAACCAGTGGCTGGCGGGTCTCGACTGTCGTCATCTGGTTTTGACTACGACGCCGACATTGGTCGACCCAGAAAAAGTGACCGACCATCACATCGTCGCCGACATCGACGAGACCTTGTCCGCGATTCAAACGACGCTTTCTCGGGGGCTAATTCGAGACTGGTCACAGAGATGGTCTGCGGCCGAAAGTGCGGCCCAAGCGGCGATCAACCAGGCGCTGCGTGACGAGTCCGCGATGAGCGAGCCAGCCCTTGCGCGAACGATCTGCGCGTCGTTGCCCGATTCGTCGACTCTTGTCGTTTCGAGTTCGATGCCGATTCGCGACGTCGAGTGGTTCTCGGCGCCCCGGGCCGGATTGAAAGTTTTGGCGAACCGGGGTGTAAACGGAATCGACGGCGTCGTCAGCACGGCGGTCGGGGTGGCGCTTGCAAGCAAGTCACCGACATGTCTGTTGATCGGAGACGTCGCGCTGTTGCACGACACGAATGGTTTGCTCAATCTTGCGGAGCGAGAAGCCGACTTGAAGATCGTCGTGATCGACAACAGCGGAGGAGGCATCTTCTCGTTTTTGCCGCAGGCATCGAGTCTCGAGACCTCCCTTTTCGAGAAGGTTTTCGGCACCCCGCACAATGTCGATATCGAGATGCTGGCAAAAGCGCATCGCCTCGGTGCCCAGACGGTGCAAAACCTCGACGATCTCACCGATGCTCTGGCCCAACGCGGCCCCGTGTTGGTGCGGGTCTGCACCGACCGGAACGAAAATGTGAAGGTTCATGATCGGATCAATCAGGCGGTGGCGGCGGCGTTGCGCGAGGCTCGCTGAACTGCGAGTCGGTCGGCGTTACGGCCGAATCAATGCGGCCAACATCGCCTGAAATTTCGCCTGGGTTTCGGCGAGTTCGCTCTCGGGCTCGCTGTCGGCGACAATTCCACCACCGGCGAACAACCGGGCAGTTTTGCGAGTTGCATCGAATTCGGCGCAGCGTATGGCGACCGCAAATGTGCCGTCACCGCGACTATTGAAATAGCCGACCGCACCGCCATAGCGGCCACGCGACATACCTTCGACGGCGGCTATCTGTTGCAGGGCGGCTTCGCGTGGCGCGCCGCCGAGAGCCGGAGTCGGCGAAAGGGCATAGGCGAGTTCGAGCACCCCGGGGCGAGGTTCGCTCAATTGACCGCTGATTTCTGTGCCCAGATGCTGAACATTGGCCACGGGCACGATCGACGGCTCGGCCTGCCAATCCAAAAAACTGCACCATGGCAACAGGGTGTCGCGAACCATGTCGATGACGATCCGGTGCTCGATTTGATTTTTTGCACTCGACAGCAACTCTTCGGCGACTTTGGCGTCGGTCACGGGGTTGCCGGATCGGGGCGCGGTGCCCGCGAGCGGATGACTTGAAACTTGATTGCCTGAAACCGCGACCAAAAGTTCGGGTGATGCGCCGATCAGCCCGTCGATCGAGTACCTGTAGCTCGAACCGAAACTCGCCTTGAGTCGCAGCAAAACCGCGCCGATGTCAAACGGCTGGTCAGCCGAAACAAAAATATCGCGGGCGATCACCGCCTTGGCGAGCCGACCATCTCTGACCGCGTTGGCCGTGCGGCGAACCGCCTCGAGATATCGCGCGACAGGCACACCAGGGTTCACCGCGAAAGAAGCAGCGCTCGTTTTGGGCTTCGAATCAGTCGGCATGATCGCAGTCGCAAGATCGAGATCATCGGCACCGACCTGAGAAATCCATTGTTCACCTGTGGAGGTCTTGCCGATCACGATTCGTGGAATCACGAACTCGTGCGGGTCTGAGCCGATGAACGGAATGCAGCCCATCGCGACCGGACCCGAGTCGACGATCGCGCTCGAATTGTCGTCGGTGATTTCACGCAGAACTTTTTCGACTTGATCTCTTCTAGCGCGAATAGCGACGCCTCGGCCTGCGACACCAACGCCGTCTTTGACGAAGAGAAAACCTTCGCTTCCCGCGAATTCATTCAGGTCGATCGGGCGGTCGGTGACCGACGATAACAGCCTGGTGGTCGAGCGCATCTAGTTTTTTGTCGCAACGATCAGTTGGGTCAGCCCACCCGAGAGTTGCGTGTGCGTCGCGTCGGAGAACCCGCTTTGCTGCAACATCGCAACAATTTCGCCCGACTCAGGCAAGTAGGCGACGCTTTTCGGCAGGTATTTGTAGGCCGCACGATCAGAGAGCAGGCCGCCGATGATCGGCACCACTTTGCCGAAATAGATTTTGTTGCCGAGACGAATCAGAGGGTTCGTCGGTCGGCCAACATCGAGCAGGGCGATGCGACCGCCGTGCCGGGTGACGCGCGCGAGTTCGATGAAAAATCGCTGCAGATTCTCGAGGTTGCGCAGCGCGAAGCCGCAGGTGATGCCGTCGACGCTGGCGTTTGGCACGGGCAACCGAAGAATATCGGCCTGCGAGCGCGGCGCACCGCTGCGATCGGCGCTGAGCATGCCGAACGACAAATCCATTGAAATCGGCGAGTAACCGAATTTTTTGAGTTCTACGCAAAGGTCGCCCGTGCCGCTCGCCAAGTCGAGAATTGTCGAACCCGCGGGCAGGCCGAGGCTGCGGACGGTCTTCTTTCGCCACTTGACATCCAGGCGAAAAGTCATCAGCCGATTGACAAAGTCGTAACGGGGCGCAATCGAGTCGAACATTTCGCGAACGGCCTCGACCTTTTCCGACCCTTTGGGCAGATCTGCGCGATCCCATTTTTTCGGTTTAGAGCTCACTCAAATCAGGCTAGGGCGTGTAGCAGAGACGTGGGCGAGTGATGATTTTCTGTCACAGGTCTGACAAGATACTGCGAGGAGATATTCGTCTTGATTGATTTTTCATTCGCGCCCGAGGTCGACGCCGTGCGACTGAAGGTTCGCGAGTTCATGGACACCGAGGTGCGCCCCGCTTGGGATGCGATCGACCAGAAAGATCGCGCCGAGGTCGTGCGCACGATCGTCAAGTTGCGAGGTTCGGCGAGAAAAAAATGGAATCTTTGGTTGCCGCATATGCCGGCCGAGTGGGGTGGCATGGGTTTGGGGCCGACGGCGATGGCGGCGGTGTCGGCCGAAGCGGCGAAAGTGAGAATCGGTCCGTTCGTGTTGAACGCCCAGGCGCCCGACGAAGGCAACCAGCACACTTTGCTGCACTGGGCGACCGATCAGCAGAAAGAAAAATATCTTCGACCACTGTGCGAGGGCACCGCCCGCAGTTGTTTCGCGATGACCGAGCCCGAAGTCGCCGGCAGCGACCCGACTCTGATCAGAACCCACGCCTACCAAGACGGCGACGAGTGGGTGATCAACGGTCACAAGTGGTTCATCTCTGGCGCGCGCGGCGCGCAGTTCGCGCTGTTGGTGGCGCGCACCGAGGACAACCCTGATCTTCCGCAGGCGGCGAATTCATGTTTCATCGTCGACATACCGAGCGAGGGCTTCAACATCGTGCGCGATGTCGAGACGATGTCGGGCGGGCACAACCACTGCGAAATCATGATCGAAGATCTCAGGGTGCCGGCGGCGAACATGCTGGGCGGGCGCGGTCAGGGGCATTTGTTGGGTCAATACAGACTCGGACCTGCGCGTCTGGCGCACTGCATGCGGTGGATAGGCGAGGCGGAGATCGCGCTCGACATGATGGTCGACCGCGCCCTGCAGCGGTACTCGCACGGTTCGATTCTCGCCGAGAAGCAGGGTATTCAGTGGTTGATCGCCGATTCGGCGATGGAGCTGTATCAGTGCAAGTTGATGGTCTTGCACGCGGCCTACAAAATCGAGAATGGCCAAAGTTTCACTTCCGAGGTTTCGATGGCCAAACACTTCGTCGCCAACAGTCTTTGGAGGATCATCGACCGGGCGATTCAAGTTCACGGCGCGTTGGGCTACTCGACCGACACGCCCCTGGCGCACATGTTGCAACAGGCGCGCTGGAGTCGTTTCGCCGACGGCGCCGATGAGATTCACCAGATGCGAATCGCGCAGCGCACGATCGCCGCGTTCAAAGACCATGGTTCGACCAAATCGGCGACGGGAGACCTGCCACTATGACGAAACTTGACGGCAACTCGTCGCGCATCACCTTCGGGGTATTCATTCCGCAAGGTTGGAAAATGGAGCTGGTCAGCATCACCGACCCCGTCGCCAAATGGCGAAAGACGGTCGAGATCGCCCAGCTTGCCGAGCGACTCGGATTCGATTCGATTTGGGTTTACGACCACTTTCACAACGTGCCACGCCCGGCGCATGAAACGGTCTTTGAATGCTGGACGGTGATCTCGGCGATCAGCCAGCAGACAAAAACGATCCGCCTCGGCCAGATGGTGGGATGCAACCTCTATCGAGAACCAAGTTTGCTCGCCAAGATCACATCAACGGTGGACGTGATCTCGGGAGGTCGACTCGACTGGGGCATCGGTGCTGGCTGGTATGAAAACGAGTGCCGAGGTTACGGTTACGACTTTCCCGAGCCGAAAGTTCGCATTGCGATGCTGCGCGAATGCGTCGAGATCGTGCGTTCGATGTGGACGCAAGAAGAGACGAATTACGAGGGCAAGTATTACAAGTTGCAGCGCGGCAACTGCGACCCGAAACCATTGCAGAAACCTCATCCACCGATCTGGATCGGCGGTGGCGGCGAACAATTGACCTTGCGCGTCGTGGCGCGATACGCCGATTATTCGAACTTCGGCGGCACACCCGAAGAATTCGCCCGAAAGCGAGAGATATTGAAGGGCCACTGCGCGGCCGTGGGCAGGGATGAATCACAGATTCGCAAAACATGGTCGCCCGACATCTTCATTCGACGCACCGAAAAAGAGTTGAAGAGCGTCGGCTCACTGAGTTTGCGTGGCGATCCGTTCGATGTTTGGCAAAAGGGAAACCTGGTCGGTACGGTCGAGCAAGTTTCTGAAAAAGTTCAGCAATACATCGACCTCGGGTGCACGGGCTTCGTGCCGTGGTGCGCCGACTACCCGAGCAGCGAGACCGTCGAATTGTTCGCCGAGGTTATGCGCAACTTTCGCTAGTTGAAAAGAAGTCTGATCGTCTACAAGTAGTAACGAAAGACGACTTCGGCCACACAAGAGGGTTTTTTCGCACCCTCGACTTCGAACGTGGTCTCAAGGGTGACCTGCACGCCGCCCGTGACATCCTCGACCGACAGGAGTTTTACTCCGGCGCGAAGACGTGAACCGACGGGCACGGGCGACGGAAAACGAACCTTGTTGGTGCCGTAATTGACACCCATCGCCACACCTTCAACGCCAAAAATTTGTGGAAGAAACACCGGCCCCAATGAAAGCGTCAGATAACCGTGGGCGATCGGACCACCGAACGGCCCCTTCTTGGCCCGTTCGACATCGATATGTATCCACTGGTGATCACCTGTCGCATCGGCGAACCGATTCACCTGGTCTTGGGTGATGGTCATATATTCGGAGAAGCCCAAATGATTTCCGACTTGGGCCTTTAGTTGATCAACGCCTTTGATGATGAGTTTCGCCATGCCCCAAGTTTGGCAGAAGGCGAACGAGTGCGACGAAGCGTTAGCGGTACCAGATTCTTTGGTGGGAACGACTTTGCGGATGCAGGATCAACGCGCAGAGAGCGACCTCGAAGATCAGGCTGAGGGTGCTGCCACCGCTTAATTTGTCGTAGATGCCGACTTTGATGTTGCTTCGACTTTCGAGGTCGGTGAACGCCCAAAATCTGAGAACGAACGGCGAGAAAGCCGCGGCGATCGCGAGTTTGTATCCGAGTTTCAGATCATTGGCCATGAATACGCCGGAGAGCGCGTGCAGGGCGACGACCACGAGGCCGAGCAAAACGCCGAACGAATATCGACTGCGCAGATAACCGAGGTAGTCGTTGGTGTCGATCACGTTGACCAAAGCGAAGAAGCCGTTCAGATAGAGCAGCATCGCGGCGATCTGCAGAGTCTGCGGTTGCATGCGGTCGAACCACTTGCGCCAGTCGACATTGAACATCGCCCAAGTCTGCCAGATCGACGAGATTCGTCTCGGTAATCTTTTGGTGTGCGTTCTGCCTTCGTCTCGCTCGTCGGCCGACCCAACGTCGGAAAGTCGACCCTGCTCAACGCCATGATCGGCAAAAAAGTGAGCATCGTCTCCGACAAGCCCCAGACGACGCGCACGAGGGTGCGGGGCATCTTGAATCGCGGCGACGCCCAGCTCGTCTTCGTGGATACTCCCGGTTTGCACAAGGCGAGCACGGCGCTCGGCGAGCGGGTGAACGCGACTGCGTTAGAGGCCACGCGCGATGTCGACATTGTTTGCCTGGTCGTTGATGCGACCCAACCGTTCGGCACGGGCGACAAATGGGTGAGCGAACAATTCGATGTGCGCCAGGCGATCGTCGTGCTCAACAAAGTCGACGCGGCGAGCGGGCAAAAAATTCTGGCGCAACTTGCGAAACTCGCAGAACTTGGCGCGAGCGAATATTTCCCGGTCTCCGCCAAGACGGGCGACGGAATCGAGCAATTGATCGCAGAACTGGCGAGACGCGCGCCCGAGGGGCCCGCGATGTTTCCGCCCGAGATGGTTTCTGAAACTCCCCAGGCCGAGTGGGTCGCCGAACTTGTGCGTGAGCAACTGTTGCTGATGACCCGCGAAGAACTGCCGTATTCGATCGCCACCCGCGTCACCGAATGGGAGTGGCCCCGTGTGCGCTGCGAAATCATCGTCGAGCGCGAAAGCCAAAAGGGCATGGTCATCGGAAAGTCGGGAAGCGTGCTCAAACAGGTCGGAATCGAGGTTCGCAAGCAGATGCCCGCTGGTGCGTTTCTCGAATTGTTCGTCGTCGTCGACAAAGACTGGCAACACAGCCCCGACCGCGTCGAACGCCTCGGCTACTAGATTTTGAAACGACCTATGCGCTTGCAGAGATTCAGACGAGAAATCTATTTCTTGTTGGCGACGGCCGTATATGTCTTTCTGTTTTCTCGTCACACCGATCTTCTAAGCGGTGATGCTCAGCTTTCGGCGACTCTCTCCAACTACCAACT
>Ga0194130_10003849_pt1 | contig 19700 bp, 14 predicted proteins | sample TA2KigsurfametaG_FD_160084 | JGI IMG/M metagenome (GOLD analysis project Ga0194130, IMG submission 160084) | Freshwater microbial communities from Lake Tanganyika, Tanzania - TA2015050 Kigoma 12 surface | ecosystem: Environmental > Aquatic > Freshwater > Lake | place: Tanzania: Lake Tanganyika... | reverse complement strand
AAGATCTCGACGCGATTGGCCCTGCGGAGCAGGCTGGCGAGTTCTCGGGTGTTGTCCATGTTGTTCGAGGTGACTTTCTTCCAATCATCGCCAATATTTTTTTATACGGCATTTCGGCTTTCAAAAGGGCATTTTTCAACCAACACCTTTTTCGACACCTCACCCCCGGACACGTCCGGACAGCACCAGGACAGCATCCCCAAATCTCCCAAAAGCCCTGCGGGCAGGGGATCCGGACACATCGGACAGGCCGGACAGGGTTTTTCGGAAGGTTGGTTAAAGAAAGTGGGGGAAAAACTTTTTTCTTCAACACAAAAAGAAGCTGTCCGAGCTGTCCGGGTTGTCCGGATTCAGTTATTCCATGGGATTTGCTGTTGTCGTGATCCTGTCCGGGTGCTCTTCAACCCTGTCCGGGCAGGGCTGGATGCTGTCCGGGCTGAGGATCGCCAACACCTCTGCTGCCTCTGGGAGATCGGGTTTGTGGCACCTCAATTCTTCGTAGCCGTTCTGGACATAGTGCTTGGTGTAGATCATGGGCTTGTGAGTGATCATGCTCGTGCCGATTAACCCCTCCTTCACTCCAAAACCGAAGAAGCACGCCGGTGCCTTCCGCGTGGAATTGGACCCAGCCACAGATCGCCTATCAGCCCTGAGGTGAGGAAGCGCCATCGCCAACCTGCTGACAAAAGTCTTTTGGGACGTCGGCCTGTGGTTCTGCTCAGTGCAGAAAGCCTGAAATGACTTGAACAGCTCGGTCTCATTCGGCAAATGATTTGACGGCCTCGGCACCAAGCAGGCGTTGGCAAAACTCCTCACCGCGTCCATGTCGATCTCTGCAGCAGTCGCAGCGTCCCTGAGCAGTCCATTGACATCACCCCCTGCCAGGAGCCTCTTCACCTCCTGCCTAGATGCCCGCAGGGCCCAACTGACTATCTGCCCCAGCTCTGACTCCAACTTTTCGTCGAGATCCAGATCAGGCTTCATCCCCGCGGGGCGTGACGTTGGCAGCACCAACATCCGGCGGGTCATGCCGTTACCGGCGTCATCCATCGACGGCGGCTGCGTCGAGCAAATCACCACCCGGCCGCTGAACGGCTCAGCGTCTTCAGCATCGGACTCATGCAGCGTCCTGCCGGTCAGCTTCCCGCCATCAGTCAGTGCATAGAGGGTTCCAACGCCGACCTGCCGCCCCTGCAGATCCGGGAATGCCAAGAGGCGTTTCCCGCTGACAAATTGGCGGATCTTATCGGGGTGGTTGATGTCGGCGAACCCGCTGGTGATCACGCTGACGACACTCGATGGAAACAGCTTCTCGATCAGCCGTTCCATCGTTCCCTTCCCGCTCCCGGATGCCCCGAGGATCATCACGATCCGGCTGCATTTGAACCCGGGATCAACCATGTAGCGCAGCACCACCTGGATGATCGACTCCCACTCCTCACCAAAGGAGCTGGCGATAAAGCGCCTCATCGTCGGCGGACACTCCGCTGTATCCGCGAAGTCCGCGTCTACCGCCCAGGTCAGCTTCCGCCCAGGGCTATGCGGAACGAGTTCCCCAGTACCCAGCAGGTAGGTGCCGTTCCGGAATGCCACGGCCTCCTCAAGATCCATCTGGTCTTCGTGCAGCTTCAGAGCGGCGAGATCCGTGCAGCTCTTGGCACGCGCCGCAGTGATGTGCTTCCTGAACTTCGTGCCCTTTGCGTTTTGGCTGAAGGCATAAGGCAGAAGTTCAAGCATCAGCTTCTGCATTCGGTGCGTTGACACCGGCTCGAAGAAGCCGAGGCGGTCGTCATATCGAAGGAACCTCTGTTGATGGCTGGTGATCGGCCGCCCCTCAAACGCCGCCTTTTTCAGCAAAGCGTTGAAGACCACCAGCTCAGGAGTGCGCTCCGCACTGATTAACCAGTCCCACTCACTCATTTCGTCCGCCCACGCACCAAGTGGATGCTGGACTGGCTCATCAGCCTTCTTCCCAAAGCCTTTGCCTCTCCCCCAATCCGGTAGCCACCTCCATTGGCCTGTCTCCTCCGCCCACTTCGCGATTGCGCGCCGCAGGGCCGACTTACTCAGCTCTCCGGTGCCCACCTCTTCCGGCCATGCGAAGTGCCGCTCTTTACAAGTGTCGAAACCGCCTTCGTAGCCGCACCAATCGCTGTTGCGGCAATAAACCTTGAACAACTTGATCGGATCTTCTTCCACCCGGTATCCGAGCGACTCGATCATCGCTCTGGCTTCCTGCAGGGCCTTTGCGACTTTGTAGGCATTTGTGGCGCGTACCCCCTCTTTATCGCCGTTCTGGATCCGATCGCACGTCGTTCGACTAAGCCCAAGTCTTAGAGGGACCGGCTGCGTCAGTTCGTCCGGCTCCGGGTACTGACCAGGTTTTGCCGGCTCCCCTTCTTCTGCCCTGAAGAGGCCGCCATTGTCTTTAGCAGCCTTGGCTTTGACCTCGATTTCCGGGCACAGCTCCAAGATCTGGGCCGCTTCATACCAAGCCCCGTCAGCGGCGTAGATGGTGCTCCGCTGCCGTGTTTTGGGATGGATGCCACCCGCCAACCGCATCGGCTGCGCAGGGCTCTCCATCTTCGAGTCGAGCTTGACTCCCGGTGTGGCCTGCCGAATCGCCTCCTGTAACCGCTTCAACGCCACGATCCCCTCTGCCAGAGGGAGCGGAGTCTTAAGCCGCCACCAAAAGTGCAGCGATTTGCCGCCGGTGAACAGCACCAACGTCGGCGGTGAAAGCCCTGCGGCACGCCACGTCTCGAACTGCGCCTCCAGGCTCATCCCCGCATCGTCGATCTCGTATTTGAGGAAGCGGACTTCGGTGATCTCCTTACGTTTGCCATAGGCGACCCCCCCTCGCTCGGGCACAAAGCCAAAGCTGTCGGTCCCCGGCCGAAAGTCAGCGGCGACAGCCTCATAGAACCGGTCAACCTGCAGGGCCGCCCAGTCGTACCCCTCGCCCGCGTTCTTCCGCGGGTAGTGCCGCATGTTGAGCCTGTCGCCGTCATTCCACCAACGGGCGAGGATCAGCGGCTCATCACGCGGCACCCCCAAGACGTCGAGCATGCGCTCGGCCTGCTCAATGTCGATCACCACCGGCTGCTCAGCAGCCTTCACCAGAGCCTGTAGCTCCTCTCCAAGTCGCAACATCCCCTCACTCCCCCAGTGCAAGCAGATCCTTGATCTGAGCGGTGATCCGCCGCCGCCGCAGGTCGTACACCTCAGCTCGACGGCAAACGGCATCCCAGCTCTCGCCATGCCAAAACGCCAGCGGCGGATTGAACAGCGCAAACGCCGCCGCACGGACCTGCCAAGTGGTGGGGATGTCAGTCATCTCCCCGAAAAGCCGCTTGAACGTTCCCTGCAGCAGCTTCTCCGGCAGGGCCAGTGTCCCCACAATCAACCGCGTTTCCGCTGTGATCGACCGGTAAGGATGGGGGTCGCGGTAGCCGAACTCAGCACGAGCGTCGCTTTCAGCACGTTGGCGGTGCTCCTCCCACGATTCGACGCGGCCCTGGTAGGTCGGGAGGACATCTCGGAGATCGACACCATCGGCCGGCAGACGCGGATCGAGGTTCTTGAGGGTGAAGCGCCCTGCGAGGCGATCAAGATCGACAGGATCGCTCCAGGTGGATAGGAGCTCGCTCGAAACGAGCGCAGAAGACGTTGCAGACATAAAATGTTGTGCGTAAGGGTCCTTGATGCTTGGCGGCGTTGTGGATCAGACGGAAGCCACTCCTGCGGGGGTGGCTTTTTGTTGGTCAGAGACCAGTACGTGAAAAACCCTCGGAGGCTGCCCACCGTTCGACGGCAAAACGAACCACGGTGGATTCGCTAACACCTTCTGTCAGTGCCGCTGCCTTCAAAAAGACAGCAAGCGTCTTTGGAAAACGAGCGTGCACCATCACATTCAATGGCGCACCCTTGTATTCATTGCGGGCAAAGTCCTGCAGGGTCATCACACCTAAAACGCTGGCGGCGTCACACATAGTTTAGACAGACAAATGCTATTTGCTGGCCTTAACTGATACCCAGCAAATGTAATCTGCTTACTGTTTCACACTAAGCAAAGGCCGATTTACGCCTGTCCAGCCGGCCATTGCCGTGCGAACGGACGTAATAGACCAGATCCGGGGACTTGTCCGGTGGGGCCCAGAGGCGATGTAGTGCTCGCCCGGGCGTAAATAACCGTCACGACAACGCCGCAGAAGCGTGTCGCGACTGATCCCAAGAGCTTGTACGGCTTCGTTAGTCCGAAGCCACTCGCCGGGGGGTATTTGATTGGGGGTGACCATGGCGGAGGTCTTCAGTCCCTCTTGCCCGCCATAACTCGCGGATCGGGAGGGTGAACCTAGGGAGCGCCATGGGTAGGCCGTTGCCGAAATATTAACCAGATCCCTTCGATTGCGTCAACTTGCGGTAGCGCATTGCCGCTTCCAAGGCACTGTCGATCGTCGCCTGATCCGTCCAGGTCCCATAACAACGCTGGTGAGTTTCGGGGGAATGCCCCATCAGCGCAGCCGCCACGCGTACGGAAAGTCCGTAACTTTGATGCGCTCGCAGGGCGTAACCGTGCCTGAATCCGTAACAGGTAACGCCCGTGGCTGCGAGTTGCTGCCAGACCGCATGCCGCATCAAATAACGACGTGCGGCCTCAGCAACTCCCCCACCAAAGGGCGGCAACTGTTCGCCCTCGTCTAGACGTTTCACCAGCTCCCACTCTTCCGCCCACTCAGGATGCAGGGCACGCAGTTGGCGTTTTTGCGTCTTACCTCCGCCGCTCCGCTTCTCGTACAAACACCAGACGACACCATCGGGGGCAACGCGAAGGTGCATCAGCTCCACTGGGCGCAGCCCGTATGCCGCCATCAGCTGGACCGCAAACCGCCAACGGTGTCCGGCTTCGTCGTGGGGCAACCCCTCAAGCAGCTTGAGGATTTGATCGTCGGTCAAGGGAACCCCATCGGCCCTGCGGGTGTTCCGGTCACCAACAAATGACTTGAGCGATGGAGGCGGCGTCCAGCGATCGGCCGGCAGCAACTCGTTTTCGACCGCCCACCGGCACATGGCAGCCAGGTGCTGGAGAACGGTCTGCCGACGCCTCATCCCCGGTTCCCAGGCTTCTCCGGCAAGGGTCAGGAGGCTTTTCGCGTCTTGGACCTGCGGAGCGATCACCTCAAGCCGTTTGCCGGTCTGGGCATAGACGGTGTCCCACGTCTGCTGCTTAATCCGATTACGGGTCACCTTGTAGTGCCCGAAGGCTTCCCAAGCCGCAATCAACGGTCGACCATCAGCGGCAGCGGATGGAGCCGGTGCCTGCGGCGTGACACCTGTGATCGACTCCAACGCCTGCTTGAGCGTCCGCCCCAGGGCCAGTTGCTGAGCGACGCGTTCAACAAGCTCCTGGATCGTCCTGGCGTGAGCTGGGAGCCACTGCACAGGCAAGACTGCCGTTCCCCGGCTTCCGTCGCTGTAGCGGACGTCCAGCTTGGCCTTGCCGCGCTGCTCTCCCACCCGAAACGCAGGGCCAACAGTCGAGCGAAGCTGCGCTCGCAGGCCTTGGACCCAGACGGGGGCAATCGCGCTCCGAGCCATTCCGGAAACCGACAACGAGTGACGAGCGAGTGACGGATAAGTGACACACCGCCCCTAAACCCTGCCATTTGCGCCCACCTGCTGCAAGCCCCAACTCGCCAGTTACTGCAGGACTTCAGTCCTGCACTACAATCACTGAGTAGCGGGGCGTGGCGCAGCTTGGTAGCGCGGGTGCTTTGGGAGCACTAGGTCGCAGGTTCGAATCCTGTCGCCCCGATTGATTTCTCAGGGATTGGCCTCAGCGGTTGCGGTCAAATTGCGGTCAAGCAGGCCGCTCCTATCCCCGCATCCAAGCCGCCCACAGCCAGGGGCGACGATTGAGGGGATCTCATCGCGCAGCTGCATCAGCCAGTGGCCGTCTCGCTGCAGCATCGCCAGGGCGACTTCAACGGCCATGGCTTGGGCTCAGGCTGCTGCCGGCCGGCGCCGCTGCGTGGCATAGACCGCTGCGCCACCCGCTCCAACTCCGGCGTCTCCTCCGCCACGATCCGACGCCATAGCGGTGAGCTGTAGCGGACCTGCACAAGCGCCCGCACCCGCTGCCGCAGCGTCGGCAATCCCGGCGGGGTGGTCTCCAGCAACACCTGCCGCCCACCACCAGGCCGCCGGTAGTCGTCAAGCAGGCCAGCAGCGAGCAGGCGCTGGAGGGTCGTTCTTGTCAAATAACCCAAGTTTCGGGCGGCTTCGGAGCAGTTGAGAATCATTGTTAAACCTTGAACCAATGGCTCCTGTGACGCTGAAACAGGGAGTGTTTTATGTAACTTATTTGCCCTTAATTCTCTGTATTGGTGCAACTTTTAGCGCCTGACGCTAGGGAAATTGCGAGGCGCGAACATACCCACAATCGGCCTTGCAGGAAGGACCCAAGCGTCTGGGCGCTAGACATCGGACCCACCTCAGGCGGGCGGGACAGATCATCAGCAAGAATCCAGTCACCAAGGATGTAGGCCTCGCGCGGATGTCGTTATCAGCGAAAGTGATCACAGTTCTTTTTACTTTGCGTGCAATTTAGCGGGTTGGTTTGCGCTTATCGCCAGCCGCCGTGGGTTGCGCAAGGCTGCACAGGGCTAACAGGGCTGTTTCGGCCCCCTATTAATGCCGCCAGAAAAAACATATGTACGAGACAGTTTTTTAAGGTTTGTGGGTAAAACAAAGCCGCAATCAACGTGATAATGCGATCTTGGCGCTTCCCCTGCAAATCCTAAACTGGCTTGAGTTGATCAGAGTTCAGAACGCCTCAGGCTGCTGTTGGAGTTAGCACCTGCCGCAGCAGCACTGGAGCCAGGAAGGTGGTCCCGATCACAGCCAGTAAAATCCCCGACTCCAAACCAGGCGTGAGGATCTGATCCTGGCGTCCCAAGCCTAAGAAGATCAGCCCAACTTCACCCCGCGGCATCATTCCGATTCCCACCACTAGCCGACGAACCGGCTGTTCGCTGAAGAAACTCCACCCAGCCATGGCCTTGCCGGCGACAGCCACCAGCAATAAGAATATTGCCACCAACAAGCCGGGCCGGTTGGCAGCCTCCATGGGATTGAGAACGCCGAGTTCGAGGCCTGCGCCAATCAGCACGAAAAATACCGTAGAGAACAGCGACGCCACAGGCTGTACTGCCCTTTGGATCTCCTCAAGCTGAGTGGAATTGCTCAGCATCAGTCCAGCCCCATAGGCACCCAAGGCAGCTTCAAGCCCGATGGCGCTTGACAGCAAACAGACCACCGCCAGCACTGCAAAGGAGGCCACCACCATCTCCCCCGAAGCCTTGAGCCGCCCCACCAGCCCATCAAACCAGGGGGCTGCCCAGCGGCTTAGCAACAGGGACGCAAGTACGAACACGACAGCCGCCACGATCACCTGCAGAATTAAGCCCGGTTCCGGCTGCGCCCCACCAGCAAAGCTCACCACCACCGCCAAGATGACAATGCCGAAGATATCATCCAGTACAGCAGCGCCCACAACAATCTGGCCCTCTCTGCTGCGCAACACTCCGAGCTCTTCAAACACACTGGCCGTGATGCCGATGCTGGTGGCGGTGAGCGATGCCCCTGCGAAGATCGCAGGCATCAGATCGACGCCAAACAGCAGCATCAGGCCGCTGGTCGCTGCCGCAAACGGAAGGAGCACGCCTGCCAGCGCAACAGATAAGGCTTGGAGTGCAACAGCGAGCAGCAGATCGAGTTCGCTTTCGAGGCCTGCCCGAAACAGCAATGCATAGAGTCCCAGGGTGGCAACCTGCTCAAGGGTGGCGTACACGTCTTCATACACGTGCAGCACATCTAGGCTACCCAGATGTGTCACCAATCCGACCAGACCTAGCATGCCGTTGCCACCAGAGGCCATGGCTACCGGTGCTCCAATCAGGTTCAGTCCTGAGATGCCAATCAGCACCCCGCCCAGCAGTTCACCGAGAATCGTAGGTAGTTGGAGCCGCACCATCACTTCAGCAAGGGAGCGAGCGGCTAGGAAGATCACCAGAAATGAGCCGATGCTCAGCAGAGTGGTTGCTAGCTCAATCTGGTGGGAGGCAGGCATCACGCGTAACGGGTTGAGACCTACATCATCGCCGTTGACGGCACGGACCGTCCAGCTACAGAGCTTCAATGCCTAGGCCTGATGTCCAGATGGGCAACTTGGATGCGTACAAACCCTTTACTAGTTGACCTCTGATCGCTGTGCTGTGCGGCTTTGACCCCTCGTGTAGCCGGCTGGGCCTCAGGGGAAGCTGTCGATGACCGCGCTGTACCGCAGCTTTAGAAGCTTATCCAATAGACCGTGGATGGCCGCAATTAATGGATGCAGCTGATCGTAGGCTTTTATTCAGTTAATTACATGGGGTACTAACGACTGCGCCTTAACCTTTGCAAAGCAGAGCAAACACGTCTCTGACACATATGCGAGGGTTACCAGGGTTTTCGTCAAGGAATTTTGAAACATTGTGAGATGTAAGAAATTGACGCTCGGCAACAGCATCGAAACTTCACAGATATCGGTAATCAGCTGGTTCTATTGGGAAATGCGATCATTCATGAGCTGCTCAAGACAGGAACACTGCTAACAGTTAAGAATGGTATTTCTGATACCTTGAGCTTGGAGCAGGGACGCCTTCACGGCGCACTCGAGAGACTTCTGGTTGAGCACTACCAGGTTCGCGGGCAGGCAATAAACCACCAGATCGATGGGGCTTATTGGGCTCGCATCGAAGGCAGTTGATGCATGATGGTATGCTTAATCTAAGTTATCGTCCGTACATCTGGCCCAATTCCGTTCATTGTGTCCCAATCAATACGAGTGGCGTTTGCTACAGGAATGGAAGTGATTAGTCACCTCGGCTAAGAAATTTAACCTTTGTGGGGCTCCTTCAGGGCAAACGCAACATCCAAATTATGATTGGGTCCTTGTTGACACCTGCAACATGAGCTGTTTCCACCAGTCTCCGATTGCGCTTTGGGCGGCAGCGGCGGCAAACAGCGGAGCTGAGCTGATCAAGCCCAAGCAGGCCGAGCAGGTGACCAACCTCATGGAGAAGTTGTCGCTTCCGGCTCTACTCAGCCTTATCGCAATGGTGTTCATTGGCACCCTAGTGATGAGCAAATTTGCCCGGCGGCTTCAGGTCCCCGCAGTGCTTGGAGTACTGCTACTGGGGGCAGCTATCAATCCAGAGGAGCAATTCTTTAACAATACTGGTGTTGAAAATCTGCATATCGTCAGCCTGACGATGCTTCTATTTTATGCAGGGTTAACCACAAGAATAAAAAATATACGTCAATTTCTGGGCTATGGATTAATGCTTGCTGTTGGCGGCGTAGCGGTGTCATCACTGGTCTTCGGTCTCATCATATTTGCGGTTTATGCCCTGTTTTCAGGAACGTCCAACGAAGTATCCATTCTGCCACTCGGCATCTGCATGCTCATAGCAGCAAGTCTGGGTTCAACTGATGCAGGCGCCACCTTGAGCGTGCTGAGCTCAGTACAACGCTACGTGCCTGAGCGAGTTCGTAACCTGTTGGAATTTGAATCGTCGGTCAATGATCCAGCTGCCATTTTATTTTTGATGTTAGTTACCGGGATTTTTTACGGCTCTGGTCATTCTGCCGCAATCATTGGCCAGGGAGTTGTAGGGGGTGTTGCCGGAGAATTTCAAACATTTTTCAAAAGTATTGGTAGTGGCATTATGGTAGGCTTAATCCTTACATACATAAGCCAACATATTGTACGTCATTATGTGATAAGCCGCGATCAGATACTGATTGTCGGTATCTCCATTGCCATAGCTTCCTATGGAATGGCCAGTCTATTGAAGGGTTCTGGATTTATATCGGCATATGTCACTGGGGTGTTCCTTGCCAGCAATATCTATGACAACCCATTGATCACAGAGGAGCTTCTAGAAAACAGCTTGGAATCATTTAATACGTTCACAGAGATGTTAGTATTTTTAATGTTTGGTATAATTATTGACCCCCTCAATATTCTCAACGTTCTGCCCGAAGGCTTTGTGTGCGCCCTAAGTTTGATGTTTATTGTACGGCCGGTAAGCGTTTTCTTGTTTAAGCGTTTCGCACCATTTAATAACAGGGAAACCATCTTGATCTGCTGGTGTGGGCTGCGCGGCGCAGTCCCCCTAGCTTTGACCTACGCCGTAATTCATACGATCGAGAATATCCCGAGTGTAAGCTCTCCTCAGATCGAGATGTATACACAACAGGTGGAGGGGCTGATCTTCCTAACCGTACTATTAAATCTGGCTCTGCAGGGCCTAAGTCTACCTTGGCTGAGCCGAAAGCTAGGTCTGACTGGACAGATAGACGAGGCTGTCGAGGCGAGTTGAAGCACATTCGGGTCTCGATACTGATGCTGCTTGGAGTGGCATTTGCACTGATCGCCTGGCTGCCGCTGCAGGCCAGCATCACTGCTACAGCAGCTCCGCTGCGCGTCCAGCTGCGCTGGCTACCACAAACCCAGTTTGCGGGCTTTTATGTGGCAAAAGAATTCGGGCTATTTGACAAGGCCGGCATCGCAGTTGAACTTCAGCCAGGTGGGCCAGGAGTTGACCCTCTGGGGCGGTTGCAGCAGGGGCAGACCGATGTGGCCATCGGCTGGACCTCCGATGCTCTCAACTTGCGGCGCGACGGTGCCGATCTGGTCAATGTGGCCCAGCTGTTCCAAAGGCCGGGCACAATGCTGGTCTGCAGCTATGAATCCGGCGTCAAGGAACCGTCAGACTTGCGGGGAAAACTTATCGGCAGCTGGTTTCTTGGGGACCAATTTGATGTGGGCTACTGGCTCAGCCGCCATGGACTCGGTCTCTCTACTGTCAGGCTGATACCACAGCGCGCCAATGCCGCCGACTTGCTCGATGGCCGTGTCGACTGCGTTACAGCCATGAGCTACAACGAATTTCAGACGATTCTGAGCACAGGCGCTCTGAAATCAGACCTGTTCCGCGTCCGCTTCGGGGCGGACAACGACGGGTTTCTCGAAGACGGTCTCTATGTGCGGTCCGCCGACTTGCATAACCCACGCCGTAAAGCCCAATTTGCTGCACTGCTGCAGGCCCTGTCGGAGGGCTGGCGCTATGCCGAGCGCTACCCCGATGAAGCGGTGGCAATCACGGCTCGGGCGATGTCAAATCCTGACCTTATCCAGCAGCGCAATCAACTCAATGAGGTTTTGCAGTTGATGGATATTAGCAAGGGGTTTGGACTGCTAAACCAAGGGGCTTTTGAACGCAGTGTGACTATCATCAGCCAGGGAAGTACTGATCCCGCCGGTATATCTGCGGCGGCCCAGGGGGCATGGAGTCTGAAGATCTGGCGAAGCGCCAAGCTTGACGGACCCCAAAGGGGGCCACTAGGGCCAGCAGGCCTCTACCACCTTAATCAGATAGTCAGTTCACTCTGGTTCTACAGCCTCGATCTTATTGGAACGGGTGCCTTTGCTCTGTCAGGTTTTCTGCGGGCGCTACAGCGGCGTTATGACCTCTGGGGTTGTTTCGTGCTGAGCATGCTGCCTGCAGTTGGTGGTGGCACCATGAGGGACCTGTTGATCGGAGGAATGCGCTCGCCGCCTTTCATCTTTGAGGATGGGGCGTACCTAGCGGTAGTGGTTGCTATTGCCAGCATAGGTTGCATCGCTGCGCCCGCTCTTCGCGAAGGATCCACTGACAGCCCCTGGTTCAATTGGCTATTTACCCTATGCGACACGGTTGGCCTGGCAACGTTTACGGTCATTGGCGCCAAGGTGGCTCTCATGGCTCATCTGATGTGGTGGTGGATACCCATTTGCGCTGCACTAACGTGTGCCGGTGGGGGCATGCTTCTCGATGTAATCACAGGGCGCGAGCCGCGCACCTTCCAAGGTGAGCCTTACGAAGAACTGGCACTGTTGGGCAGCCTGGGGCTGATCACGGGCCTCCTTATTGCTGATTGTTTCGAGACCCATTCCTGGCCAGTCAGCGCCGCCCTAATCGGCGCGTGGCTGAGCGTATTTGTGGGTCGTCTTGTGGTGATCAGATATCAGTTACGTTCCTGGCGGCCGGGGTTACGCAATCCTGGCCGCAAGGCGTCGAGCCAAATTACGATTGATCAATGACCATTTCAGGGCTTCTATCTCCTGTTCACGATTTTATCTGGGGACTTTTGGTCGATTGGATCCTCTATGTAGGGATCTTCTTGAGCCTAGGCCTAAATCTGGTGACGATTAGGCAGATTCCCTTTGCCGTCTCTAAGGCACTGAGCTCTCTGAGACGTTCCACAGAAGAGGATGGTATATCGGCATTTGCCGCCTTGATGACAAGCGCTGGAGGAAACATTGGCACAGGCAGTTTGGCTGGCATGGCATTGATGTTGAGCAGTGGTGGCCCCGGCTCGCTGTTGTGGATGTGGCTGGCAACTTTGCTTAATCTCGCCACCAAGTACGGTGAAGCTCTACTAGCGGTTCGTTACAGCACCCACAACGAAAGGGGCCAACTGGTTGCTGGGCCGATGTACTACATCCACGCGGGTCTCGGGCCGTCCTTTCGCTGGATGGCGTCATTGTTTGCCGTAATGGGATCTATCTGTACCTTTGGTCTAGGTAATGGGGTCCAGTCAGTCGAATTAGCCAACAGCCTTGAGCTGATAGTGGGCTTACCGACGCTGGTCAGCGGCTTGCTGGTCGGAGGCTGTTGCCTATGGATTTTGCAGGGCGGGATCCGCCGTGTCAGCGCCATCAGCATGGTCATTGTGCCGCTGATGGTGGCGTCCTATCTAGCCATCACCGTCTTCCTGCTCATCGAGCATCTCGACTCGATCCCTGAGGTGTTGAGAACCATCGTCACCGATGCCTTCAACCCACGTTCGGTGGCCAGCGGTTCCCTGTTCGTGGTGGTGAGTGCCGGCGTGCGGCGAGCAGTCTTCGCGCAGGAGATCGGCATGGGCACCACACCGATTGTCAATGGGGTCGCCAGGCCCCAGGATGCTGTTATGCAGGGAATGGTGGCCACCCTAAGCAGCCTGATGACCGCCCTTGTCGGTACAATGACTGGCCTGCTGTTGCTCTGCAGCAAGACCAAGCTTGCCAATCATGATGAAACCACAATGCTATACAGGGCCTTTGAATCATCGCTACAAGGAACCTCAGCCCTGACCCACATTTTTACAGTTCTGTTCACTTTTACGACCATCATCGTATTTGGTTACTATGGTGAGCGTTGCGTAGAATACCTCTTTGGGTCGCGCAGTAATATTCCATTTCGCGTTATCTGGTGCAGCATTCTCACTCTCTCCTCAATAACCGAAAAGCGCGCAATCTGGCTGATCACCGATATTTTGAATGCCTTAATGGCCCTTCCCAATATCGTGGCTCTGGTAATGCTATCGGGTTGCATATTCGCATTAACCAAAAAATACCGGTTTTCGAAAGGCTAAGTAAGCTACCATTCTATCGCTTCGATGGGCAAACCTATCAAGTCCTTGCCGATCAACGCTTACATTTTTACGCTGCCCAACTGATTCCGCAACTTCAAGAAGTCGGCGTGGGCAGAGCATGAGAACAAGAAGCCTGTCGAAAATCATGAGCGAGTAAAAGATTGATCCAGCTGGAGGCTCTAAGAGCTGAGCTATGCTTTAAACTGACAGCACTAGTGCGGAGAAGTATAAGGCTATAATACAGAGGAGTGAGCGAGATCGCCTGAATGCGTCCTTTACGCGGAATTGACACGTCATTGTGGGCTCCACTATTTGACGGAACTTATGCCATAGTTATGACATTGCTCGTTCTCGAGTTGCCAGCAATAGGGTTTGATTTAGTTAATGAGTTCAATCACCATGAAATAGGAATATGGCCATTGATGATAGATGTACTAAAATTAATAATAGGTTATCTTGGTGCTTTCCTGATAATTTTTGACGTATGGGTAAAGAAAAGAAGGCTTCTTTCAATCACCGAAAGATACTGCCAATTTAGGGGTTTTGATAATATTGCCTTGCTCTTATCATTGTTTATATCAACTCTTTTACCGCCAATTGTATCACTTTGCTGGAAAGTTGAACAAGAATTGCGCATTCAAGCATTGGCCGGCAACCAAAATATCAGTATAGAAACAGTAGAGGTAACAGCCCTGCACCTGTTGTTTGGAATTAGTGTATTGTTAATTTACGTTATCATTAACCATATTTCAATACAGTCTTGTAGCCGGCTAAAAAACAAAGTACTTACATCTAATCTGGGGGATTTACAAACGGAAATTAGCAGTAAAATTTCGAATCTGCAGGGTGTTCGACGAGATACGACATCCCGAATAATTGCCTCTCCATTGCTCTTATTATCATGGTTATCACCACATTTATTGATATTTATCTATGGGCTGATTGGTCTTTGGCACTCGGATTCATCTAAACCTGGAGGCAGAAATTGAATCTTTTCACCTTGATTATATATGAGCCAAAAGGTTAATTTCAACTCAATTAGAGTGGTAGAACAGAATATGCCCCAGTTGTCACGTCTGCATAGAAGCGATACGGGCCCGAATGAATGGGAGTAAAGCTCAGGGGTGGAGGGTTCCCATGAGAGGTTAGTCGGCCGTAGCGCTTAAGGCTTGAAACTGATGGACTGCCAGCACAGGGATTTCGACCATCAAACGATGTACCATAACCATCTAATTCGTAGTCTGCCAACACGAGTTGCCAATTACTTTGATTCGCTACGTATTTATAGGTATACTCCTGCCCTGCAGTAAGATGGACGCAGCGTTGAAAGCGACCGCCGCCAAGCGATTCCATCAGATTGGAAGGATCCTGTGGATTCCATGCCATTAGTGGGTCAGGAAACCCGCCTACCAGTGACAATGATTGCAAACGTGTCACAGGTTTAAATGTTCCTGGGCCAGAAAGTATCTCCAATTTGTATTCATCTGTTTCCATCATATAGCTGTAGCGGATAAGTCCATTCGCACTGAGGTTGAAGCAGATATTCCATTCCTGAGGTTTTCCATGCCATGCCATACCCAAAAGAGTTTTGGGATCTTGATGCTCCGCTTCTTCCAGCCAGCATCCGAAGCCCATGGTATCCAGAAACAACTCTCTATTAATAGCAAAGTTGATACAGTGATCACCAGCTGACGTTTCTAATTCGAGTTCCAGCCATCCTGTCTCCCCGTTTAGCTCTAGGGAGCGGCCAGAAGCTGTCGGATCAAATGGTGACTCGTTAAAGACTGACCCTAGGAGTTGGATAGATTGACGATTGTTTAGCAATACTACAGGTTGACCATCGGGATCCTGCACTTCAATGCGGGGCTCTGTTGTGGGATTTACCAGGCGAAATCTGTATATCCCATTCTTGTTGGCGCAAATGGTACAGCCAGAATGCATAGATGTCCCATGGCTGCTGCTGAATCCTGTGCCGTTGACAAGGGTTCCGTGTCCATCGTTAACGCAGGCGAACCCAAAATCTTCATCTTGGTTGGCTGAGATCAGAAACTGGTATGTACCATCTGCTCTGAAATCAATTCCGCCGGTCGTTCGTAGGGGCACTTCAATCGACCATGCCCCATCTGGATCCTTTGTGAATGAGCGACCAACACGTCTAGTCTGAAATTTCTCAAACATGGATAGCTCATCCCATACAAAACCGTTCAGCTCATAGCTGTCATGGGCGTTTACAGCATGGATAAAGTCTGAAGGTCTGTCGCACGCGCTGTTGGGCCGCACACTGAAGCACAGCGTCTCACTATCAAATTCAAGAAGCACCTCGTCGTCTTGTTCAATGGTTAGGTTGATGTTGCTGAGATGAAGCCCAAGCGGAGTGTTTGCGAGGTGCCAAGTTACGACGCCATCCTTATGGCTATGATTCCTGGCCTTGAGCTGGCTCCGAGGGTTATGGTTCAAGACAACACGCATTGAGTAAAACCCGGAGTGTTCTGGTAATCGGGCAGATTCAAGCGTGACCACACCCCTCCAAAGTGTGCGATCAACCTGAATCAAGTCATGTTGGCTTGCAAAGGGGTTCCAGGCCGAACGCATGCTGTATATATTTCCAATCACGCTAACACTTTCAATTTTCTCACTAAAAATATGCCTTCTGGCATAGCAAGGAAAATCCATTTAGATTCACGAACGCTATATCTCCTATTACTAGTAATCTTGAGCTCTAGCGACAAGGTGCTTTATAATATATGTAGATTTAGCGTTTTAAAGATTTGTCTCAATCTAACAGGCGTTAGTTGTCTGGCAAAAGTGGCATGGCTATGGATTATATGTGTGCGTTTTACTGTAAGAGTCGTTTTCTATGACGAAGCGAATTCTAATTGTTCTCTCGGAATGGGGCTACTGGGGTGAGGAGCTGATCGGGCCTCTAGATGTACTCAAGGGTGTGGGTTACCAGCTTGACTTCATGACCCCCTTTGGCCGAAAACCCCCGGCCTTGCCGCCCAGTTATGACCCAACCTACATTGATCCTCCCCTTGGCAAGGGAGTTACTAGTGAACATTTCGCCCGTCGCACCAAAGAGGTCGACGACTCTGATCTACTATCAAACCCAATTAATTTGGCAGAACAACTGCCATTGATGCCCTATTTTAATAGCCCCAGTTTTGGACATGAGCTAGAAAAGTTCCATAACACACGAGATGAGTTTTGGGCCAAGTTTGTTGATGGATACGACGCCTTGTTGCTGCCTGGTGGCAGTGGCCCCATGGTTGATATGGTGAATAATGAAAGGTTGCACAACTTGATACTTGGCTATGTCAATCGCGACAAGCTGATTGCCGCGGAATGTTATTGTGTTACCTGTTTAGCCTTTGCACGTGACTGGACCGATCGCAAGAGCATCATCTGGGGCAAGCATGTGACGGGCCATGCCCGGGAGTACGACTACAAGGAAGGCACCGGTTTTGCACAGATGTACGGCTATGACGGCCAACCCATGAATACTTCTGCCAATTTTGGGCCTCCTTTCTACCCCCTTGAGTACATCCTCAGAGATGCTACTGGACCCCATGGTAGATACCACGGCGGGGTCGGCAAAACCTTGTCCACCGTCCTTGATTACCCATTTTTGACTGGGCGTTCCACCCAGGATTCTCAGCTTGTTGGCGAGCTAATGGTCAAGGTTCTTGATCATGGCCTGCGTCGATACGGTTGGTGATTTGTTGCCTGCCGATTAGTGTCCAACCGGCTTTTCTAACCACATTTTTACCACAATATAGAGCCGAACCCCATGAAAGGACATGAAGCCATGATTCGTCAATTTCTGGCGAATGGCATCGACCATATGTTTGGCAATCCAGGTACGGTTGAGCAAGGCTTCCTAGATGCACTTGAGGATGTCCCCGAGATGAAATACATCCTTACCCTTCAGGAATCGATTGCCGTGCTCTGTGCAGATGGGTACGCGAGAGCGCGGTTTAAGCCTGCTTTGGTTCAGATCCACAGTTCGCCTGGTCTTGGCAATGCGATCGGGAATTTGTATCAGGCTTTCAAGGGTCAATCACCACTAGTGGTCATCGGAGGCGATGCCGGCATCCAGTACCAGGCCATGGATGCCCAGATGGCAGCTGATCTCGTGGCGATGGCCAAGCCTGTTACCAAGTGGTCGGCCATGGTGCAACACCCGAGCAGCCTGCTGCGAATGGTGCGACGCGCCATCAAGATTGCATGCACACCACCCTGCGGTCCTGTCTACCTGTGTCTTCCAGAAGATGTCCTGGATGCAGAGGTGTGCGAGGAGATCTTCCCGGCCCACATCCCGAGCTTTGACACCAGACCAAGCGAGGAGAAAATCGCTTCGCTAATTCCGCTGATCGCCGGCGCTCAAAAACCTGTGATTCTTGTCGGGGACGGCGTTGCCTGGACGGCCAGTGCAGGCCTTGGTAATCAGGCGTCCGTCGGACTTGCTCCGCTCGTACAACTCGCCGAGCTCATCGGCGCCAAGGTGTATGAGGCCGATGGTGGCGAAGTCAACTTCCCTGAGAAACACCCTTTGTACTGCGGTAGTACGGGGCACATGTTTGGAACAGCGAGTCTACCACTGATGCAGGAAGCGGATCTTGTCATGGTGTTTGGCTGCTATTTAATGCCTGAAGTCTTTCCTCATCTTGGTGATATTTTTGCTCCTAACACTTCAGTTGTGCACGTTGACAGCAATCCTGGAAATATCGCCAAAAATCATCGAGTGGATGTCTCCTTCGTCTGTCGTCCCATGGCCTTTGTAGAGGCTTTGTTACCTCAGCTTTTGTCCGCCTTGCCACCCTCTTACAGACTGGAATCTGATCAACGTACTCAGGCAACTATTCAGCACTCCAAGTCAGTTGCTCATTCTGTGATTGCAAATTATGAGCCAACTCCCTCAAGACCATCTGATCAGTATGATGATAATAGCACATACATGAAATCAGGCTTCTTCATACGCATGCTAGCGGAGTATTTGCCTAATGATCATATTATATTTGATGAGGCCTTAACTAATTCACCCCCGATTAGTGAATATCTACCAGGTCTTTATCCTGGTCAAAAGTTGATGACTAGGGGTGGTTCACTTGGCACCGGCTTCCCCGGTGCTATTGGAGCGAAACTTGCCCATCCTGACAAGACAGTGATTGGCTTTTCCGGTGATGGTGGCAGCATGTATACAATTCAATCGTTGTGGACAGCGGCCCGCCATGGCGTCGGTGCGAAGTTCGTTGTCTGTCAGAATCGTTCCTACCGCCTGTTACAAGCCAATATTTCACAATTTTGGAAAGAACGCGGCATCTCCGGGCGTAAATTCCCAACCTCCTTTGATCTTTCAAATCCTCAGATCAGCTTTGATACCATCGCCCACAGCTTCGGTGTGGCTGGAGAACGTGTTTGGAATCCTGATCAGGTCGTGCCTGCAATTGAACGCATGCTTACACATTCAGGTCCCTACCTTATCAATCTTGTTCTCGAAGGTGATGTGTACCCTGAATTGGTCGGTGTGCACTGTGGCCAATGACGCGGTGCTTACCTAACTCACCGCCGCACTTTACGCAGCCACCATCTCCCTAAAAACGTTTCTATGGCGATCGTCCCCATTCCCTGTTCATAATCATGACTGTTTCCATTGCATCCGCTACTGACTCCCAGCTTAAGCGACGTCCCTTGGAGCCGGATGGTAACCAGTACCAGCTCTATTCAGGGTCGCCCCATCCTTTGGGGGCTACAGTTGATGATGAGGGCGTTAATTTTTCTGTCTACTCAGCTAATGCCACAGCTGTTAAGTTGTTGCTATTCAACTCACCGAAAGATCTCGATCCTTTTCGGGTCATTGATCTTAGTCCAACGGCGAATAAAAGCTTTTATCTGTGGCACGTATATGTTAAAGGTCTGAAGCCTGGTGTCGGCTATGCCTATCGGGTAGATGGCCCCCGAGATCCTTGGAATGGTCATCGGTTTGATCCTGACAAGATCCTGATTGATCCATATGCCAAGGGTAATTCACTCACTCTCTGGAATCGTGGTGCTGCCTGTGTTCCTGGCGATAACCTTCACCAGAGTATACGTAGCGTTGTTGTTGATATTCGTGATTATGACTGGGAGGGTGATAGACCACTGCGTCGCTCCATGTCGGAGACAGTGATCTATGAGATGCATGTTGGTGGCTTCAC
>Ga0194130_10003848_pt1 | contig 19704 bp, 10 predicted proteins | sample TA2KigsurfametaG_FD_160084 | JGI IMG/M metagenome (GOLD analysis project Ga0194130, IMG submission 160084) | Freshwater microbial communities from Lake Tanganyika, Tanzania - TA2015050 Kigoma 12 surface | ecosystem: Environmental > Aquatic > Freshwater > Lake | place: Tanzania: Lake Tanganyika... | reverse complement strand
GAGCCGAACAAGGTCGGCTTGCGCCGGTTGCGCTGGACTTAGATTTCAAAGAGGCCTTTGGTTCTCAGAGCATCGAGGCCTATGAGCGTTTATTGCGAAAAGTTATCGCCGGTCGGCTTGACCTTTTTGTGCGCTTTGATGAGCAACGAGCGGCGTGGTCATGGGTCATGCCGATTCTTGAAAACTGGGGCCAACACCCTGAAACCTGCAGACCCTATGCGGCTGGCACTTGGGGCCCCCCTGCAGCAAGCGCTCTCACGGCTCGCGAAGGCATCACCTGGCCGGAAGAACGCTGAACTTTGACCTGACAACAGGTTCACTTTGACGCGACAACAGGTTCTCTTTGACGCGACAACAGGTTCTAAAAGCTATATAAATTTCCTCATGGCAGACTTAGCCCTCAACGCTGAGCGGTGAAGGCGCGCTCAAGGGCCTGAGCCTGGCTCGCTAAATCACGAATCAATAGCCAGTCGCCTGCTGCAAGCGCCGTTGCAGGAATCATCCAACTGCCACCAACGCAAGCGACATTGCTCAAGGCCAGATAGTCCCTGGCCTTGCTGACATCGATACCCCCTGTGGGGCAAAACATGGTCTCAGCAAATGGACTTGCGAACGACTGTATCAGTCGAATGCCGCCGATGGCTTCAGCAGGAAATAGCTTTACAAAATAGAACCCATCACGATTAGCCTGCATCAACTCACTAGCACTTGCAATCCCGGGTAGCAAGTCAAGGCCATGTTTCCGACAGGTCTCGCCCAATTCAGGGTCATAACCAGGACTCACGGCAAACTGAGCACCTGCATCGACCACCGCCGACACCTGGTTGATCTGCCTGAGCGTACCCGCGCCAATGAATAGCTCAGGAAAGCGCTTTCTTAAGCTGCTTATGGCCTCAAGTGCACAGGCCGTGCGAAGCGTAATTTCAAGCACAGTGAGCCCTGCCTCAAGAAGCGCCTCCGCCAGCGGTATCGCCTGATCCATGTCCTTGATCACCATCACAGGCACGACCGGCCCTCGGGCCACCATATGCTTGAAAACCGCCGGCAAGTCTTGCTCGCGCTTCAAAGAGCGAGCCGATGCCTCGGTGGTTTTGCCTTGAGCGGACAAGGCGATCGCCCCGGCTTGAACTGAATCGATGGTTTTGCTTTGATTTACCAACTACACGCCCCTTGCTCTGGATTTGATAACTGTTTTCTTAGCTCTGTAAACAACGCGCGACCAAGACTTCCATCTTGTTTGTCATGCTTTGAATCATGAGCGGAAAGATGATGATCGCGTCGACGCCTTAGTTCATCACCGGGGACATGACATTGCAAGATGCCTTTGCTGGCATCAAGATGAATCATATCGCCGTCGCAGAGCCATTGAATCGGCCCTGACTCGCTAGCCTCAGGCCATAAATGAATCGCAGACGGGATCTTGCCCGATGCGCCGCTCATGCGACCATCGGTCACAAGCGCCACGCGAAAGCCTTTTTTTTGTAACACTGAAAGCGGTGGCGTCAGCTTATGTAACTCGGGCATACCATTTGCTCGCGGTCCCTGCCCTCGCAAGACTGCGACAAAGTCACGCTCAAGTTCACCCGCCTCAAAGGCTCGAAGAAACGCCTCTTGTGTTTCGAAGACCAAAGCGGGCGCAATTACCTCCCAATGAGCCTGCGGAACCGCAGAGGTCTTTATGACTGCTCGCCCCAAATTACCCTGCAGCAGGCGTAAACCACCTTGTGCATCAAAAGGATTGCGATAACTGCGAAGGACCGATTCGTCGGCGCTTTGCCGATTGACAGCTTGTAGTCGTTCAGCCATGGTCTCGCCAGTTGCTGTAAGAACCTCGCCAAATAAAAGTCCAGCATCGAGTAGTTGAGCTAGTATATAGAGCGGTCCACCAGCGGCTTGCATCGCATTCACATCAGCCTCACCATTCGGATAAACCCTCGCAAGCAAGGGTGTGATCGCAGATAAGGCATCAAAATCGTCCCAGTCGATAACAATCCCTGCAGCCCTTGCGACTGCCACCCAATGGATGAGATGGTTGGTTGAACCGCCAGTTGCCAAAAGCGCAAGCATGGCATTCACAATCACCCTTTCATCGACCAACTCACCAATGCCCAAAAGCTTCGCTTTGCCTGCGCGGGCTTGCTGAACATGGTCGATCAATGCAGCGACTGCTGCCTCATCGTGGATCAATCGCTCCTGGCTTGCGGGCAAGGCAAATGCTGCACCAGCTACATGTAGTCCCATGGCTTCTAAAAGCATCTGGTTGCTATTGGCTGTGCCGTAAAACGTGCACGTACCGGGAGCATGGTAAGCCTGGGATTCGGCTTCAAGCAATTCATCACGTCCTAGAAGACCTTGAGCATAACGCTCACGAATCGTACTTTTTTCTTGATTTGATAAGCCCGAAGGCATAGGGCCCGCTGGCATAAACAAGGTGGGCAGATGACCAAAATGCAATGAACCAATCAATAAGCCTGGCACAATCTTGTCGCATACACCAAGACAAAGGCTCGCGTCGAAAACTTCATGTGAGAGGCCAATGGCTGTTGCTTGTGCGATGAGATCTCGTGACAAGAGACTCAATTCCATGCCGCGTCTGCCCTGGGTAATACCATCGCACATGGCAGGCACACCACTTGCTACCTGAATGCTGGCACCTCGTTGCGCTGCCCATTGCCTGATTCGCTGCGGATAGGCAGCGTAGGGTTGATGTGCAGAAAGCATATCGTTATAGGCGCTAATGACAGCAAGATGGGGTGCACGCTCAAAACGAAGCTTTAACTTATCGGAAGCAGGCATTGCAGCCCAGGCATGCGCAAGATTGGCACAGCCCATGTGGTCGCGTATCGGAGGCCTGTCGCGCTCGTTTGCAATTTGCTCAAGATAAGCCGCTCGCCCTGCTCGGCTGCGTCTTCTTATGCGGTCGGTGACCGAAGCAAGCTTGGGATTCATGCTATATCCTCCTTGGACGAATCAAGGCTCAAACGGTGCGAGATTGCAGGCATCGGTGACATGGCAGTACTTAATCCATGACGTGGCCTCAAGGGGTCAGTCTTGGGCCTCTTAGCGTTCTCCCCGATCCCTCGCCCAAGATACAACTCCCTGTGTGTAGCGAGACCAACAGCCAAAACATCAACCATTAATAAGTGGAGGATGCGACTCACCATGGGTAGATGCGTGTCGACATGCTCTAAGTGATTGATGACCAAGGCTGCATCGGCCCTTCGTGCCAGAGGTGATTTGCCAAGCGTAATTGCGAGCGTCATTGCACCTGCTTGCTTTGCACTGTCAAGAGCATCAAGCAATTCCTGAGGGCTGCCACTGCTACTTATAACAAGCGCGAGCTCACCTGGCCGCATTTTCTTGGCAACCAACACTTGTAATCGACCCTCGACATGGGCTGCGCAAGCCAGACCAAGGCGCAGTAGCTTGAACTGTGCATCTTGTGCGATGCCGCCGTAGTGACCCACGGCAAACAAATCAACCCGCGTTGCCTTTGAAAGCATATCGATCGCGAGCTCGAGCTGGTCGGCGTCGAGTTGATCACGGACTTGGAGAATAGCTGATGCTGTATTGCCAAAGACTTTTGCTCCTAGTTCTAGAACAGAATCGCGGACAGTGACTCGACTGTGCTGTAAGGGTACTGTGGCAGTAAGTCCTGAAGCTAGACGAAGCTTGAAGTCAGAAAGTCCTCGGCAGCCGAGACTGCGACAAAAACGGATAACCGTGGGTTGGCTAACCTCAGCCGCCGCAGCAATCTGGGCGATCGGTTCATTCAAGGCGCTGCGCGGCTGCGCCAAAACCCATTCGGCTACCCGCCGCTCCGACGGTGATAAGTTGTCAAGGGCCTGTCGTAATTGCGACAGAAACACACCTCCCGGCACTGCTGAGAGGCTTGATAGCTGACTTTGCAAAATCGTTGAGGCGCCAATCCAGGTCGCCTGCTCGTCCGTAATGACATAACTTGGGATCGCTGCCAGATAATCACCAAATCGACCCTTATCCTCAAAACGGCTACGAAATTGGGATCGGTCGAAAAACGATCCTAATTTTGGTACGATGCTACCACCAATGAAAATGCCACCCAAGGCACCAAGCGTGACTGCGAGATTACTGGCTGCTGTCCCAAGTACAGCGCAAAAAACATCGAGTGCTTCAACACAACGCGCATCCGAAGCATCGATAGCCCGCCTGCTAATTTGCGGAGCGCTCAAATTTTCCGTACGTTCTCCATGCTTCAGACAAAGTGCCTCATGAATGAGTCGCAGCCCCGGGCCTGAAAGCAATCTTTCGAAGGAAACATGCCCAAAGCGCTCGCTGGCAAACCGCCAAACTTCAAACTCGCGTTCGTCGCGCGGCGAAAAGCTGCTGTGGCCTCCCTCAGATCCTAGCGAGAGCCAGGCGCCATCGGCAGGAATCAGACCAGACATACCAAGGCCGCTTCCTGCTCCAATCAAAGCAATCACGCGGGCATCTTGCGCCCTTCCCTTGCCGATTTGTCGCATCTGCCCCTCTCCTAGCAAGGGTAAGGCCATAGCTAAGGCAGAAAAATCGTTCACGACAACCAGGGTATCGAGGCCAAGTCGCTGCCTGCTTGCTTCAATCGAAAAATGCCAAGGCGAGTTGGTCATGCGAACCTGATCGCCATCGACTGGCGTTGCAACCGCTATCGCGGCATGTTCGATCCGAGGCGTATCAAGCGCCTTGAGGTAACGCGAGAGCGCCTCATCGAGGCTGGCAAAATCGGCACAGCGTAATCGCTCTATTTGTTTAAACACCCCAGGCTCTACCTCAAGGGCGATTCTTGCCCATGTTGCGCCAATATCGGCAATCAGTCGGGGTCTTGCAAATGTAGTCATTAAGCGCAGCCTAGTTATGCTTTCGTGATGTTAATCGAGCAAAGTCAAAGAAAATCCGCGCCTTGATCCTACATATTGATGCTGCCATTGCGAAGCAGTTGTAGTTTTGTTACCTTGCCGGCTGATCATCAGGATTGAACCACGTAAGTCCATCCATGCAAGCCCCTGCCCCTTACCCGATGCTGTTGGCCGACATCGGTGGAACCAATGCTCGCTTTGCCTGCGTTCAGCGCTCGGCCGGGCCTATTATTGCCATTCAAAGCTTCGCCATAGCCGATTTTCCGAGCCCCTTGGAAGCAATCAAACACTACCGGCAGCGCTGCCTTGATATGAGATTGCTTGGAGCAGAACGAGCTGAGTTTCGAACAGCCGCCATCGCTGTTGCCACGCCCGTGCGTGGTGATCGTGTCGAATTGACGAATGGCCATTGGTCTTTTTCAACGCAGTCATTGCGGTCGACCTTGGCCCTTGATCACTGCATGGTTATCAATGATTTTGAGGCACTTGCCCTAGCTTTGCCCTATTTACAAGCAACGCAGTGGCGGAGCTTTCCAGGGCCACAACCTGGCAGCACCCAAGAGACGCTTGCAGTCATCGGCCCCGGAACTGGGCTTGGCGTTGCGGGCTTGAAGAAAATCGGTGCGGGTTGGGTTGCGCTCGCTGGTGAAGGTGGCCACGCAACACTCTCAGCGGCCGATGAGTGGGAGGCGCAACTGATTGCCTGGGTAAGATCAAGATACCCCCATGTGTCCGCCGAACGGCTGCTTTCTGGCGCAGGATTGCCCCTACTTCACGAGGCTGTTTGTGCGTTGAGCGGTAATTCCGGGAAAGCTCCGAAAACATATCACGCAGCCGACATACTCGATCAACTCGACCGCGATCCACTATGCCAAGAAACAATGGCGAGCTTTTGTGCCTTGCTAGGTAGCTTTTGCGGCAATGTTGCCCTAATGCTCGGTGCGCGAGGAGGCGTATTCCTAGCCGGTGGCATTCTTCCGCGCATCCAAGATTTCGTCATCAACTCACAGTTACAGGCCCGATTTATCGCGAAAGGACGATTCGAGGCGTATTTGGCTGACATTCCTTTAGCCTTAATCACCGACACCTACGCGGCTTTTTATGGGCTAAGTACCGCCTTGGAATCGCAACTAGCTACGCTTAATCCGGTGTTCAGTCGAAAGGGACCTATGGCATCCATCTCGCGTGCCGCCGTAGGCTGAGCGCCTCCAAACTGGAAGGGACCGGCAAGGGGCTGAAGGGGGCGATAGCCCGCGTCATAGTCCCAGGTATTGATATAAATGCGAGATCCATTCCACGATTCTCCGGGCCTCAATAGATGGCCAGGTAAGCGGAACTTTATGCGCCTTGCCGCCGGATCTGCCTCAATCGCAAGATCAGCCAAGACCGCCGTACCCTCTCGTTCGCTTGATGAATCTTTGCTTGAGAACAAGGCCTGTGACCACCCACCGAGCCTAGCCCTTAGATGCCAACGCATACCTTCGGGCAGGTTTCCAAACTGCAAGGGCATCGCAAACTGACCACCGCTTCGTTTGGGAAGCTCAAGAAATAAGGTCAACATCACGTGATCAAAACCATAGCGTGGCGCCCAGCGTTGACTAATCGCCGCCATTTCGACGACAAATTCCAGTCCTTCGCCATCAGAAACAATCTCAACTTTGCGGAGATCCGCCGCACGGATAGCCTCCCAATGTGATCCCGTGGGATAGCGATAAGTGCCGCTCGGTCCCCTGTCATCAAGCGCGGGATCTGTCGTGCAAAATAGCATTCGGCGAGCACGCTTTAGCACGAAGCTTTGCGGCTGGCTCCATGCCTTTTGCCCCTCTCGGACGATAACGCTCAAGGCTTCCTCGCCATCACCAATCCAGGCCGATAGGGTTTCAGACGGTAAGCCCCCCTCCTGGTCCGCGATGAAGCTTAGTCTTTTTGCCGGGTCCCATTGTGCGATGAGATCGACCATACCTTGGGCTGGCTTGGGGTTGTTTGAGGCTGACGGCCTATTGATCAGCTCAGCTGGCACCTCAAGTACGAGGGCTGAGCCTGGTGCCAAGACTATTAGCCCTTCGCTTTCTTTATAAATACCGCTTCCCCGCTTTTGATAAGCGTCCCGGCCTCCGTCTTGATAAGCATCCCGGTCACCCTTTTGATAAGCATCGCGCCCCCCATCGGCCGACCAGGCTAAACGGATCCAGCGAGGATCAATCGACGATAGGCCCAGCAAGTTAAGTGGTACCGCTCTTGGCTGACTCGCGGTATTCATGAGGACCAAGCCTTCATGGCTGAAATGATCGGACGGATCAGCGTCTGGCCATGCAGCGCGGGCAAAGGCAAGCAGCCCAGGGCCATCCCGGCTCGCAGCAATCGGTGTAAACCCAGCTCGTGACCAAAGCTTATTACTGCGTCGCAGTTCGCTAAGCGCACGGATCCACGAAGCCATAGGCGAATGAAGATCGAAATGCGATTGACCGCCTGAGCCCCAACCCGTCGCAAACATCGCAGGTCGTTGAAGCTTAAAGCCTTGCTCGGTGCCGTAGTAGATCACCGGAATGCCAGGCAAAGTCATCATGGCGAGCATCGCCAGGCGAAGACCAGTTTCGTCGCCTGAACTTAGAAATCGATCAACGTCATGATTATCAAGGAATGAAGGCATCCAGTGCCACCGGGGATGAAGCCTTTGCATCTCAGTCAAACGATCGAGTAAGTAAGCGGGAGATGCTCCTCTTGCAAAAACCTTATCGAAGGCGGCATAAAGTGGGAAATTGAGCATTCCTCCCAGTACTTGACGCCCAGAGGCGTCATGCATGTAAGACTCAATGCGTTTAGATTGGAGGGTTTCGCCGTTTCGGTCGATGCCGAAGCCTTCGCCAAAAGCAAAAAAACCCTTCATACCCCGCCTTGCGGCTCGCTCGTGCATGCCGGGTGCAGATGGATCAGGCGAGTGCATGAAATCGTAGAGAAAGTCTGGGCTCACGTAAAAAGCTGTATCGATGCGAAATGCGTCGACACCTACTTTGTCGATCCATAATCCATAGCTTTCTCTAAGTGCACGGCGTATCGTTGGATGATCGGTATTCAAATCATCAAGCCCAGACATTTGGTAGCGTGCCTCTTGATCTGGATCGTTATAATTACTGATCGCAGGGGTCCAATGAAAAATATTATAGCGACGATCTAATGCGCGCCGCGGATCATTCATATTGAAAGGCCATTGCAAAGGCGCTGCAGGAATCGAGCCACGATTGGCTTGATAGCGGCCGTTTTGAGGGTTTATATCAAAGTAGTCACCAGTATGGTTTAAGACAATGTCTTGAATGAGGCGCATCCCACGTTCGCGTAATCGCCTTGCCAACCGCTGATAGTCTGCAAGCGTCCCAAGATGCGGATCAATCGATTTAAAATCAGCCGCCCAATACCCGTGGTATCCGGTTGATTGTGTCTTAGGTTCCCACCATTGTTGACGCACTGGAGGACTAATCCAAACGGCAGTCATCCCAAGACCAGCGATATAATCAAGACGCCTTTCTAAGCCTTTTAGATCACCACCACTATAACGATCCGATCGTCGTGGGTCGTAAATCCCCAGATGCCGCGGTCCTTGCCAATTGTTTGAAGGATCGCCATCGTCAAAGCGGTCTAGTAGCACGAAATAAACGATTTGGTCTCGCCAATCGGCCCTGGCCAGGTTGTGCCAATGAGCCAAGATGCACATGAGCAAAGCAAAGCAGGCAGTGCGACAAGCATTCATGGAGCGAGTAACCAAACGCCCGAAAACCCCGCAGGGATCAAATAACCCGGCCCGCCATGGAGTGGCATAGTCGGACGCAAAGCCATAGGCACAGTCAAATCCTTGTCGAATCCTTGCTGTTCGAACAGGATTAGCTGGGCCTCGCGCGACATACCCGGGTAATCGGCGAAAATCAGGGCAGGTTTTTTGCTGCTCAAGAACAAATCTGAGACCAAGGGCTGGACTTGGTCTCCAAGGTTATAGATCATTAGAAGATGCTCTGAGCCCAATCGTCGTTCCATTTGTAATATCGTACCATTAACTTGCACAGACAAGAGCTCACCTTGTGCCAAGGCTAATCGCTGAGCACGCAGGCGTACAAGATTGCGGTAGTGATGAAGTAGCGAGGCTGGGTCGTGTTTCTGACTTTCTACCGAGCGATCAGCCGCGTTGCTTGAAAAGTTCCGAAAGGGTTTGGCGGCGTCGCTAAATCCATAAAGTGGGGCCTTTGAATTCCAAACCATCGGTGTCCGCAAGCTTGGATCACCGCTTAATCCCTGTCCGCCGGAAAGGCCGATTTCCTCGCCGTAATAAATGAAGGGAGTGCCAAGTTGCAAAAGATAGAGGGCGGCGGCAAGCCGGTAGGCCGTTTGATCGCCGCCTAGCTGATCCCAGACCCGGTTACCGGCAAAGGCATCATGGTTTGCCAGCATCGTAGCGAGTGCACCATCGCCAGGCATGTCTCTTATGTAACGTACGAGCGGCTCAAACGCCGTCTTGTCTCCCCGCGCTGCGCGCAGGACTAGAGGGCCGAAACCGAATGCAAAGGCCCTGCCGCAAGAATCTTGTGCTGCATAACGCAGGGGCTTGCCGACAGCTTCGCAAACAAGATAGCGATTATCGTAGCGCGAAATTTCTGTCCGAACTTGCGCCAAAATGCGATGGTTTTCCTCCTGGTCGTACCAGTCGTTGGGGCCGTTTTCAACGAGGTGGCTGACTGCGTCGAGTCGGAATCCATCGACCCCGCGATTGAGCCAGAACCGCATATGCGCGAGGTGCCACTGAAGCATCGCTGTGTTACGCCAGTCAAACTCGGGCATCGTCGGTGAAAATGCGGCAAAGTAATAATCAGACGAAGAACCAGGTGCAGCCTGACGCCACGGGTTTGATCCAAAAATTTGCCAGGAAGGCGACGGCGTGTTCTGAAACACATACCATGAGCGAAAAGGACTATGAGCATTTGAACGGGCATCCATAAAAGCTGGATGCGTCGCTGCGCTGTGGTTAATGACATGATCGATGACGACTGCGATGCCTCGTGCATGCGCCTGCTTGATCAACTCGTCGAAATCGGCAAGGCTTCCATAGTCAGTTTCAATTTGACGAAAGTCGCTTACTGCATAGCCATGATCACGATCCTGACTTTGAGTAATAGGCATCAACCATAGGGCTCGGATGCCTAACCATTGAAGGTAATCTAAACTTTGTATCAGCCCTTGAAGGTCGCCCACGCCATCGCCGTTGCTATCTCTGTAAGCTCGGACGTAGACCTGCATGAATGTCTGGTGGCGCCATCCTTGGGAAAGCTTTGATCCCGGATCGACAAAACCCACGTCGGCTTGATCACTTAAGATCGATCCCGGTTTAACGCCAGAATCGGTTGAGCCTGGCGATACGATCGAAACTGATGCGGCGCTGAGCGAACTTGAAGCAGCGATGCCTGACTCTGATCCGCAGCCAAGCATCAACAAATGGAGGAGGCAAGCAGACCAGTTCAGAGGCCAGCCCGTCCTTGAAGACCAACCCGTACGTCGCTTGAATGCTTGCATCAGTGAATTCCTTGGCTTACGGCAAGATGTAGCAAAATTACATGAAGCAGATTACCTGAAAACTTTTCACATGCTCAAGATCTTGAATGCTCGCTTTCGACTCGCTGACTTGCTGATGTGTTGCTTGCTTGCTTGGCTACCAACGGCGAGTCAGGCGCGCGCCCTGCCCGAGGATTGCCGATCGGAGCAAAGCTTCCGGTCCATCCAAGCATCCACAGAAAAGTTGTCAGCCGCACTGCATTGGCATACCTTCGATTCGCTCTTGCTGCCTGAGAAGGCCTTGCCCGAATCACTCAAGGGGCGAATGGCGCAGGTTCGCTTTGTATTGAGAGCAAGCGAGCTTTATGCAGATTCAAACAAGCCTCATGTTAAGGAATGGGCACTGTCACTCAAGCAAAGCAAGATGGTTCCGAAAGGCGACAAGGCTTACCTCGGTGAGAGCTATGAGCTTTTGCTTCCCGACGATGCTTCGCTGAAAGACCGCGCCGCGATCCGCCAACGATTGCGAGAAGACTTGGTTGTTATGGCCTATGACCTGCAAGATCAAGTCCAATGGCAATCGCGCATTCAGATCGCAAGCGTACTCGATCGACTCTACGCTGAGGCAGCCCGTTCCCAACCACTCGGTCTCAGCATCGCAGGATCAGAGACCATGCCCAAACCGAGTTTGCGATTGTGGGCACCGACTGCAATATCGGTTTGGTTATGCATCGGAGAACATAAGCCGCAACTGCTTCCCATGAAGCGTATTGATCATCTGGGCATATGGCATATCGATCTAGAACAAAGACCTGAACCAGCCTGGTTTGGGACGCCTTATCACTATTTAGTGGAAGTCTGGACAGCCTCGCATGGCCTCGTGATCAATAAAGTGACCGATCCCTACGCGCTTGACCTAACGGCGAATTCCAAACAAAGTCGCATCGTCTGGCTCGATAATCCGCGAACGAAACCCAAAGGATGGGACAAAGCACGAAGGCCGCAAGCTGTAAGGGCACAAACCCAGATGCTGATCTATGAATTGCACCTGCGCGACTTTTCCGTAACTGATGACAAGGTTCCTGCGAAGTTGCGGGGTAAATATCTTGCCCCCTTAGCAAAGATAGTTGGGGCATGCAACACCTCAGGCGACTTGCTCAGGCCGGCATCAGCGATCTTCACTTATTACCCGTCTTTGACTTTGCCACCGTACCAGAAGACGCTTGCACCAGTACGGCCGTCAAAGCAGCCTACCCAGCCGATCCGACCCCACAAGCATTGATCAGCAACGACGCTTCCACCGACTGCTTCAACTGGGGCTATGACCCCTTGCATTTTCAGGTGCCGGAGGGCAGCTATGCCTTAAACCCTGAAAAAGCGGGCTCAAGAATTAGAGAATTTCGCGCCTTTGTGCAGGCCATGCATAGCATCGGATTGCGGGTGGGTATGGATGTTGTCTACAACCATATGTCGGCTTCAGGGCAACACCCGCAGTCGGTGCTTGACCGCATTGTGCCGGGTTACTACCACCGACTCAATGCGATTGGCGAAGTAGAACGTTCTACCTGTTGCGATAACACAGCAACCGAGCATGCGATGATGGCTAAGTTGATGCAAGATAGCCTGATCACTTGGGTGAAGGATTACCGCATCGATTCGTTCCGCTTCGACTTGATGGGTCATCAGCCTAAGGCCGCCATGCTGGCGATCCAGGAGGCCCTTCAAGCTATCGCGAAGCGGCCCGTCCCCTTTATCGGCGAGGGATGGAATTTCGGTGAGGTTGCCAATCATCAGCGATTTGAACAGGCGTCGCAACTAGCACTCGCAGGTAGTGGTATTGCCAGCTTTAGCGATCGTGCACGCGATGCACTGCGCGGAGGCAGCGCAGGCGACGCTTCTCAGGCCTTAGCGGACAACGCTGGTTTCTTGCATGGGCGCAGCAATCCTGAGATCCGAAACTGGCTGCTTTGCGGACTAGCAGGAAGCCTAGGCGACTTTGAACTGCTTGAGTGGCGAACGCTCGCTGAGCCATCACTAGAGCGCAGCCCACGAAGTCTTCGTGACATAGACTACAAAGGTCAACCTTGTGGCTACGTCGCACAGCCAGGTGAAGTTGTGAACTATGTTGAAAATCATGACAATCACACGCTCTTTGACATCAATGTTTACAGGCTTCCAGCGAGTGCCTCGCCTGAGGATCGGCTACGTGCGCAAGTGCTTGGCTTTGCAATCAACAGCCTCAGCCAAGGGATTGCGTACTTCCATGCAGGCGGCGAACTCATGCGCTCGAAATCGATGGATCGCAACAGTTTTGATTCGGGCGATTGGTTCAATCGCATCGATTGGAGCGGCAAAAGCCATGCCTTTGGTAGCGGCTTGCCGCCAGGCACGGAAAACAGCAAGGACTACGCGAGCATGCTGCCGTTGCTCAATCAGCCAAACGTACGCCCCAAACCCGAACACATCGCAAGGTCCCTAAGAAGTTTTTTGGATTGGGTACACATTCGGCGAAGCATTCCAGAATTGAGACTTGAAAGCGCAAAAGCCATCCAAAACCAGCTCAAGTTTTTAGACTTTGACATACTGGATCTAAGCAAGCGTGCATACGATCCATCCACGTCGCAACTAATGATCGCTGCGCACATTGCAGCAAATCAAGACATCCATCAACCTCAGAGCAAAGCCAAATCAGACAGCCCACCATACCGCGGAATTGCCTATGTGGTGAATGGCAGCTTTGAAACCCAACGGATTCGGATCAACGCACTCAAGGGGCGAACACTCAGACTTCACCCCAGACTACAAGCATCGGCAGCACTTGAGCCGCGCGATGCTGTCAGGCCGACTTGGGATGCTAAACGCGGCGTACTGACCATTCCCCGACAGAGCGCCCTGCTTTTTTTTGACAAGGACTAATCGTGTGTTTATACGTTATTTAACGTTAATTTTTTTATTGACCTTTTGCACAGCTGAGGCCGCAACCATTACGATTTCTTGTGACAGCACTGGCATCGAAGGTCAGCTTTGCAAGCGCCATGCGCAAGACTGGGCCAAAGCTCGCGGACACGAAGTGCGGTTTTTTTCACCACCAACCAGCCCTACAGAAAAGCTTGCGCTGTATCGACAATTATTTGCCGCACGATCGGCTGATATCGATGTGATCGTGATTGACGCAGTATGGCCAGGCGTTATTCGTGACCATCTTATTGACTTACGCCCCTTCAGCAAAGGCCAGGAACGCGAGCATTTTCCAGCCATTATCGCTAACAACACGGTGAATGAAAGACTGCTTGCGATGCCATGGTATGTTGATGCCGGCTTGCTCTTTTATCGCAAGGATATGCTCGAACGTTATAAGCTGCCGGTACCTAAAACATGGGACGAACTTGAGCGCACCGCGCAATATGTTCAAAAGGCTGAGCGCGAGCGTGGCAACTCAGACTTCCAAGGATTTGTGTTTCAAGCCAAAGCCTACGAGGGATTGAGCTGCAATGCGCTCGAATGGATTGCCAGCTTCGGCGGAGGCCAGATCGTAGAAACAGATGGCAGCATCAGCATTCATAACCCGGCCGCCGAACAAGCGCTCAGTATGGCTGCGCGCTGGATCGGAACCATCGCACCCCGTGGCGTGTTGAACTATGCTGAGGAAGAGGCCCGCGGCGTCTTTCAGAGCGGCAAAGCACTATTTATGCGTAATTGGCCCTATGCGTGGGCACTTGCTCAGCAGGCTGACAGCCCCATACGGGACCTTATCGGTGTTGCCTTGCTGCCGCAGTCGGCAAGCGGTCGTCATGCTGCCGCCCTCGGGGGCTGGCAACTTGGCATTAGCCGATACTCAACGCATCCGGCGCTTGCCGCCGATCTCGTCATGTACCTTAGCAGTGCCGCGATTCAAAAAGAAAGAGCGATAAAGGGTAGTTTTAATCCAACGCGGCCTCTGCTTTACCAAGACGAAGACATCCTGCGCAACAACCGATTTATGGCTGAACTCGGCTTGGTCTTCGCAGAGGCAGTCTCACGCCCGGCAGCCCAAACCGGCCTGAAATACCCTCAGGTCAGTCAAGCGTTCTGGGATAGCACCCACGCAGTCCTCTCTGGCAAGACTGATGCCCCAAGCGCATTGAAGAAGCTTGACGCAAAGCTCAAGCAAATCAAACGTCGGTCCTGGTAGCGGGGTACACGATCAAAAGGCCGCAGACAAATGGAATGGGCTCGCGGCCAAACGGCAAGACTTTGATCTTGAGCATGTATGTAGTTTTGCTACACAAAGTTGAGCTGTATAGGCCCACTCAGGCGGCCAAGATCTTAAGAACTAGGAGACAACTTCATTCAATCCCGTTCGTCTGGGCGTCGCCCGAGCACTCGCGTTTCAGCTTTCCACTTAACGCCACTCGCAGCGGCATGTCTTGGTCTAGTCCTGAGCTCACAGCTCCAGGCCCAACAAGCCTCAAATGCGAGCGTGACCGTCACTGGTATTCGCGGTGCGCTTGAGAGTGCCGTGAATATAAAGCGTGAGTCCGACAATATTGTCGAGGTGATCAGTGCAGAGGATTTGGGTAAGCTCCCAGACACGAGCGTAGCCGAGGGCTTGTCGCGGCTTCCAGGGATCACATCACAACGCACAGGTGGGCGTGCCCAACAGATTTCAATCCGAGGCCTCGGCCCCGATTTCGCAACCGCCCTGCTCAACGGTCGCGAGCAAGTCACCACGGGCGACAGTCGAGGCGTTGAGTTTGATCAGTACCCCTCCGAACTTTTGCATCGCGTCGTCGTCTACAAAACCCCCGATGGTGGCCTGCTTGGTCAGGGCTTATCAGGTACCGTCGATTTACAAACCGTTCGCCCGCTGGAGGCAAACCGCGGTTTCGCCGCTGGGTATCGCAAAGCATTTCTGGGCCAAAACACAGGCAATCCCGGTCATGGGGATCGCATGAGTATTAGCTATGTCGACTCATTTGCCGATCGAAAAATCGGTATTGCACTTGGCTTTGCCCGTCTCGATGAAACAGGTCCGAAAACCGAGCGTTTCGATAGTTGGGGCGGTGGCAGCGCCAAACTGAATGGCGCAGGAGCAGACCTGCAAGTGCCATACAACGGTTTTGGATACTTCCAAGATCAGACAACCCAGCGCCGCGAAGGGGCGATGGCGGTGTTGCAACTGAGGCCCTCAGACCGTTATGAAACAACAATCGACTATTTCAAGTCATCCTTCGACAAAATTAGCGCCACGAAGGGATTTCAAGCGCCCTTGAATGACTCGTGGAATCCGGCTTCTGGTAACTATGACAGCGCAGGCGTGCTCACCGCTGCAACGCTCAGTGGCTCGAAAGTCACTGCAGGCACATTCAATAATGTTCGAGCCGTTATTCGCAATGATGCGACCTCTACCTTTGACGATGTCAAATCTTTAGGCTGGAATAATCGCTTCAAGCTCGACAAAGACTTGAGCCTGGTTGCCGACTTCAACAAGTCTTCGGCCGAACGGACCGGTGGGATTATCGAAACCACGGCGGGCACAGTTCAAAGTCAGCTCGGAAAGGCGCAGCTTGACAGCATCAAATTTACCGATGCCAGACAGTTCACACCTGGACTTGATTACACCAACCGCTCGATTGTCCGATTGACCGATGTCCAAGGGTGGGGGGGTGGCGTGGGCTCACCCCAAGCTGGCTACTCGAAATTGCCAAGCGTAAGTGACGAGCTTAGCGCTGGGCGTTTAAGCCTTAAAAAGGAGTTGAGCGGCGGCATGTTCTCCGCGATCGAGGGTGGCTATAACAGCACCGACCGCGAGAAAGTTCGTGCCTTTAAGGAAGGCCGTCTTGTGATTCTTGGCGATACAACAGGACTTGGTTCTGCGGCGATGCCTGGCGGCGGGACCACAACGATTGCCGGCATACCGATCGCGACTTTCGATCCAAGTTCATCGGTTGGTTCGATTTATCAGGTCGCCACGAAGGTGCATCCCGACATTTATAACAAAGACTGGACCGTCAAGGAAAAAGTCAACACCGCCTACATCAAAGGCGATATCGACGGGAAACTGATGTCACGCAATGTGCGGGGTAATGTCGGTTTGCAATTCGTGAAGACTGAGCAGTCCTCAGCAGCCTTTAATGTCGACCGAGGCAACTGTACGGGCGATACGCCAGCAACCTGCCCGGGCAGCAGTGTGGCACAGGGCGCAAGTTATAACGATGTACTTCCCAGCATGAACCTTGCCTTTGACCTAGGACAAAGCCAGCTATTACGAGTCGGCGCAGCAAAGGTCATGGCCAGACCAACGATGAACGATATGCGGGCAAGTAAGAGCGTTTCTTATGACGCGGCGAAAAACGTCTTAACGGGCGACGGCGGTAATCCGCAGCTTGAACCCTTCCGGGCAAACGCATTAGACGTGTCCTATGAGCGTTACTTTGGTCGCGGCGCTATTGTGAGTTTGGCTGGATTTTATAAAGACCTCGATACCTATGTGCTTCGCCAAAATGTCAGCTATGACTTCAGGTCCTTGCTAAGCCCATCGATGAAGCTGCCTGCAGGCGGATCAACGATTGGACTTATGAACATGCCGGTCAATGGATCGGGCGGCTCCATCAAAGGACTCGAGCTTGCGGCGGTGTTTCCCTTTGAGATGATTGCCAAACCATTGAGTGGTTTCGGTATGCAAGCAAGTTATAGCAATACATCAAGTGCCATTGACCTTTCGACCGCAGGCTTTAACTTAGATGGCGTTGACGCCGCCAAGAAAAGCACGATCGAATTGCCCGGTCTGTCCAAGCGGGTCAGCAACCTCGTGGTGTACTACGAAAAGGATGGTTTCGGCGCTCGGGTGGCGCAACGCTCACGTTCTGATTTTGTGGGCGAAGTCACCAATTTCGCCGGTGATCGTCAACTCACCTATATCAAAGGTGAATCGATCGTTGATTTGCAACTTAGCTATAACTTAAAGCTTGCAGGCAGACAAAATCTCTCAATCCTCTTCCAAGGCATCAACATGACCAATGCGAAGTTTGAGCGTTATCGTGAAGAGCCGAGCAACGTGATCGAGTCGGTAAAATACGGAAAGACCTTCTTGATTGGACTGTCTTATAAGATGTAGAGTTCACCGAAGTATGCCGTTAAAGAGCCTCTGCGGCCGTAAGGTCTCAGAGGCTTTTGTTTGGAGTTGCCATGAATCAAAACAGGCCTGATGGATGTATCAGCGAATTGGTCATCGTCGGCGGTGGGACAGCCGGGTGGATGACAGCCGCTGCCTTATCCAAAATTCTTAACCGTTCGATCGCTATCACACTGGTTGAATCTGATGAGATAGGAACGGTCGGGGTTGGCGAAGCAACGATTCCGATGATCCAGCTATTTAACCAAGTCGTCGGCATCGATGAAAATGAGTTTATGCGCGAAACTCAGGCAAGCTTCAAACTTGGGATTGAGTTTGTTAATTGGGGTCGGCTCGGTGACCGATACATTCATGCCTTTGGTAACTTTGGTCAAGAAGCATGGACCGTCGATTTTTATCAGTATTGGTTGAGGCTTTGGCTGGAGCAAAAGGCATTCGATCTTGAGGCTTACTCGATCAATCGAATGGCTTGCAAAGCCGGACGATGCATGCGTGCTGATCCCCAGCGACCCAACTCGCCGCTCGGACAAATTGTCCACGCATTTCACTTCGATGCCGGCCTGTATGCCAAATATCTGCGGAAACTTGCTGAATCAAGAGGCGTGAAGCGCATCGAGGGTATGATCGGAGCGGTCGAGCAAGAACCCCATCAAGGCCACATTAAGTCCGTAAAGCTCGGTTCAGGTCAGGTGATTGCAGGTGACTTTTTTATTGATTGCACAGGATTTCGCGGACTGCTCATCGAACAAAGCCTAAAGACTGGTTACGAGGACTGGTCGCAATGGCTTCCCGCTAATCGCGCCATTGCGGTTCCTTGTGAACGCTCTTCTGACTTTACGCCCTATACGCGAGCAACAGCGCAGCGAGTGGGTTGGCAGTGGCGTATTCCACTTCAGCACCGTACCGGTAACGGCATTGTTTATAGCAGTAACTTCCTGAGCGACGATGAGGCGCGGTCCATACTGCTTTCCAATCTTGATGGTCGACCCACAGCCGAGCCACGCCCGCTGCGCTTTGTTACAGGAAAAAGGAAAAAGCTCTGGCATCGCAATGTACTTGCGATAGGACTTTCAAGCGGCTTTCTCGAACCGCTTGAGTCAACCAGCATTCACTTGATTCAGAGCACCATTGCGAAATTTATTAGCTTTTTCCCAGATCGCCATCTTGATCCTGCAGATATCGAGGCCTTTAATCGTCAAATGGACTTCGAGTTTTCTACTATTCGGGACTTCATCATCCTGCACTACAAACTCAATCAACGCGACGACTCAGCCTTCTGGAAGCATTGTGCAACGATGCCTATTCCGGAGCGACTTCAAGAAAAGATTGATCTTTACCAAAGCCACGGCAGGATTATCCGCGAGTCGAATGAACTGTTTTCAGAGCTAGCCTGGTTACAGGTCATGCATGGCCAGGGCCTTAAGGCGCGACGAGCTCACCCACTCGCATCGATTTATAGCGAAAAAGAAGTTAGCGAGTTTCTAGAACACATCAGACAAACGATTGCAAACTGTGTGGATCTGATACCCACGCACGCAGATTATATTAATCAGCACTGCAAAAGTATGGTCCAAGTTGCGGCCTAGTCGACCAGGGATTAACCGGGCTGACAATGACCGCCAAACTGCGCTCGATCGCTTTACTGCTTGGCCCAGCACTATTACTTATGTTTATGGTTGCGATATGGCCGCTAGCCAGATCCTTATGGTTTGGCTTTACCGAAACCAATATTAATGACTTGTCGGTGAGCAGCTGGGTTGGCTTAGAAAATTATATCGGTGAATACGGTCTATTTTTTAATCCGAATGATGTAGATGGATTTTGGCTAGGTGATTGGGGGATTTCGATTCGAAACACCTTTGCCTTCGCATTGATATCGGTTAGTTTGGAAACGATATTCGGTCTCTTTGTTGTGCTATTGCTCCATCGTGAGTTTCCAGGCCGTGCACTGGTTCGAACGGCTGTGCTCGTTCCGTGGGCACTACCAACCGTGGTGTCCGCCAAAATGTGGCATTGGATGCTGCACGATCAGTTTGGTGTCATCAACGCCTGGCTTTTGGACTTAGGAATTGTCGATGAAAAGATTGCCTTCACCGCAGATCCAACCTATGCCTTTTGGACCGTCGTGGCGGTTGATGTTTGGAAGGCAACGCCGTTTATGGCGCTGCTAATTCTCGCATCACT
>Ga0194130_10003847_pt1 | contig 19704 bp, 14 predicted proteins | sample TA2KigsurfametaG_FD_160084 | JGI IMG/M metagenome (GOLD analysis project Ga0194130, IMG submission 160084) | Freshwater microbial communities from Lake Tanganyika, Tanzania - TA2015050 Kigoma 12 surface | ecosystem: Environmental > Aquatic > Freshwater > Lake | place: Tanzania: Lake Tanganyika... | reverse complement strand
CCGCCTGGCCAATCCCAACTTCGCTGGGAAGGCCCCACCGGAGGTGGTGGCCGAGTGCCAGGCCAACCTGGCGGAGGCAGAAGCCCAGGCCGCTCTGGCCCGGAAGCGTCTGGAAGACCTGGGCTGAGGCCAACAGGGGAGGCGGTGATCTTGGCCATCACCGCAAGCTGATCGCTACCCATGCACTTGCCCAGGGCGTCACGCTAGTGACCCACAATCCGGCCGATGTCCAGCCCTACGCCGACCTCAGCAATGAACACTGGGTGGACTGATGATCCACGCCCGGCCTCCCAGATCGGCACCAGACCACTGGCCCCGACCGCATCCAGGGGCAGCAGCTGCACCACATCGGTCGCTGCCGCCTGCCGCAACCAGACTGGGAACGGTCGATTCAGGATCAGGCGGCCCTTGGCCCGCAACGTCTGGGCTTCCCAGAGGCTCATGGCTGCCAGGCAGACGTTGCCGGAGGCCGCCAGCTGATCGAGCGCCCGTCGCTCGCTGGCGCTGAGCCGCTCACTGCCCAGCAGCCACCACAGCCATACGTGCGTATCGAGCAACACCCTCACCGAAGTGCCGAGAAGGCCTGGGCTACGAGCACGGAGTTCTCGGGCTTTGCGTTCAGTGCTCCTGAACCCCGCAGGGCTTGCCAGGGAGGCGTGTCGCTGTTGGCAGTGCCTGGAGGCAGACTGAGCCGGGCGACCACCCGGCCACTGCGGCGGATCCGCACCTCGTCGCCACCAGCTTCCACCTACCGGATCAGCTCCAGGCAGCGGGCACGGAACTGGGTCACGGAAATGTCCACTTTTAAGCCTAGTGGCCATCAGCTGGGTGGCGGCTGGGGCCCGCTTCACAGCAGTGAAGGTTGGTGCTCCACCGGCTCCAGCTGGGTTGGAGGGGCTGGCGTGGGGGAGCTCTCCTCGCGCCGCTCCTCCGCTTCGCCAGCCTTCACCTCAAGAGCCTGCTCGATCACCCGGTCGGTGAGGGCATCATGGATCATCGATGCATACAAATTTCCAAGCATTACTCTCAGTCCTTCCATTTGTTCTTATGGGAGTGATTGCTGGATATTATGTCTTTTTAGAAGCCCCACGCCCAATTCTTCGACTGATTGTAGGAGTTGTGATCTTTTTTATTGCTCTCTATCAACTCAGAGCGTCTTCAATAGAAGTAGACCAGTCAAGATCTACGGTTTTAGATAAATTGCAATTTCCTCGATCATGACTTTATCAATTTATTGCAGGAGTCTTTTCTGCGTGTACAGGCACCGGAGTTGCAGAGATGCATCAACCATTGTTCGATAAAAAGGCTTTCATGGGTCCATTTCAGCAAATGCTACAGCAATCTGTCTAGAAGCTATAGTTGATTGACTAATTACTAGCTTTAATCTTAGGATTGGCAATCTTCGATACGATATATAGATCTTCACGGTCAGTGGTGTTCTTGTTGGAGGGCAAATAGGTCCAAGGGTTGCGAGATGTATTCCACCACGAGTCATAAAGATTTGCTTTGGCTTTGCTGTAATTCTAATAGGATTGGTATACATCATTACATCCCTACCAAATGTTTTTGACCTGATTCTTGGCAAGTCTGCTTAGCGAATTACTTTGATGTATTTAGAAAGGCATCATTGAAGACTATTAGGCCCAAGACATGATCAAATCCATGTATCTCAAAATTGATTACAAGTAATAAATACCTTATTATTTTTGCTGATATGATTTGACCTGGTAGAAGAATTGGATAGCCTGGTGGGTAGGGCGTCACAATTCCTGCTGATACATATATTTTTCCTGATTCGATCGACTGGGCTATTTTCTCTGTTGGCATCACGTAGCTTGTTAAACCTAGATCTCTAGCCCGGTAGTATGCTTCTCGTATGTTTACTCCAGCAATCTCTGATGATGAATTTGCGAATACAGGATGAAACTTGGTGAAAACTGGTAAATCAGGATGCTGAGTTTTACTTTTTTCAATGCGCTGCTGATACTTTTCTCTATAACTATCCGGAGCTTGATCTATAGTATTAGCAAGTTCTTCGGCAACTGTTCGTAGAGATTCGAGCAAATAGGTAATCATCCCCCTAGTAGATCCAATATGGATGATGATTAGGACAGTATTAAATGATGTCTTGTTAACTTGTATGTCATAACGATCCATTAGAATCTTTTGGAATGCCTTGCCGTCCATCCCTGTCGCTGAGATATCTAGGGTGATTCGTGTTGGATCTAAGGCAAACTCATCTTGGCTCCACGTCTGCTCCAACCGGGTCCAGAACGAATCTTGATGATCAGAACTTTCATCAGTGGATGCTCGAAAAATGTCAGGAATCATATCTTCATTTCCCAAAACGGCAAAGAATCGAGAAAGCAATTCACTTTCTTTGACGCTTGTTCGAAAGATTAAAGCTAGTTCAAAAGCCTTTTGAATCAACTCATAGCCCTCAAACTCCATTTGTCGACGTCCGATGTCAAGTGATGCTAGAATTTGATAATTAGGAGATGTAGATGTATGGCAAAGATAAGCATCATTCAGTGAACATGAAACTGTTCGCATAAAGTCGTCGTCAGCAATATGAATCATAGAAGCTTGCCGCAGGGCCGTTAGAGTCTTATGCGTTGATTGAGTAGCATATACTCGGATACGCACGAGATCTGGATCTGGCAATAAGGGTATATTCAGTGCGTCTATATTCGAGCTGAAATCAAAACAGCCAAATTGCATCCTCCATTTTTGAAACTCTAATCGATACTCTGCTGACCTAAAGCGAGCTCTTAGTGTTGAAGCAGCAAACATAGCCGAGCGTCTTCTTGTTAATGGTGTGAAGCTCCCGTAGGCAAACCAAGCCTCGTCAAAGATGAAGATGAGGTCAGGCTTAATCGCCAAGCATTCACTCATCAATTTAATCGGGTCATAAGCTAGCCCATCAAAGGTAAGGTTGGTCAGGATGAGAGCACGGACATGCTGTAAAATGCCACCGTCTGCTAGCTCCAACAACTTTCGTTTAATATTATGAATCGAGACACCGCCAAGTGTCATGTATTTGGGAAGCTCATAAGAATCAAGAATAACAGGGCAGATGCCGGCAATGATTGCTGCATAATAGTGTGACTTGTGGCAGTCACTCGCCATGAGCACAATATCACCTGGAACCGTTACACCTTGCAAAACGATCTTATTGGCTGTTGAAGTACCATTTGATACGAACAGGCAGCGGTCGGAGCCAAACGCGCGGGCGGCTAACTCTTGAGCTTCTCGCAGGCAGCCCGTTGGTTGAAGCAAGGAATCCAGCCCTCCAATAGTGGCAGATGTTTCAGATAGAAAGATACGGTCTCCATAGAACTCACCATAGTCCTTTATCCAGTGTGATTTAGAAATCGATTTGCTTCGACTAATTGGCATGGCATGAAAAACACCTGTTGGTTGCTGTGTATAGTTCTTAAGAGCATTGAAAAATGGCGTATTATAACGTTGTTGTATGCCTTTTAAGATCGTTAAGCGCATCTCGGGGTAGTCCTCGGAGCCAAAGAAGCACCTTCTGAAGCTTTGATGAAGTTCCTTGGAAACCTCTTCAACTGTAACTTCGCTTAGGCAATATAGATCGACTTCAGGCCTAATCGCATGCAATACCCGACCTAGAAGTCCTGAGCGCTTAGTGTCATTAATATTTTGCAATTCTGTATAGCTATGCTCAGCCAAGCTCGTAAGTCTCTCAAGAATGCTAAGATAATTGCGAGAGCTGAATGGGAAGGAGTAACGGACTATACAGCTTTGTATGTTAAAGTTTAGAGCCAAAGCAATGATTGCGTCTTCAAATGAGGGTACAACTACAATATCGTAGATGAATGGATCTTCTGGTCGCCTGCTCTCTATATGGTGATTGCGGAGTTCTTGCTCAGTTTCTACTGCTAAAGCGTCTACAATGAGAACTTCAAAATACGGTCGCTTTTCGTAAAGCAAATGCTGTTGAACTACATCGTCAATGTTAAGCTCGGTGACATCATGTGAGAATAGTCTTTGCCATGCAGAAACCCAATCACAACTTCGATAGTGGTCAGTTGATATTAAGCGAGCAACAACAGTCACAATACGAGAGAGATAGCTCCAGTTTTGCTCTTCTAGTGCACCTCTCAACTTTTCCATTATTCCCCGACCTGGAAATGCCCAGTAGACTTCTAGATGCTGTAAGTACTCTAGTTCTTTGACGATAACCTCTAATCCCCCCCTCCACTCTTGCTCAAGCTGTAGTAACTTGGTGTGTTGCTGAATTGAATTCTTCAGTCTGTTCCAAGCATCCGAGCGTCGTCGTGATGTGCCGTAGTACCCATTAAGATCGATCCCAGTTTCCTGGTTGCTGTGGGGTGAGCTTCTCATGATCTATCTGTGCGTGGCAACGTGGCCAGTATCACTCCACTAAGGATAGACCATAAACTAGCGCACTCAAAGAGGTATTCCTGCTGTCATACTGGATGTTAGCACCAATAGCTTGCTTGTAAGTGTTGCCATGTAATTATGGCAAGGAAGATCCTTGCCGAGCAAAAATAAGGATGTTAGGCTCATAAAATATATTGTTATCACTTGATCTGGGCAATAATACTTTGTTATAAATACGGCTCAGCGTGCCCTGCCCCCTCCTCTCACTCTCTTGGAGTTCGTCGTAGACCAAGGAGCTTTACAATGCCGTATACTTGAGTCATGTCATCTCTGATTAGTATAAGAGTTTTCGGACAAACCGGCTGAGCGGTCGAGCTTTTGTTTACTGAGAGCTGATCACGCCCTGTGCGGACTTGTTGACAGAGTTTCAGCTTCTAAGAACGTTCAATTTCAGGTGATCAACCCCGTTTGGACTTTCTGATCGCAGCCGACTGGCCAGACATCTGGACGACCCGCTGCTCATGCCGCTGCCAGAGCCCGGCCTGAGCAGGTCAACCAGCCGGATCATGTTGTAAGAGATCACGTGCAGCCCAAACACCGCACTCACCTTGATGTGCCGCGCAGCTTGGACTGGCACAGGCCGCCCCACTGCTACTCCTTCGGAGAAGACTTCGTCTAGATCCAGACAAACACCTTCTCGGGTGCCGCGCCGGGCGTTATTCGACTTGGCATAGCTCTCGTGACAGGTGGTACGGCTATCGATGGCAGAACCACCAGAGCGGGCCGCGTGCAGAACCACGTGCGGTGTCACGGCGATGCGCCGCATTTCGGCGACAAAGCCCATGTGTCGTAGTTCTGACGTGACCTCCATCCGTTGTCCATTTCTTATGGGCACCTCGAATAATCGGCATAAAACAGAATTTTGTGAACATAAAAATGCCGCCTAGGTGGCGGCTGCGCAAGAAAGTATTAGATCGACTATTGCAGAGTTTCCCTGAACTGTGGCATTTCTGTGAGTGACTCATGCAACCACTGCTACGTGGGCAGAACGCTGTCCTGAGCGGCGTCCCGGCAAGTGGTATAGCTCAGGGGGATCAGCCCCGGCGTAGCCGGGGCTGACGGCTCGCCTCCCTCACGTCTGTGATGTAGCAATTGGTGGGCCGGTCTGTGACCCTGTTCGGAGCACTACCACCAAACCGAACACAGACCATGACCCTCACCCATAGTGGCGCCTCCGAGCTGGCTCAGCTCATGGAGGGCACCACCGCTGGCGCCCTGATCCCTGAGATCGTGCGCCGGGGTTTCCAGGATCTGCTGGAGGCGGAGGTCTCCGCGGCCATTGGTGCCACGCGCCATGAGCGCTGCCCTGATGAGCGCACCACTCAGGTGGGCGATCTCAGCCTGGCTATCCCCAAGCTGAGGCAGGGCAGCTTCTTCCCGGACTGGCTCGAGCCGCGCCGCAGGGTCGACAAGGCCCTCTACGCCGTGGTGATGGAGGCCCACACCGGCGGCAACTCCACCCGGAAGGTCGACTCCCTGGTTGAGGCGCTGGGCGGCGCCAGCGGCATCTCCAAATCGGAAGTGAGCCTTATCTGCCAGGGCCGATGAGCAGGTGAAAGCCTTCCTGGGCCGGCCGTTGGACCATGCCCACTTCCCCTACGTCTACCTCGATGCCACCTACCTCCATGGCCGCCTCGGCCGGAACCTGCAGGTGGGGTCGCGGGCGGTGGTCGTGGCTATCGGCATCAATGCTCTGGGCTACCGCGAGGTGCTCGGTATCGCCGTAGGCGACAGCGAGGCGGAGGGCTTCTGGCGCCAGTTTCTGGGCTCACTCAAGGAGCGTGGCCTGACTGGCACCCGCCTGGTGATCTCGGATGCCCACCTGGGGCTGACGGCAGCGATCAAGCGGATGTTCCAGGGCTGCTGCTGGCAGCGTTGCCGGGTGCATTTCCTGCGCAACTTGCTCAGCCACGTGCCAAAGGCCGGCCAGGACATGGTGGCGGCGGCCATGAAAGCGGTGTTTGTGATCCAGGCACCTGAGCAAGTGCGCGCCCACTGGCAGCGGGTCATCGAGATGCTGCGCATGCAGTCCCCGTGCGCCGTGCCGGTGATGGAGGCCGCCCGTGACGACGTGCTGGCGTTCCTGCACTTCCCGCAGGAGCACTGGCGCAAGGTGTGGAGCACCAAAGCGCTCGAGCGCCTCAACAAGGAGATCAAACGCCGTACCAACGTGGTTGGCATCTTCCCCAATGATCCAGCGATCGTGCGGCTGGTGGGCAGCCAGCTGCTCGAGCAGCAGGAGGAATGGCAGCTTGAGCGCCGGCGCTTCTTCTCCGAGGCCACCAAGGCCAAGATCCCGGAGCCAGAAGAGGCCCTGGAGCTCACCGATGCTGATCCGACCGCCTAGCCGGCAGCAATCACCAGCTGAAGCGCACCAGCTCCTCCCTCGATCTACACAAAACACATCAATCACTGAGTTGCCAATTCAGCGATCAGGGTTCATAGTGGATGAACGGAGCTGCGCTATCAGCTTCCAAGCAGTCATCTCCTGACTGCTCCTGTTCACCCTCCGGAAAGAGTCACAGGACCTCCTGAGTTACACCACTCGAAGGGGTGCTACCGAATCATCAGAGTCGTCCTCATCTTGAACTGATCCCATCGCCTCTTTCACCAGAGCCTTACCCCGTTCGACAATAAGTTCATTAATTCGATTTAGTTCTTCCTGAGAGAAACGGTTGCGGAAATGAACCATCATCGATGGATCAAACGGAGCTTTGCTGGAATACCCGGCAAAACCAGGGAAATACTGGAGATAGGCGTTTTCTCGGATCTTCTCGACGGTCTCTTCATCGGTCAGCCCGAGCCGCTGCTTGATGAATAATGCTCCAAATGCCAGCCGCACTGGCTTGGCTGGCGCTCCAGTTGTGGGGGTAGCGTGCAGTTAATGTAGCAATCGTCGATTGCCCTGAGTGAGGCCAGTTTATCGGGTCACAATCGCCGAAACAAGATGTGCCGCAGTCGATTTGGCTTTTCAGAAGTCCCTACTTATCAATAATCATTCTTTGCAGGCACTATATAGGATAATGAACCCACGATAGGCAGTGATTCAAACACTAGAGGAATGGTATTGCCTGAAGGCCTCATACTCTTGACGCTAAATATGCCTTGTCCACTAAGCTTGAGCTGTGACTCTAGGTCTGTCCATAAATTCCAGAATATCTTATAACGATTGATACTTGTATGGGCATTATAGAGTTCTTGATAAGAAGCAGGAAAGTATTCGGAGACTATCTTGTCCACTTCTAAGATATTGTGAGGAAACTCAATGTCAATTCCCAACTCCGTCCTACGCCCGAAAATACCAACTAAAAATCCATTAGAGCGTGATATACTAAACTCACATCCAGAAAATTTTGGTTTTTCGTGTAAAAGCGCATCAATGCTGACGGTATTTGGATCAATATCAAGTGCTGAGGAGATCCCTCGACGAATTAATATTCGACCAAGCACAAAAGAAACAGCTGCAGCATAGTTCTTAAAAGACCTGTATCTCATCCGATCCGTTTCACTAAGGGAAGCTACTAAATAGTCTAATTGAGCGAGGGGTGTAGTGGCATCTGGGCATATAGTATACAAATAAAGCGAATCATCATTAATGTAGATCTGATGACTTTTTAAAGTTGCAACATCAGAAAGTAATTCAGACGATAAGGAGTAGGAGGCTTCGGATACAAATATTGGGAGATTGCGGTTCACTTTTGATCCTAAGAAATTATCATAGCTTTTCAGCCCTCTTGTGAGGATGCTGCCCCATTCTGTTGATCAGAACGGCTGCTCCTCTAATGGTCTGCTCAGGATGTGTAAAGAGCTTTATCCTAGGAAACCACCAATAGTTAGCATTCAGATTAGAACTACCTACTGAATTTACTTGATGCCACCACCCGTATGGCAGGTATAACATCTCGCCTTTCACTAGCTTGACATTCATCCCGTCATCCCTCGGAAAATCCGCTGGTAAGTCTGGCTCTCTTGGATCTATAGAACTTACATAAGCGGCCTGAGATGTCCAGTGATATGTGCCCATACCTTTAATCCGTGGTGGAAATAAGAGGAAATCTTTACACCCTTCAATTTGTAGATTTAGATTATCTACTGCGTCAAAGTGCAGTGCTGTGCGAGTGCCTTTAGGCGAAATCCAGATATTACGCTCTGGGTTTCTAAAGGCACCATCAACTACCTTTGAAAGTGCCTTTGGGAGTATCATATAGTCTTCAAAGTTGTTAAACTGAGCAATTGGACTGCGACCTAATGTATAATAATAGCCATCACATCCAGGATTTAAAATCGATTTATCATAAAACTCTTCCAGTCTCATCTTGACAATTTTGCGCTCTTTCTTATCCGAATAAACAAAATACTGAGAGGTTGACTTTAAAACCCTGATCTCAATTGAGCCATAAGTGTTGACAAGTTTGTCTAACGACCACTTCATCAGACCTAGCGAAGTGTCAACACTATGTATGACGACAGGACGATTAAAGTTGATGAACTTATTAAGTCCATGGTCTTTGACTAAGTTCCAGTCGACTCTTTCGATCATTTGTGAATTAAGGCATGTACTTAATGTAGCTTTCTAATAGGCACATGAGACTTATTAGCAACTAATTGATCTGTAGGTCAGAGGCTGCCGAACAAAGGTACCTTCGCTGCTTGTACATAATCCCGAAGATTATGAGGAACCCGAGGCAGAGATATGAAATTTGTTCTGTATCCTATACCCTTTAGGTACGTATTAAAGCTTACATTTTGTTCATAGACTTCATCAAGCGTTCCGGCAATTATGGTTATATTTATACTTAGATTGGGATCTGTTCGTGCAGGTGACAACCTCGAAATCGAGCGTGGACTGCTTGATGAAAAATAAGTCTTATCGTTGCCATATACATTCTGGAGGACACCATCTCTAAGGCTTTTTGAAGCTCTGGGAGTGTCATCCAAAGTGGAATTTAATGTTCCAGCGCCAACCATAACTATATTGCCAAAAATATTGGGATACTTAAAACCTAACCTAGCAGCCCCATATCCCCCCATGCTAAAACCAGAGATATGGTAATCTTTACGATATATCGACACCCTCAAGCTTTTCTTAATATGCGGAAGCAAGTTATCAATTATTAAAGACTCAATTGGGTATTCACCACTTTTGGAGTTAACCCACATAGTTAAAGGCTTGCTTTCGGGAAATATAACTATAGAATGATCCATTAAACCCATCTCCATGGCTCTAACAAATCCTTCAGCAAGCGGCCTCAAAGATCTTTGATTACCATTAGCACCATGTAACCAAATAACGACAGGATAGGTCTTGACTTGGTTGTAGTGATAAGAAGGAGGATAGAGTACATAGTATTGAATTGATTGGCTAAATCTATCCGAGTATAAGGTTTCCTTTGCTAAAAAAATTTTACTCGCCGACGCCAGCTGTTGATTGTCCTGTGGTGCATATTGTCGGTATGAATAAGAATTATGGGGCTCCTCCTGCCGCCTTCTTTCCTTAGTACAGCCTGCACTTCCCAGCGAGACAACCAAAAAGATAATCAGGCGCAGAAGTCTGTAAAATTTCATCTCTGATCGTGTAAAAGATAGGACCATATTACCACAGGCATATTGCTATGATTCAGAGGGAACCATGGTCAAGATCCTGGAGCCAGAACGGAAGAGGCCTTGGAGCTCACCGATGCTCAGCCGACCGCCAAGCCGGCAGTAAGCACCAGCTGAAACGCACCAGCTCCTCCCTTGATCTACACAGAACACATCGGTCGCTGAGTTGCCAATTCAGCGATCAGGGTTCATAGTGCATGAACGGAGCTGCGCAATCAGCTTCCAAGCAGTCTTCCTCTGACTGCTCCTGTTCACCCTCCGGAAAGGGTCACAGGACCTCCTGAGTTACACCACTCGGAGGGGCGCTACCATGAAATACCAAAGGAGTCACAATAACACGTGCCATCAGAGCCGCTTCCTTTGACGCCACTTCAGAAAGCGATGCTAGCCCACTCATTGGGCTCGCCTGAACTGGGGATGTACATTACACAACCTATTTATGAGTTTAAAGATATATGCATTGATTCTTTACGGTTTGCAATTAACTCCACTCTTAATCGCCATGAAATATTGAGATCATCGTTTCACCAGAATGAAAGTGAAGCATATCTTGTAGTGAATGATTACGTAGAGTGTGAGATTGAACTTCAAGACTGGAGTGACGAAAACTCAGAATTTAAGAAGAAACAGCGCTTAAGGCATTTCCTGGCGAATGATCGGCGTAGGTCTTTTGATTTCAAAGTAGCACCACTCATTAGACCAATAATCATAAAGATTACAGATAATCAAAGCCTTCTTATATTTACGCACCATCATATCCTATTGGATGGCATTTCAAGCCCCATTGTATCTCAAGAAATTCTTGCAACGTATAATGCAAAGAGGACCAATCTACCACTACCAAGGTTTCCCAAAAGACGCCCTTATAGAGAATACATAAACTGGTTTAATCACAAAAACTTAGATCAAGCCAAGGACTTTTGGAAAGAATACTTTAGTGGCTTTTCTAATGAGGTAGACCTGCCATGCCTGAATCGGTATTCTACAGTCGCCAATAGCGTTGAATCTGATGTTGCTCGAACTCTAATTGAAACCAAGATCGTTGAATCCATAGAAGAAGTATCTAAAAAACTCAACACAACCCTTAACGCAATATTCCTGGCCAGTCTTTCTATTGTATTTTCACAATATACGGGTCAAGATGACTTTATTATAGGCGTTCTCTTTAATGGGCGTCCGTATGACTTGCCCGGCTCAGAGACAATGGTTGGTATGTTCATGAATACACTACCCTTTCGCTCAAGAATTGAACATAATATTAGACTCATAGAGTATATAAAGAGAGTCAACACTGATTTAGCGCTGATGAATGATCATCAGTTTCTATCGTTATCTGAAATTAGAAATGTTGCCGGCATTGACAACCAAGAAAATATCATAAGCTGCATATTAGATAATAAGATTAGTCTCACGAAAAGTTTCTATAAGAATTCTGCCGAATCAATTGTAGCCAAATCTGATGTTAAGAAGAATAGTCAGACTTCTATGGCAAAACAAGATGTTCCTCTACACTTTAATCTCGAGGCCACTCCTGCAGGAGTAGAATTCACAATCACATTTGATAAGCATAGATTCAGCAGTGAACTTATTGCATTGTTTCTTAAAAGCTTTCAGTACTTGTCAACACAAATAGATAAGTCACTCGATTCTCTAGTACGAAATATTAGCATTTTTAATGAGCAAGACTATTCGCAAATTAGAAACCTACAGCAAGGCAAAACCATAACGTTTGACGATACATTGACTGCCTCCGATCTATTCTTTTCTCAAGTAGATCGCACCCCAAGCAATATAGCTCTTGCTTTTGAATCTGAGTGTTTGTCATATTTAGAACTTAGCGCTAAAACGAGAAGTCTAATTTCAACTTTACAGAAATATGGCATATCACCAAATACCAAAGTTGCATTTCAAGTCCCACGCAATATAGATCTTGTCTTATTAGTACTCGCGCTTCTTAAAATTGGCGCTGCATATATTCCTGTAGATGAATCAGTTCCTCACGAACGTTGTCAGTCTATACTTGCTATCTCAGAAGCGAAATTCTTTGTAGGCTCTATTTCATTAGAACTTGTTAAAAATTGTACCTATTTATCAATCGACGTACTGATCCAAGAGTCACGCTCTTGTAAACAGGCTCCTCTAAGTCTCAACAAATTCACGAATGACCATCTAGCCTATATATTGTTTACTTCTGGTTCAACAGGTACTCCAAAAGGCATCAGAATCCCACATCGAGTTATTGTTTCTAGAATACTCTCTGATCCATTCCCCCCGATCCAGCCAGAAGTAATACTCTCAAAGACATCTTATGCATTTGTTGACTTTATATGGGAACTATTTATCGCATTGTCTTCTGGATCATGCTGCCATCTTCTTTCTACCAAGGACTGCAAGGACCCTCATGCTATAGTTAAGTCTCTTATCGATCACAATGTACGCCGTATAGTTCTAGTTCCATCTCTACTTAGCCTAATACTCGAGCAGCCGCAAGATACGTTAAGCTCTATTTGTAGTGTTCAATACTGGTTCGCAACGGGTGAGCCTTTACCAGCTTCATTGGCTGCTAAGTTCTATCTTAGGATAGGGAATTCAACTTTGTACAATTTATATGGCGCATCAGAGGTATGGGATATTTCTCTAAGCCAAGTTCCATCCAACGTCGACGAAAGTTCTCAAATCACAGCAGGACATCCTCTTCCAAATACGTCTATTTTTATTCTAAATCAACATGGATGTCTAGTCCCGCCAGGAGTAATAGGTGAGCTACACATAAGCGGAAAGCATATTGCGGAAGGCTATCAAGTTCGGACTTGTGAAAATGAATCCTTTAAGTCAATTAATCTCAATGGAAATATAATTGATGTGTGGTCCTCTGGAGACTTGGGTTTTTGGTCTAGCCGTGGTGAATTAGTTATACAAGGTAGATCAGACAGTCTTGTAAAACTACGTGGTTTTCGCATTGACTTAAATGAAGTAGAACTGTACATCAAACAGAATATGGCTGTATTAGACTGCGCAGTAATTGTAATTAATCGTGACACTCTAGCAGCAGTAGTCGTGCTAGCCGAAGAATCCCTGCAGATTCAGATAGTCAAGAATGCTCTTAAAGTGAAGCTCCCTGACTACATGATTCCGTCAGTGTGGTTGACGCAGAATACTCTACCATATTTAACTTCAGGCAAAATTGATCGAAAGCAGTTACAGCATGATCTGGAAGGAAGTACATCATTATTATCAACTAAAGCAGAGAACTCCGAGATACTCTCTAAAACCGAATCGTTAGTGCTTGAACTGGCAAGCCAACTTCTTCCATCAGTTGATTTAAATATTGATAGCAATTTCTTTGAGTCTGGGGGCCACTCCTTGATGGCAATACGTTTGCTATCCAAGCTTTCAAAAGTACTTGAGAAGAGAGTTCCGCTCGAATCGATATTTACCCACCCTTCTTTTCGTCAGCTTGCTAGTCATGTTGATGCACTTACTACTGGAGCTCTATCATTACCAACGCGCCAAATATCCTACAGTGATCTATCTCCACTATCACTTCCGCAAAGACGTCTATGGATTGTAGACTCTTTAAATCCTGGAGCCGATACGTATATACTTACAAACATTGTTTCATTTGATTTTCGCATCAAGTCTTCCTCCCTTTTTAAGGCACTTGAGGCTCTTATTAAGCGACATGCTGCTTTACGCACACGCTTTGTCACTCATGATGGTGAACCTTTTCAGATAGTAGATACAGAATTATCACCACCACTATTGCGTCTCCCTGATGAGAACGATCATTTGGCTGAAGTTAAAAAGTGCTTATTATCACCACAAAATAATTGGGACTTATCACATGGGCCATTGTTTCATGTGTATCTCTGCTCAAGTAGCACCTCCTCAACTCTTGGGCTTCAGATCCACCACATTATTTCAGACGGGGCCTCGATAAAGATTTTCTTTGATGATCTGATTGCGATCTACCAGAATATTTCAGCTGGTAGACCAACTCTTTTGGGCTTAGCAAACTTACCTCTTGATTATCGTGACTATGCAATCTGGCAGCATGACCTAGCTTTTTCTGTTGATTACGATTACTCGCTTCAGTACTGGCAAAATACATTTGAAAACAGGCCTTTACAACTAGAGTTTTTCATTCCAAACCATATTGAATCCTTCCTTCCTGATACCACCTCTAGGTCAATAACTACAAGAATTGGACCTGTCATCACCAGAAGACTCAGAAAATCTGCTCTCAACAGAAAGTCAACTCTCTTCAACCTCCTACTTGCTTTATACGGCTTGTTTCTGTCACGTCATGTCGGAGAGAGTCAGATCTCTATTGGCGCGCCAATTACTGGGCGCGATAATGAAGACTATGAATCTATAATAGGTTTCTTTGTTGACCTTGTCATCTATCCTATTGATATTGATGAGTCCTTAACCTTCTATCAGCTAATAGATCATGCCTCCGTCGTGTCCCAAAACGCAATTCGGCATAGTATTGTACCATTTGATCAAATAGTCAGAGCTGTATCTCCTGAACGGAATAAACTATCTCAACCTCTATTCCAGGCAATGTTAGTCCATGAAGTTGTAACTCTTGGATCATCCCACGCTACAAGTGCAGGAAAGCTCGACTTCTACACTTCGGAGCATGCAAATTATGACTATCTTCTGTTAGTTAGAGAATATCCTGAGCATCTAGAGCTCACTCATCATGTACGGGCCCGCCTATTTACAACGCAAATGCTGAAGGATATGTCCAATCGTTTATACACTCTGTGCTCTCGTTTAAGCGCATTACCAGCTAAGGTGCTTTCAAATATTTCAATGCTACCCAGCGCCGAATACTACAAACTTACCAAAAAGTGGAATAATACACATCTCCTTAATCCTCATGCCAGCCGCACTTTCGTAAATCTTTTCATTGAGCGGAGCTTCAATCACCCTGATCATATTATTGTTGTTGATGCTGTTAAAAGCTGGACGAGAAAAGATATTTGTTTACTAGTTGAGTTATATCAAGAAATACTCTCTTCTATTCATCCTCAGATTGATCAGCCGATATGCATGTGTCTTCCAAAATCTGCTCATCAAGTGGCTGTAGCGCTTACAATCTCAACTCTTGGTTTTCCCTTTGTCCCAATCGATCCCAATACACCGACAGCACGAAAGCAATCAATCATCGATTCTTCAAACTCAGGTGTTATCTTTTATACTGAAGAACTAACTGATATCGGCCAGCTTGATTGTCCTCATAAGATCTGTATTGATCCAACGACCTCTCACATCAAGGATAATTTTGAAGCTACTCAGCTTTTTGACCACTCCACTCCTGATCAAATTGCATACATTTGTTTTACATCAGGATCTACAGGAAAGCCTAAGGGCGTGCTTGTCTCTCAGTTTAACCTAATCTCCCTGCTTTATGCTCATTCTCAGTATTTTAGGCTCAATGAATCATCACGAGTCTTGTCTACACTTGGGTTTTATTTTGATGCTGGTATAGGAGAGCAGTATCGATCGTTATATAGCGGATCTTGCCTCTACTTCTCTGAAGCTGATTTGTTGAAAGAGCCATCACGACTTAAACAGGAGCTCATTCAGCATCGAATTACGCATGTTGGTATCCCTCCCTCAGTTCTTGATGCACTTGACCCCCAGCTCTCAGACAGCCTTACAGACCTACAGGTACTGGTAACGGCTGGTGAATCCATATCCATGGCTACGGCCTCTGTTTGGGGCAACAATCGTAGAATTATCTCTGGTCATGGAGCAACAGAAACAACGGTTGGCGACACTATTGCATTCAACTGGGACCTATCACAAAAGGCTCCATTAGGCAAGCCTCTACCTAATATGGAGGCCTTTGTTCTTGACAAGTATCTACAGATCTGCCCCCCTTACGTAGTTGGTGAACTTGCAATTACTGGTCCACAAGTTAGCCAAGGATATTTGCTTGAACCCGCTAAAACCTCAGCTTCATTTGTAAATCTATCCCAGCATACTGATTCGCCGTATAAGACTTACTTAACCGGTGATTTGGCGTACTGGTCCCATAATGGCACACTATTCTTTGCTGGCAGAAAGGACAAACAACTTAAGATTCGAGGATATCGAATTGAGCCAGCAGAAATCGAAGCTGCAGCATGTCGTCATCCTAATATCACCCATGCTGTATCTATTTCTATGAGTCTTGATGGGCATACATCCCTTGTGCTCTATATTGTCTGCAATGCCGACCCTCCCCTAGATCTTATTGAAACACTTGAGGATTCTCTTCCTCCATACATGATTCCCTCTCATGTCATACCCATTGCTAATATTCCTAAAACATCTAATGGTAAGATTGACTATCGTGCACTACCGATTCCATCTGTTCCTAAATCTGATGAGCCAATTATAAAACCGTCGACCGATACAGAGAAACTTCTGCACAGGATCTGGACTCAAATCCTCAAGCTTGACCAAATTTCTGTTACCTCTTCTTTCTTTGCTTTAGGGGGTGATAGTATTCAAGCTATTCAAGTGTTAACAGCTTGTAATTCTTCTAGTCTTCCCTTGTCTGCTTTAGAATTTTTCAGCCATCAATCCATTCGCGGTTTAGCTGCTCATATAGAATCCAGACCATAAGCCGATCCTTTTCCTGTGTGCCCCAACTCTCTACCCCCTTTTTGCTCCTTCAAAATGTCTTGTCTCATCACGACATCAAAGCTCTTCGAGAAACTTATGCAAAGCACGCACCACTGAATAAACTTCCATGTTACGCCTTTCTGGACTGTCTGCAATCTCCTGTTCAAAAAAAAATTGCCGACCTTGTAGCCAATGCTGTCTCTTGTCATTCATATTATCTTAACGATTTCTTTTTCTATACTAGTAACTCTTTCTCTACTCCATGGCATGTTGATACCGAGCTCTATCTTTTTCAGAACGCTATCAATGCTTGGATTCTTTTGGAGCCTAACATAATCTCTAATCCCTTAGGCTTTATTGATTCTTTTAATTCTCCTCATTCAGATACCATCTATCATTCCGTTGAAGAGGATGGTGATGATTATCTTTTTGTAGACTATGTGAATTCCGATCTTTTGGCCGTTTGTAAGCAGGATATCGAGTTTAACCATATCACCACTCCTGATGTCAATGTCGGTGACATCCTCCTCCTGGATCCACTGCGCTTTCACCGCACTAACACAACTGTTGAAAAGGGTGCATGTGTATTTAAATACGTTTATTCAGCATCCAGTAATTTAATTCGAGCTAATCACCTTCCTGAGATCATGTGGCCAGAGCTTTCTCTTTATAAGCGTCTCTATGATCCATCACAATCTTGGAGCCACTTTCTCTCCCTTATCAAACACGAAATCTTTACTAAGTTTGAAACTAGCCCACTTATTTCTGGTTTCTATCCCGCCAATTTCCCATATCTCATTCAAAAAGCTAGCGAACTAGCTTAGGATGGTCCCCATAAGGTAAGCTAAATACTTGTCTAATCTGTGCTCAATATCTCTTGCTTTTTCAAATTGAACATTGATTCCCATCTGTGACATCCTTTTCGCTAGATTTTCATTAGTATTCAGTGCTTTATCCTTGTCCCCAACAACTATACGAATTCTTTGGTTATTCACTCTGATCCGTTCTTGCATTTCCTTGCAAATGCTCAGTGGACTGCATCTTTTATATCTATTATCACTTGAAGCGAATACCTTTCTGTATATTTCGTTTCTGACACCTGAATCGCCTTTCATGTGATCCTCAAATCTCTCACCAAGAGGTCCAGCTCCCATGGCTAAGATCTTCCTGAATCTGCAGCATAGTTTCATACCTATTCTTAATGCTGCATATCCTCCCATGCTGTAACCATGGACTTCCCATGATGTATCGATAGTTAAACCTAATGCTAGGCTCGCTTTTTCAATTAACTCCTTGGTTAGGTAATCCTCTATTCTCCATTCTGGACAGCTTGTGTTTAACCAAAGCAAGTCTGGCAAGCAGTAGGGAAAAACTACGGCCGTTGTGTTTCCCCCACTCTTGTGTCTAGCCATTTCTTTCATATAAGTCTTTGCAACTCCGCCTATCATTTCAGTAAAACAGTTACCGCTTCCGTGTAGCCATAGTATTGCTCTTGTAGGGGCTACCCCATTTTTCATAATATAAAAAGATGTCTTACATCTCAGAATACGACTATCAATATCTATTCTTCTAAGAAAAGGAAGATCAACTTTCGGAGTGTTCCATTGATTTGTCTCCATCATGCCCTTTCCCTATGGTAGGTACTGCCATACATCTACTTCAACAAATCTCACTAACGGCTTGAGGATATTTACCAAAATACACGTGAAACCCACCCTGACCTTAGCTGTACCAGTTGCACCAATCATTGAATTCTTCAAACTATCCCTTATATTCACTATTATCTCTAGCTTTTCTTGATCGTATTCAGTTGATGATATAGGTGAAAGACTCTCAACCTTACCAAATAGATGACCTCCGTTTCGCGTCATCACTCTAGAATATAGTCGAACTTCTACGTTGTCTCCGACAACAATTTCATTTCTGTTGTACTCAGGAACAGATACAATTATACGTTCTGTGGGGATAGCTTTGATTGACAATATCTGATCACCATAGGAGATTGCTTTATTCATAAGAACAGAGGTATCGCTATTGACGACACAGTCAAATGGAGCTTTGATTATTAACGCTTTTTTTCTCTTATGTAGATCCTCTAGATTAGACCTTTCCTTAGCTATAGAAGCGGTAACTTTACCAAGTTCTTCCTCGGTACTGATTTTATCTTCTTTTATCTTTAGAATCTGTTCAACTTTCTGATCATTTCGCGCTTTACTGGCGCTCGCGACTGCCCCTTCTAGATTACTCAAAGCGTTAGTATATCTAACACCTATTTCTTCATAATCGATTAGTTTGTCTTCGTACTGAAGAGTACTCATAGCACCAATCTCGCTAAGACGCTTGTACGTACTGACTTGCTTCTTGAGGAGTTCTTTTTGTCTTGAAAGCGAACTAAGTTCTTTTCTAAAGGCCCTCTCTTCTGCATAATTAATAACTACATCTTCTGTTTTATTCTTCGAGCTCTCATATCGACTCCCCCCTTCAGAGACTGATCTAAGGGTAACTTCAAGTATTGACTTTTCAGACTCTAATGCTTTTAACGACTCATCAGATTTCTTTAATGCCAAATCTAACCCATTGGATCTTAATTCAATCATTAGAGTACCCTTTTTTACTACAGTTGCTGAAGGAGCCGTAACTAAAACGTTGGTTATCACCGCAGATTCCTTTTCTGATGAACTAATATCCAAACTCATGTTTTCTTGCACCTTAGCTGAGCCTGATACTGTTGCATTGAACGGAAATAGAAGTAATAGAACTACAACAAATATTGCTTTTTTCTTCAGATACTCTGCCGCTCTATTTAGTTTACCATGCGATAAGCTTTGCTCGACGTGATCAACTTCGTCAAATTTTGCACTATCTGTAAGCTCGGCCTCTCGCCCTTGAACCTTATGTTTAATTGGATTATAAGAGTAAACCATATACTTTAATGCCAGTACACCCAATGCAGCAACGACTATCTGAGATGTCCATTGTCCCAGGAATTGTGGCACGCCAATCGAAATCTGTGGCAGAACCCAGAAACCTAGAAACGCTGTTTTGAAT
>Ga0194130_10003845_pt1 | contig 19711 bp, 18 predicted proteins | sample TA2KigsurfametaG_FD_160084 | JGI IMG/M metagenome (GOLD analysis project Ga0194130, IMG submission 160084) | Freshwater microbial communities from Lake Tanganyika, Tanzania - TA2015050 Kigoma 12 surface | ecosystem: Environmental > Aquatic > Freshwater > Lake | place: Tanzania: Lake Tanganyika... | reverse complement strand
CGTAAGTGTGCGGAAACAAACAAAAGTCGATTTTTACGTTTTTTCAGAAGTCCGGAGCTTCGCCACACCTTCGCTGTTCCGGGCCAAAGTGGGGAGTGCGGAGAGCTGGTGAGAAATCCGGGTTAGCTGACTCGCAAAGGCTCAGATCTCAGTACTTCACGCACCAAACTCCCATTCGACGCGATGCGAATGATGTGCAAAGAATTGGTCCCGATCAACACGATCAACTGAAAGGCAGTAACCAGTAGAACCGCGCTGCAGAGCGTGGTAAGGCATTGGCCAATGTCTCTGGCACTCGCCCATCCGACCCAGATGGCTAGAAGAGATCCCGTCACATTCATCCCAAGGATAAGTGTTACCAATCGGCTAGAGATTTCCACCGTCACTCTAAATCCTGTCCCTCCCAAGGCAAGCCGCGTCGCTACTTCGCCTGATTTCTGCCGTGCTTCAAGAATCAGCACCCAAACCAATCCAACGATGCAGGCGCCCAGCGCCAAAATTCCCAGCGATTGCATCAGGCTCAACCGTTGGCCCTCATTCAGGAAAGCAGAATCCCAAAAGGTCCGCAATCGATTCGGGCCACCAACAAATTCCCATGCCCCCGATTGCATCAAACCCTTCTCCTTTGCCGCTCTTTGATGTGCGTCTGGCGAGACCCGGTCATCCAATAAAAGATAGACCCAATTGGTCGGCTCAAACAGGAATACAGCTGGCATTTCCATTCCAGCCGAGTCGCGGCAAACTCCAGCCACTTGATATTCTCGATCTACAATTCTAACCCTCGATCCAATGGCTTGCTTGTCGCCGAACAGCGACACCGAAACCGATTGGGAGATAACAACGCTCTTCTCCAGCAATGCTTCTGGGATTGTGCTGATGTCGCTGCACCCCATTTGCAGAAGGTCTAGACCAGCCCGGCTCACATCAAAGTAACGCGCGGTGGAACTCTGCCACTCCAACCCGCGATTGGAACTGACTGTCACCGTTGTAGGACGTTGCATCGGCAAAGGCATGATGTAGGCGGCTTCTTCATCTCGACCCGTCAAGGTGGACTGCAGTTGTCCTAACTTTGATTTCCACTTCTGAGCGTCAATTTGGTTAGCGTTCAAATTCAAGCGCCAGGCACTCAATCCATCCACTCGAAACCCTCGATCCTTTCGCTGGCCGGCTTCAAAGTTCGTTCGCTCAATAATCGCGATCCCTACGCAAGCGGCAACCGTGAACACTTGAAGGCAAACCGCGCAGGTCAACAGAGCGGTTGTCTTTTTCTGCATGCGTGCCCCGATTCGACCACCAAACTCGCCAAGTATAAGGCAGAGGGCAGCCAGCACTGAAAACATCAATGTCCGTTGTAACGAATCACACATCAAGAGTTGGGCGAAGAACCAAGCCAATAACAGTGCAACCGAAATCAACCCAAAGCGCATACTGTAGCGTTTTCCGAGCCTCCTCCAATAGTGGCTGCTCATCTCCCCCAACGAAACCCGAATCCAGTCCGCCCTCCGTTCCATGGCAGCTTCCATCAGCCCCAAACTAAAAGCGGCAACCAGACTGGAAAGCAAAGTAGCGGAGCCCAATAGAATCAACAAAATCAGGAGCGGTCGCTGCGAATTGATGATTTCATCCTGCCAGGATGAATATTTGAGAACATGCTTGCTGTTGCCAATTTTGGACTGCTTTCTGGAGAGCTCAAATGATTTAAAGACTTGTTTAAGCGAGCGGTCCGAAGCAGATCGATCCATCGGAATCACCAAAGCTTGATAGATCTGATTCAGGGGGTGAAGATAAGCCTCTCCCTGCAACAGGGTCGAAATCAATCCAATCCTGTCTCTTCCACCTAACCTTTCAAGTACGACCGAATTCCATCGATCACGAACCACCTCGCACTGCTTGCCATCCGCCGTTATTGGACCTCCACCAGTTGCAAGCCCTCCCTCAGTGACGTCCAGGCAACGACTCATCTGTAGATTACGGAACCCCTTCAAAATTCCACTCAGGGCATCGATGTCGCCTGCAGACCGGCCGATGCGCAGCATCGGCTGGTAAGTCACTGTTTTTGCCATGCGAACCTCAGAATGCCAGATGCGGTATGGCACGACGATAGCTTTTCCGGCGAGCTTCGACTTTAGGTCCTCAATCTCCAATCCAGAAAGTCCAACTCCGACTCGGAGATTGCGGACATCTGCCGACTCCACCCTATAAATAGAGTGTTTGAAAACAGTCAGAAGCGGTTCGAGCAGATTCGAATACAAAAGCAAGCAACAAGCTGAAATGCAGACTGACAACACAGCCAGGCAAACCGGAATGAAAACTCTCTTCATGAGTCACCCTTTACGGGACCATTGGGTCGAGACTTCGACCCAATGGCAGTCCATCAGATCATCGACACTTGTTCAGGACGCAGTTGCAGCCATTGTTGCAGACACCGTTACATGCTTGCCCCGTGCAAGCGAAGCCGTCTCTCTCCTCCTGCGCTTCAAGTCTCGGCGAGGCACTGCCGACAAGGGCCCATACTGCAGCCGCAAATAGCAATGTCCTAAGAATATTCTTCATGTTGCATTTCACTTTCTTGGTTTGATTGGAGGTTTCAACTGCGACGGGCCAGTTTGCTCAGCAGCAGCTTCTTGAGAGTGAAGAACGTAGGCATCTATCTCAGATAACTGGATATTTCTTGCGTTGTTTTGGCCCCGGCCAATCCAGTCCAAGTGCGAAGAACTTTGATGCTCGAGTCAGTCAACACAGTTTGGGGGGGGTGTCTTTAGGTTCAATTCACTCCTGTCCAAATTAGCCCATTGCCACCGGGCTGAGGTGACGCTCCTCTGCTAGGGTGAAAATCAGTTCGGCCAAGAACGAAGATCACGCCCGGAGGAAGCGCCATGAACCGAGTATCCAGCATTTTCAGCCAGATGTTGAAAGAGGTTCAAGCGCCATTGTTTCAATTGGCCGTAGATAGTCATCGGGGAGAGCGGCATGCGCGTGGATTCCGTTGCTGGGACCAATTCGTGGCGATGTTGTTTTGTCAGTTGGGGCAGGCCAAGAGTCTGCGAGAGATCGAGGAAGGACTGCTGGCCATTCGACGTTGGCGTACGCCAACCAGCACTGTCCTTGGGAGATCTACGAGACGCTCTTTCACTCTTTACTCGGCAGCTTGGTGGCCAAGCTCGGTCCGGCACCGTCGGCGTCTCGCCTCGGCCTGCCCGGCAAGCTGTTGAGTTTGAACAGCTCCGTGATTGATCTTTGCCCCAAGGTCTTCGATGGGGCGAAATACCGGACCGCCAAAGGTGCAGTCAAGCTGCATCTGGTGCTCGATCACGATGGACTGATCCCGCATTACGCCGTGATCACCGACGGCAAGACCAGCGATATCGCCGTGGCGCGTCAACTGGACCTGCCCAAGGGCAGCATGCTGTTGGTGGATCGAGGCTATTGCGACTACGGCTGGTTCGCGGCCTTGACCGCCAGGCGGGTGCACTTCGTGACTCGCCTGAAGGACACCGCCTTTTACCTGACCGTGGCGACAAGGACTCTCGAGGGACACGGAGTGGTTGCCGACGAGATCGTCGCCTTCGTCAAGCATGCCAACGACGATAACGAAAACTTCTTTCGGTTGGTTCGCTATCAGGACCCGGAAGCGGACCGGGAGTTTAAGTTCCTAACGAATCACCGGGAACTTCCCGCCGCCACCATCGCCGCAATCTACAAGTAACGCTGGCAGGTGGCGCTATTCTTCAAGGCCATCAAGCAGAATCTCCGCATCAAGAGCTTCGTCGGAACCAGCGCTAATGCACTGAAGATCCACATTTGGACAGCATTAATCGCATTGCTGCTGATTCGCTACTTACAACTGCGCAGCAAGCTGGCATGGCACTTGTCTCGATTTATCGCGCTGCTGCGGCATCAACTATTCGTGTATCGCGACCTCTGGCGGTTCCTCGACCGGCCCTTTGATGGCCCGCCAGAACCCAACTTAGATGAGGAAACTCCGCCTCCGCTGTTTGCCTTTGCCCCTGACGCCGGTGCTCACCCCCAACCTCAACCGAATTCCGCAGTCTCGCCCCCCCTCAGGGCCAATGCTGGCCGATGCCCAGCTGTCGGCTCTCGGCTAATTTGGACAGCAATGATTTAGCGGATGATCTCCGAACACCGAGGGTTGCGGGCCTCGGGTGAAGAGGTGGTTACTTCATTAGATTCCATGAAGGTCGCCGGCATGGGCTGCGTCGTCAATGGCCCCGGCGAATCGAAGCACGCCAACATCGGCATCTCTCTGCCTGGAACCTTTGAAGAGCCCGTCGCCCCGGTCTACGTCGACTCGAAGTTGTTCAAGACCCTTCGCGGCGACCACATCGTCGAAGAGTTCATCGTCATGCTCAACGATTACGTCGAGAAGACCTATTCAAGCACCCGCGAAACCGTCGGCGTCTAGAAGAAGCTAAATCAGCCCTGCCAATCACGACAGGAAAACTGTTGACAAACGATCTATTACGACACACGATATATCGTGTAACGTAATATGAACGATCCGAACCTGCTCATCCTCACCAGCCTTGCCGATGGCGACAAGCATGGTTACGCCATGATGGAAGACATTCAGGTTTTTTCTGGCGTTTCCCTTGGCCCGGGTACCCTTTACGGCGCAATCACTCGCCTCGAAGAACGTGGCTGGATCCGCCCCACAAAAAGCACAGACAGACGCCAGCCCTACACACTAACGGCGGCCGGCAAACGTCACCTCTCCGAACAACTCGAATCCCTCAACCGCTTCGTGGCGCAGGGCCGCCTGCGATTGGAGCAAACATGAATCGACATCTGATCCGATGGGCCATGCGCCTTTACCCTTCGGCCTGGCGCGACCGCTATGGCGAAGAATTCAAAGCAACGCTGGACGACATGCCTGCAATCTCGGCGGCTACAGTTTGGGACATCTTCAAGGAAGCTCTCCTCATGCGTACACCAAGAGCGGCAACAATGAAATTGATTCTGATCTTCGGGCTTGCCGGGCTCCTCATTGCCTTCGGCGTATCGTCGCGAATCGCCGATCAATACCTGTCAGAATCGCTTCTGCAGGCCTCGAGTCTCGATCGGCCAACTCTCGATCAATCCATCGGGCAGATACTTGGGCGTCAGAACCTGGTCAACCTCATTGAGAAGCACGGGCTCTTTGCACCGGAACGCTGCTGCTTGCCACTTGAAGATCTGGTGGAGATGACGAAGAAAAACGTCAGGGTCACACTCAAAGACAGCAACATTGCGGTTGGCTTCAAATCCACCGACCCACTCATCGCGCAGAGAGTCACCAGCGACCTGGCAACGATGCTCACGGCTGCGCAAACCCCGGGCCAAATCACAATCCTCGACAACGCATCAGCGCCTATGGCTTTCTACCCCAATCGGCTCAACCTGTCATTAACGGGCTTGCTAGCGGGCATGCTCATCGGCGGGGCTTGGGCCCTCGTCAAGGCGAGAAAGACGAAGCTAGCTGGCTGATGCCAGCCCGCTAAATCCGGAGTGAATCCGGCATCCCGGCGGCTGCGCCGCGATGATTCGCGCCTCGGCCTCAAGCAATGTCTGCCACCGCTCGGACACTTCCTCTTTCGGAGCCATCTTGTGAGCCATCTTCAGAAACACTTTGTAGTGCCCCATTTCACTCGAGTGCAGCGCCTTGTAGAACGCCCCAAGCTCCTCGTCCTTACTCTCTGCCGCCAGCACTGAGAATCGCTCGCAACTCCGCGCCTCGATCAACGCCGACACACACAACCGATCCAGCGTCTCCCCGGTCTTGCCGCTTCGCACCAGTCTCCGCAAATCGGATGCGTAGTAGCTCTTGTGTCCCCGCTCCATCTGTCCGCCGCGCCGGATCAACAGCCGAGTCACCTGCGCCAGATGCGAAGCCTCATCGCGCGCCACGCTCGTCATCGCCTCCACCCAACCGGGTGTCCACTCGCTCGGCCACCGCGTCATCAATTCCATAGCATTCTGGGCCGCCTTCATTTCAAGAAAAGCATGGTCAATCAGCAAGGCGATCAGGTCCACCATCGCCTCCCGCGCCCACTTCGCCGGCGTCCGCGAGAGCAGCGGCAACTCGTCAGTCTTCTTAAGCAAACTCACTTTCCTACGTTAGCTCGAAGAAATCTGAAAATTCTTTGTCATTTCTCGCGACGAAAATTCGCTTCTGTGATTGACCATGAAAAACACATCTCAACTTCTTCTCGCTCTTGCCTTCAGCCTCAGCTGCGCCCATGCAACTTTGGTGAAAACTGACTTCCTGAATCCCAATGACGGCCTGATCGTCAGAGACACCTCGACGAACTTCGAATGGCTCGCCCCCTTGTACACCCGGGGAGTTGTATTCAACGCTCCGCTGGTGCAGTCCCTCATCACAAACGATGGCTTCCGCTACGCCACTGCAACAGAAGTGACTTCCATGATCAATCTCAACTTCGGCAACCCAACTACGATCTCTCCTGGCGACGTAGCTGGTTTCAATGCTGCTGCTCAGTTTTTTTCGCTGTTCGGAGTCAACGAGTTTACCTTCTGCTCTGCTCTCCCTGGCCCCTGCCCGAGAACCCAAGGCCTTACTTCCACACCCGGCAGCAACCCGGGCTCAAGACTCGCTTTCGGCATGATTCAATTTGGCAGCACAGGCTGGTTTATCTCGAACAACAACTGGCCAACCAACATAGCCGACAACCAAGTGGGTAGCTTCCTGGTCCGTACCTACTCAGAATCTGCGGTGCCAGAACCGTCTTCTACCGCATTGATCGGGCTGGGCATGGTTCTGCTCGGCCTACGTCGAAGGATCTCGAAAACCTTCGCAACTCGATAGCTTCAGCTCATTGAGGAACTCTAGAACACCATGAAACTCCTACTCACACTCATTCTCAGCCTCACTTCAGCCAGCGCCACTCTGGTGAAGATCGACTTCCGCAATCCCAATGACGGCCTGATCGTCAAGGACACGGTCTCAAACTATGAATGGCTCACACCCCTCTACACAAGAGGAGTGAATCGGAACGATCAATTCGTGCTGAATCTCATCGCCAATGATGGCTTCCGCTACGCGACTGCGCCCGAATTGACAACCTTTTTCCAAACTCACTTCTCTCCATCTGCGATCTTCTTTCCGGGCGATGCTGCTGGCTTTAATGCGGGTAGCTCATTCATCTCGCTCTTTGGAGTTGGCTTCAACGGCGTTCTGAACAACGTTCCCTACCAATACACAGTTGGCCTATCGGGCACGCCACAGCAGGGCAATTCTACCTCTTACAAGCAGTTTGGATTTTTTGTGAGTTCAGCGGGTCTCGGTGTTTTTGAAAATGGCAGTGGTAGCAGTTCAGGCTTCGCAGGAGTCAATACCTACGGCAGCTACCTCGTACGAACTGCCGCAGAAGAGGCTGTCCCTGAACCCTCTAGCACTGCCCTCATCGGCCTCGGGCTCGTCCTCTGCACCTCCCACCGCAAAATAAAATCCAGCTTGAGACGCTAGCATTCCCCTCCGATAGATCTAAAAGTTTGGCCTGGCTCCCAAGCCGGGCCAATTTTCGTTTGGCGGGCCTCTGTTAGCATCGACGCTACAAGAGAAGATGCTCGGCGAATCGATAGCCCACTACAAAATCACAGCTAAGCTCGGCGCAGGCGGCATGGGTGCCTTGTACCGCGCCACCGACACCAAGCTCAATCGCGAAGTCGCCATCAAAGTTCTCCCCGATACGTTCGCTTCAGACCCCGACCGCCTCGCCCGCTTCACCCGCGAAGCCCAGGTCCTCGCCTCCCTCAACCATCCCAACATCGCCACCATCTTCGGCGTTGAAAATAACACCCTAATCATGGAGCTCATCGAAGGCAACGATCTCGCTGGGCCACTCCCCCTCAACGAAGCCCTGCAAATCGCAAGACAAATCGCCGAGGGCCTGGAAGCAGCTCACGACAAAGGCATCATCCACCGCGACCTCAAGCCAGCTAACATCAAAGTCACCCCAGACGGCATCGTCAAGATCCTCGACTTCGGCCTCGCCAAAGCGTCCGACGCTACCGCCACAACAACCTCCACCGACTCCCCCACCATGACGCTCCGCGCCACCCAGGCCGGCCTCATCATGGGCACCGCCGGCTACATGTCCCCCGAGCAAGCCGCCGGCAAGACCGTCGACAAGCGCGCCGACATCTGGGCTTTCGGCGTGGTCCTCCACGAACTGCTCACCGGCAAGAGACTCTTCCATGGCGAAACCGTCTCACACACCCTCGCCTCCGTCCTCAAAGACCCGATCAACTTCGCCATCCCCCAAGCGCCACAACCGATTCAGGCCCTCCTGGCTCGCTGCCTCGATCGCAACTTCAAGCACCGCTACAAAGACATCAGCGAAGCTTGCATCGCGATCGAAGACTTCCTCGCCAACCCCCAGCAGAAAGAACCAACCCAGCCGACAACCCGCCCCACCCTCTGGATCGCACTCGCCGCCACCTTCCTCCTGGCATTCGTCGCCGCTCTTCTGTGGCCGCGAGTCACCCCATCCGATAAACCTGCCAGCCACTTCAACATCTCAGGGGCCCCTGGATCGTTTATCGTGCTCAGTCCTGACGGCAAGTGGCTTCTGAAGCTGGGAGATGGTGAGTACCAAGTGCGGCGCCTCGACAGCCCCAATTGGAGGGCTCTTTCAGGAACCATGGGCGAGTCTCTTTTGGCCTTCTGGTCAGAAGACTCCACTGCGATCGGCTTCGTCTCGGCCAATCGCTTGCGTTTGATTCGTCTGGACGGCTCCCCTTCGCGAGAATTGATGGAGGTTAAGGATTTCCTGGGTGCCTCGTGGCGGGGTGGCGTGAGCGATGGCACAATCTTGCTTGCTTCGCACGGCAAGCTCAAAACCTATGATTTGCGCCCCGCAACCATAAAGGACCTCCCCATCGAATTCAAATCAACCTCTCAACCCGCAGAACCAGTCTTCCTGCCAGAGGGTGATGGCTTTGTATTTCTTCAGCAGAGTGACGACGGTATGCGCCTCTTTCGGGCTTCTCTCAATTCCTCAACCATCGATCCGTCGATCCTCACTCATCGGATGGTTCAATTTGCCAGGAATCCCACTACAGGCAAATGGCATGTCTTCTATTTTGCCGGTGAGCGCGAACTACGGAGTAGCCGCACCTTGCTGACCGCGCAGATCGACCCCAAATCCGGCAACCTCCTATCCACTCCCGTCAAGTTGATTCAAGGAATTTCCACAATTCCACCTCCAAGGTTTTGGTCGCGATTTTCAGTTGGTGGCGGCGGAGTGCTGTCGTGGACCCACATCACCGGAAGTCTGCCCATTTGGCACCTCAATTGGGTCGATCCGAGTGGCAATCTGCTTGCCAGGGTGACCGAAAACCGCAGCTTCGTTTCTTTCGCTCTATCGCCTGACGAATCCAAAATCGCCGCTCAAATCGATGATCCGGATACTCATGTCTGGATCCTGAACAGCACAACAGGTGTAGGCAGACGCATCTCCAATTCCTCAGACCAGAAATCTTACCCGCTCTGGGCGCGCGATGGCAAATCCGTCTTCTATGTTTCCTCCGCTGCGGGCGGACCAGAGATCAAGCGCCACTTCCTCGACAATGCGACCCAGCCAGAATTGCTCTGGAAAGCGGATTCGGGATTTGGCAGATTGTCCACCATCCTCGCAGGCGTTACACCCGAGGGCCGCTACCTGCTGGTTCAAACGGCAACAGGTTCGCGAAGCCGCCTGGATCTCCAGGCGCCATCACCCAGAGAGTTAGAACCCCTAACGCAAGGTCTTGGCTTTGCCAGTCTCTCCCTCGATGGCCGTTCCTTGGCTTGGAGCATGTCCAGAGAAGGTGGACTTGCCGCGCAAGCCTACCCTCCGACGTCTGGCCCCCCGAATCGCTACACCCAAAGCGCAAAACTAATTAACCAGCCCTTTTTCAGGGCGGACGGCGGCAACCTTTATGCGCACTACAACAGAAACCATCTGGCCTTCCCACTCTCTCAGGACCGCCGGCTCGCAGAACCAAAAATCCTGCGGCCCTAGATTACTTCATCAATGGTCGGTGCCGCGTCGGGCGCAGCTTCTCGCGATGACAAGCGCCTCCTCCTCCTCGAAACCGACCAAACAGAAGCCCTCAACGCCCAGGTCCTCACCGACTGGACCACCCTGCTGAACAAGCAACCCTAAAACGCTAGACCAATCCCCATCGTCACCACCTGGTGTCGCAACGCGCCATTACGCACCACCGGTCCAAATTCCAACTTCAGGTTCTCGGTAGCAGTCGACTCCTGCAGTTTCTGCGGTAGCGATTTCCAGAAATCCGGTTTCCGTGTCACTGTCTCGCGAAAGTCCACTCTCAGAAACAGCCGCGGGCTCAGATGCAACTTCACCCCACCGCCATAGTTCAAACCAAACTGAAACACGCCACCGCCATCCAGATCTGGCTTAAACCCAAAGTTGTAAGCCGTCACGAATAGCGCCACATCCCGCTCGGCAAACTTCAGCAATCCACTCTTCTCCGGCGCAGCCTCAAGCAGATGGATCAGTTGCACCGCGGGCCCCGCAGCCACATAAGGCCGCACCCTCCTCCCATTCGGCGTCGGATGCACAACCGTGTTGTAGGTGAACGTCCGAATCGCCGCTTTCGATCGAGAATCGATCCCGAAGCCGACAACTTCGTCCTTGCCGTTCAACCGAAAGTTCGTCTGGCTCCGCGTATAGGCGAATTCGTTCGAGACGTACTTCCAGGTGTTCAACGTGATCTTCGGCGAAAACGTCCAACCTCGCTCAAGCGTCGTGTCGAGCCGCAATGGGTCTCGCACCACCTGCCCACCCAGGCTAGCCACCAAAGTTCCCGGCAAGCTCGTCACAGTCGATCCACCAAACCCCGTGAGGCCTCCGTTCACACTAAACGACATCTTGCTCGCATAGTCCTTCACCGCCGTATCTTCTCCGCGCATCTTCACCTTATGCCCAAGCATCGTTGGGCACGGCAGGATGCCGCACAGGCTTCGATCCATCAACAATCAGAAACTCCTGCCCTCCGTAGGGAAACATCTTGGGTGGATCGGCATCTGTCGATTTCGCTAAGAGGCCCTTGGCCAGCCTGAAACCGTGAAGCGCCTGATAGGCCATGTTGCCGCGCAACAAGTCGTTGCGCAACGTCAGAATCGTCGAGCGCAATGGCCGCACATAAGCCGATTGCCTCAGCTTCGATTGCACCCGGCTCAGATCCTCTGCATCCGCCCGGGCAGGCTTCAAGCAGTCATTCAGCCGCAGCACGGCAATCCGCCCATCCGTCCGCAGCGTATCGCCCGTTGAGTTCTTCGCATCACGCGGCACCCATGGCCGATCCTGATAGCCCACTCCATTCACACAGCCTGTCAGCAGCAAGTCGTTGATCACTTTGCTGCTTTGCTCATCGATGTTTTCGTTGATGAGATGGATGAACGTCTTTGCCCCTTTGGAAAAACCAATCCCGGAATCATAGGTCGCCGTGGAGGTCCAAACCGGCTTGCTATCAAGGCTCGAAGGTTGGGAGTAAATCCTCAAATGATGCCGCGAGAAAAACGTATTCAACGTCTTGGCAAAAGCCAGTTCCGGCTCTTTCCCATTCAGCACCAACACCGACATCGGTGCCGTCTTGTAACCCTGGTTCTCGACGATCGATCGCATCACCCCATAGCTCGACTTGCCATCGAGCTTGTCTGACCGAACCCACCCTGCCGCCTCAAACGCCCGCTCAATCGCCTCTTGCGAACCGAGATACATCAGGCTCATCAAATCAAAAGGCGTATTGTCTGTTTGCGTTGCGGCGCGAAACGGCAGTTCTTTCACCATACGATCCAGGCCAGACACGCGCAACTCAGGGTATTGCTCGCCAAATGCCGTTTCCACTTTCAGATCCGCCCCGACACGGAATCGCATCTCTGTTCCGGTCGGCAGCACCACCGAGGAATCTGGCAATCGAAACACACTCAACGAAGAAGCCAGTGCGAAGATCAAAGCCATCGGGTCAAACGCGCCAGCCGACACAGCAAACCCGGCCAACATCGAAGAAAACGTATCCGTCGCGCGAATGCCGCGAATCCGCCCTTGGGTATCCACTCTCTCGCGAGCATCATCCAGCCGGCTCACCATTCCGGCGATGGGCCGCGCCTCCTTGCCCGGAAATTGAATCTGGTCAAACTCCAGATGCAGCAGCGCCGTCTCTCGCGAGAATCCCAACCCGACCCGCCGCGCCTCCTTGACATAGCCAATCAGCTCCGTGCGAAACGGCAGCAACGTCTTTCCCTTCACCTCAACCGGAGCGATCACCTCAGCCAGTACCGGTGTCCCCGCCTTCATCACATAGGACGAAACCGTTTGCTTCAACCGGATCTGCAAGACGGTCCCAGCCGGGATTGCATCCACGACGGGCTCCTGCGCCAGCAAAGCCAGCCCAAAAGAAAGAAGAACGAATCCGCAAACCTTGATCACATTCACACCCCAGACTCAAATTGTAGAGCATGAATCGCGTTACATTGCCCCGGACGAAGTGTTATAAAAACCTTACAGTTTGATTACAGCCAGATCAGTCGTAGCCTTCCTTCTTCTCACATCCATCTACGCCCAAAAACCACCTGATCCCAAACCTGCGGCACCCCAGGAAAACACCGCCCCCGCCAATCTCCTCGGCCGCGTCAACACTCAGGCAGGCGAGGCGCGCCGCAACGAGAACATCTTCATCAACGCGCTCGACAACAATGCTCAAAGGGAATCCAGCATCCGCCTTGGGATGACGGCCACAGCCATCTCCGAGTTCACAGCAGCTAGCCGTTATTTTGGTGCTGAACTCGGCGTCGCCCCCATCAACCCGTTCCATGTCTCAGCGACCAAGGCGCAGTCCGCGCTCCACGGTAATCTCTTCTATACCCACGCCAACTCCATCTTCGCCGCCCGCAGTTTCTTTCAGGTCGGCGGTGTCCTGCCAGCCAGAGAGAACACCCTCGGCGGTCGCGTCACGATTCCCTTGTGGCGCAACGCCTGGCTCGGCCTCGACGGCTCCTATGACAGCAAGCGCGGCTTCGTAAACGGCAACATCCTGGTGCCGCGGCCGGAGGAGCGCACCTGCCTCTCCACCAACGCGAGTATCTGCGCCACCATCAACCGATTCTTCCAGGCCTGGCCGAATCAAGCGCCCAACCGTCTCGACATGGCCGCGCGCGCCCTCAACACCAACGCCCCTCAAGCCATCGACACCTCAACCACCTCCGCACGCTTCGATCAGGTTCTCGGCAAACACCGCATCACAGCACGCCACTCCTGGACCAACCAGCAAGTCGACGCCTTCCAACTCGTCGCTGGCCAAAACCCCGACACCACCACCAAATCCCACGATGCGCGCCTCACCTACACCTTCGTCAAGAGCGCCCGCACCAACCTCGACGCGACCCTCGGCTTTGTTCGCAATAGCTCGCTGCTCGTCCCCGAGCCCAACGCCGTCGGCCCGCAGGTACAAATCGGCACCGCCTTCGACAAGCTCGGCCCTGCATCGGGAATCCCTGTCGATCGCGTTCAAAACCGTTACCGCCTCGGCACTCGCATGCAGCACCAAGCGGGCAAACACACCATCTCCTTTGGGTTTGAGTACGGTCGCCTCCAGTTCAACGGCAGGGAAGTCTCTTCCAACCGAGGCAACTATTATTTCCGCAACGACTTCGGCCTCGACGCCATCACCAACTTCCGCCTGGGCAACATCAGCCGCTACTCCTTCGCCATCGGTGAACTCGACCGTGGTTTCCGCCGCCACGAGTATGCCGCCTTCGTGCAGGACACCTGGCGCTTTTCGCCAGCCCTGACGCTCACGGCCGGCCTGCGCTACCAGCCCCAAACCGGCATCTCCGAAGTCAATAACATCACGCCAATTCCCTTCAATTGCGACTGCAATAACTTCGCCCCCAACCTCGGCATCGCCTGGCGCATTCCCAGAAACCTGGGCCTGTTGCGAGTCAACTACTCCACCCAATTCGGTGAGCTTCCGCCCGCAACCCTCCAGCAACTGCGCTGGAATCCGCCCGCCTTCCAGAAGATCGAGAATCAGGCTCCGCCCTTTCTCAACCTGCTCGAAGGTGTCGTCTTCAATCCCAATGGCCGCGCCATCTTCGCGGCCTTGGATCCAAACCTCAAGACTCCCTACTCTCATCAGTACAGCGCCACCTGGCAACTCCCGCTTTCGGCACGCAAGGGCCGCCTCGATCTTTCCTACATCGGCAGCCGCACCTGGAAGCTCCTCTATTTGCTGTATCTCAATCGAGCTCTACCGGTCCCAGGCATCCCCCAAACCACCGCCACCATCAACGACCGCCGCCCCGACAAGCGCTACTTCGACTACCGCAACGTAGAGAATTCCGCACGCGCTTATTACGACGCCGCCAAAGCCACCTATACGCTCACTTCAAACAACGGCTGGCTCATCGACGTCACTTACTGGTTTTCGAAAGCCATCGACACCGGCTCCACCTTTGTCAGCATTGCCGCTGGCGACGACGCCCAGCAGGGCCACGGTCAGGTCGCCGACAACGTCAGCGCCGATCTCCGCGGCCTCAGCAATTTCCACCAGACCCACTCCTTCATCAACCGGGTTTCTTATCAGCTTGCCTATCGCAATGCGCTGATCCGCAACTGGCGAGCCTCAACAGTATTTGTCGCCAAATCTGGCACACCCTTTACCGTAATCACTGGCTCCGACGGCCCCGGCCTGGGCAACGTGGACGGAGTCAGCGGCGACCGCCCCAATATCGTCACACCAGAAATCCTCGGCCGCACCATCTCTCATCCAGATCTTGCTCCCGAGCTTCTGCCACGTTCAGCCTTCGCCTTCATCCGTCCCGGCGAACCCCGCGGCAACCTTGGCATGACCACCTTCTTCCGTGCAGGCTTTCGCAACCTCAACGCGAGCATCGAGCGGCGCTTCACCCTCAAGCAGGACTACGCCATCGCCTTCCGCGCCGAGACCATCAACGGACTCAACACGCCTCAGTTCGCCGAGCCTGTTGCCGACCTGTCAAACCCAGCCTTCGGCAAAATCACCAACACGCTCAACGACGGGCGTACCTTTCGCTTCTCGCTTAGCCTCGAGTTCTAGCGCGCATACCGCGCGGCGATCGCCTCTAGCCTCTTGGCGATCTCTGCCGAGCTGATCCACTTGCCCCGCAACAGCACACCGGACACCTTGCGCATATTCGCAACAGCTTCAAGCGGATTTGCATCAAGCAACACTGCGGCACCCCGCTGTCCGGTCGCGATCATGCCAAACGCATCCTTCGTCTTGAAGTAATCCCCAACACTGGCTGTCCCAAACCGCAGGATGTCATACGGTTTCATCCCCGCTTCGGCCATCACCTTCATCTCTCGATGGATCGAGAACCCAGGCACACTGTACTGTTGCGGCGCATCAGTCCCAAACAAGATCTTCACGCCCTGCTCAGAGAACACCTTCAGCAGGCGCTTAAGGTCCCGCGCCACACGGTCCACCTTCTCGCGCGAAAAAGTGAACATGGACTGTCGGCCCTGAAACGCCTCCCGCCACTGTGTCACCATCGCTCGCGGCATGTACTGCAGCTCCGGATATGCATTCACTTCCGCAGCATCCTTGGCCCCAATAATCGTCTCCCAAAGCGCCATCGTCGGCACCACCGCCGCCCCAGCCGCCTTGGTCCGCGAGGCCATCTCCACCATCCATGCATCCGCGATCGGCTCTCCCTGCTTGTCGAGATATTCGATGTATCCATCCAGGTGGTCGATTGTCTCTTGCCGCAGCTCCAGTGCATGCAGGATCCCCACCGCCGCCGGCACATGCCCCGAGAATCGGATCCCCAACGATTGCGCCGTAGCCGCCATTGCGTCGTAAGCATCCCGCGGCACTCCCGGGTGAATCTTCAACAGATGCCACCCCTCCGTCTTCTGTTGCTTCACGCGCTCCACCGCCTGAGCCACACTCTTCACCGTCGCCCCGCTAAAGCTCGGCCCCGCCAAGTAAAGCGCCGGCACCACAATCTCATTCCGCTTCGACTTTTCGCGAAGCTCCAGTCGCCCCTCATAGCCCAGCATGCCCCGCACGGTCGTCACTCCATTGGCAACAGATAGAAACAAGACATCCTCGGTCTGTTCCCGCGACGCCGTCGGAGGCGGAATGTGCCCATGCATCTCGGCAAACTCAGGCATCAAGAACTTGCCTTTGCCGTCCACCCGCACGGCCCCTGCCGGCACCTTCACCTTCCCCCCGATCGCGGCATACCTCCCATCCTGCACCAGCACAGTCTGATCCTTCAGCACAACATTGCTGGTCATCGGGATGACATTCACGTGCTCAATCACAACAACCTGCGCCATACCGGTCAGCGCCATCAGGAATCCAAGAAATACTTTTACTGTGTCAGCCTCCAATTCGATACTTCATAAAAGCATTTCAGCGCCACTGCGCATCCTCGAATCCCTCTCGGCCCACACCCCTGGGTTGACACCCCTCCCTAGCGCCGCTATCCTTGTTTTTTGGTTTGAAAAACCCGGCATTAGACCGGGACAACCATCGCGGGTTTCGTCCTCATCGTTACCGGAGAGGTCGCCGCTCGCATCTTGTGATAGGTTTCGATCGGTTTGCAGCAGCCTTACTTCATTCTCGTAGTCGCGCATTCTCTGCACGGCCGCCTACGGCGCGTTCATGTTCCGTACAGCGTTCTGTACGGCGTTCTCGCCCTCGCCCTCCTCGGCACCATCAGCCTTGTCGGCATGGGTGCCTCCTACGCTCGAATGCTGTGGAAAGTCAGCAATTACAACACTTTGCGCTCTGAGATCGACGTGATCCGCCAGCGCTATCTCAGCCTGCAAAAAGAAAACGCCGCCGGTAAGCAGCAGCTCGCCACCCTCCAGGTTCTAGCAAGCGAAATCACCATCGCCTACGGCATCAAGCGCGAGCTCGAAGCCAAGGAACCTCTCAGCCTCGAAGCCAAGCTTACCCCCACCCTTCAAGACTCGATTGAAGACTACAACTTCCTGCGCAACACTTCCTTCGCCTCCACCTTCCGCAATACCTTCAACACATCGAGTCCCATTCGTCCCCGCAATTTCTTTGAAAACCAGCCCAGCCTCTGGCCTGTCCAGGGCCGCCTCACCAGTTTTTATGGCCAACGCCTCGACCCCTTTGGCGGTCACGGCTCCTTCCACTCCGGCATCGACATTTCCGTTCCCACTGGCACTCCGATCATTGCCACAGCCGGTGGCCAGATCAAGTTCTGCGATTCCTACGCTGGCTATGGCCGTCTCGTAGTCGTCGACCACGGCAACGGAATGGAGACCTACTACGGTCACCTCTCGCGCTTCAATGTGATCCCTGGCCAACGCATCGCCCGCGGTGAAATCGTCGCCTGGTCTGGCAAAACAGGCCGAGCCACCTCGCCGCACCTCCACTACGAAGTTCGCCTCTCTGGCTCCCCGGTCAACCCCTATCCCTACCTCAAGAGCCAAACCCTCCTCGCCGAATCGCAAAAGAACGAAAAGCGCCGCGACCTTCCCTTCTAGTAAGAATTTCAGCGGTTCAGAATTTTCCGCTTGAAAAAGGCAACAATGGTAGCGTCAAGGAAAGTCTGTCTTTGCTTTTCACATCGATGCGTTTACAGTGTTTCTCAAGATTCTTGGCATTTTCCGTCTCATTTACCCACTCCAAGAAGTTTCCGCCATCGAATGAATCTACCGCACAGATGTAGTAGTTACCGGGGATAATTCGAGGCAAGAGATAGGATCCGTCTGAACCGTGTTCTCCTATTACCACAGCCCCTCGCAAAGAGTCGATTTCTCGAAGCGGAACTGGAAATAACACCACTTTCGACGCATCCCGGGGCGCGCTTGCGCGGATGGTGGCCCTACCGCTGCGAAGCCTGATAATCAGCTTATTGTCTGGAAAACCGGCATTCTGAAAGCTCAGCTTCGGTTGAGTCAACCCATTCCACTCAACCGAATCGATATATGAATCAGTTTTCTGCATACTTCCTGAGAATAGATACACCTCGAATTTTCCCGGGGCGAGCGCCCCCACGTGAAACGAGCCGTCCTTCTCGATTCGAATTAAGGTACTTGTCTCGTCTGTGACATCGGGATCACTAAGGAACATGGTTTTTGGTAATTCATCAACTTTCTGAACTTGCTCGGAATCAGGTTGGACCAAAACGCGACCAGACACACGGCTCGGAGGAATAAAATCCAACTTGAGCCCCGCCACCTCACGGCCAGCCACTTCAATCCTCGATAGCGGTACTGTTGTGTGGGCAATCTTGGATTTAAGGACTAACTCATAAGATCCGCTGAACACATCCTCAATTTTGAACTGCCCGTCGGAGCGAAGAAGGATTCTGGAATACGGCGGGGAAATTGGAGATCGCACGGGGTCCACCGTGACAGTTGCATTTTCCCCATTCGCTCTTCGAAGTAGCTCCAGCGAGGCGGACTTACTAAAATCGGCAAGACGGTCTTGCGACAGTAATTGTCCTGAAACTGTGTAAACTCTCTCTCTTTTAACTTCGAGATCCAGGCCCGATTGTCTTTCCCCAGGCCGCAGTGACAGAGAAACTGCACCCTGATCGTTGACAGAGTAGGGAAAGTAAGTTGGAGCTAAGGCTGTTTTCCCTATGGGATTCCTGGGCGGGCTACAAAGCAGATAGTACTTTCCCGGTTGTATATTTTCGAAAAGGAATGACCCGTCCTTCGCGGTTGTGGCCGTTTTTTTCGAATAGAAGCTTCGCGCCTTCGAACTGCGCCGCGTTGATAGTAAGTAAATTGTTGCACCCTCGATTGCTTGCCGCTCTCGGGTTCGAACGCTTCCGGACAACTTCGCGGCGGGGATCAAATTCAAAATGATCTCCTTCGAATTCGTTTCCGCATCGTCGTCGATCAATAGGTTCGACTTTGGGTCCTGAAAAAATCCTTCAACGGAAATCTTTAGGCGGCACGCCGCCCCCTTCTCCTTCAACACCTTAAACCGCCCGTCTATTGAACTAATCGCCGTCGAATTCCCACATGCGATATGAACTCCCGCTATGGGCGACCCATTGGTTATGTCTCGAAAAACCCCCACTACGTTGGTTTCGTCGGAACCTTTGAGCAACAAATATCCGGTCTGAGTTGACAGCGATAAACTAACTAAAGTCATATTAGCTAGAAAACGGCACATCCCTGATAGACTTAGCCGCGTACCATTCTTACTTTGAAATCGCATTTAGAATCTCCAGAATTCGATCTTCCCGGCCAGCTTTGGGAGCCATCCCGATCCAGGCACCAGTAACGACCTGACGGTTATCTAAGAGCAAGACAGAGGGAGTTGGCACAAGAATATTTTCACTTTGGCCTTGCATTGAAATCACTGGCGAATGAAGTTGAAGTTCCTCTCTTGCAAAAGACTTCGCCTTCTCAGGCATTTCTTGAAAGACCGCGAGAACGGACACGTCTTGTCTCGAAAGCGACTTGATCCGCAATTCGAGTTCGCGAAGGAATGGCGCATCAGCCATGCAGTATTTGCAATTGGTGCTCAGGAACATAGCCACTTGCCATTTGGCTACAGCCGATGTTTCTGCTTTGATCCTAGAAACGGCAGTTTGAGCGCTTAAGACGGCACCGGAAGCGGTTTAGGCGCGGGGATCGTCTCGTAGAACTTCTTGAAGATCAGCCTGAGCAGCATCGGCCAACGAAGTTCCTGTGCAAAC
>Ga0194130_10003843_pt1 | contig 19714 bp, 16 predicted proteins | sample TA2KigsurfametaG_FD_160084 | JGI IMG/M metagenome (GOLD analysis project Ga0194130, IMG submission 160084) | Freshwater microbial communities from Lake Tanganyika, Tanzania - TA2015050 Kigoma 12 surface | ecosystem: Environmental > Aquatic > Freshwater > Lake | place: Tanzania: Lake Tanganyika... | reverse complement strand
TGTCCCCGACCATGTGCGCGTCGAGGCCCGCATGGAACAGGCGCATCGTCAGGCCGCGCAGCACGAGCCCGGTACGCCCCGCGGAATGGAGCAGGATGCGGCGCGCCGCGACCAGTTCGCCAGCCAGCGTCGCCGCGGCGTCCGGCGCCATGCGCGCGAAGACCTCCTCGACCTCGGCGAGGAGGGCCGCCGCGACCGGGCGCAGGGATGGCGCGCTCATCCCGCCGCGCCCTCCGGGCCGCCCTTCGTGAGCACGCCGCGTGCCAGGAAGAGGTCGGTGATCTCCTGCGCGAGTTCGGCGAAGCGCGGCGCGCGGCGCGCGGCGAGGCCCCGTGGCCGCGGCAGGTCGACGTCGAGGATGCGCTCGATGCGGCCCGGCCGGGGCGACATCACGACGACGCGGTCGGAGAGCAGCACCGCCTCGTCGATCGAATGGGTGATGAAGACGACGGTCTTGCGCGAGGAGAGCCAGAGCGCCTCGAGATCGACGCGCATCTGCTCGCGCGTCAGCGCGTCGAGCGCGCCGAAGGGCTCGTCCATGAGCAGCAGCGGCGGATCGTGCAGCAGCGCGCGCGCGATCGCGGCGCGCTGGCGCATGCCGCCCGACAATTCGTGCGGATAGCGGTCCGCGAACTCGGCGAGGCCGACCTGGCGCAGGAGCTCCATGGCACGCGGGCGGTGGGCGGAGGGATCGAGGCCGCGCATCTCGACCTGGAACAGCACGTTCGAGAGCACGTCGCGCCAGTCGAGCAGCACCGGGCTCTGGAAGACGATGCCGAGGTCGGTGACGGGCGCGGCGACGCGGCGGCCGAGCACGGCGACATAGCCCGCGTCGGGGCCGGCCAGCCCGGCGACGATGCGCATGAGCGTCGACTTCCCACAGCCGGACGGGCCGACGATGGACACGAACTCGCCGCGGCCGATGTCGAGCGACACGTCCTGCAAAGCGACGGTCTCTCGGCCATCGCGGCGGAAGGTCTTGCCGAGGCGCGAGATCGAGATGCCGTCCGCGGTCGCCATGCCAACCCTCATGCGCTCGCGGCGAGCGGCATGGCCCCGCCGCGCGGCCAGAATTCCCTGATGTCGCTGGCCGCCCGCGCCAGGGACGCCGCGAGCACGCGGCGCCGCGCCGGCGGCATGCGCACGATCGGGCCCGCCACGGAGAGCGTGCCGAGCACGGGCCCTCCCGCCGCGCCACCGCCCACCACGACCGCTATCGCCGCGACGCCCGGCTCCGCCTCCTCGTCGGCGAGGGCCCAGCCACGGCGGCGGACCAGCGTGAGGTCGCGCATCAGCGCCGCGGGCTCGACGATCGTGCGCGCGGTGAGGGCCGGCATGCCGCGCGCGCGCAGCACGCGGCGCACCTCGCCGTCGGGCAGCGTCGCGAGCCAGGCCTTGCCGTTCGCGGTGGCGTGGAGCGACACGGGTCCCGTCATCGCAGGCTCGTAGCGCAGGCCGGGCGGTGCGCCCTGGGCCGAGCAGAGCCAGCCGAGGCCGCCATCCCGCGCGAGCGTGAGGCGGACGAGCTCGCGCGTGTCGCGCGCGAGGCGGTCGAGCACGGGCTGGCAGGTCTCGTGCAGGCCAGTCGCGTCGAAAAGCCTGCGGCCCAGCGCGGCGAAGCCCAGCGAAAGCCTGTAGCGGCCGGTGCCGGGTTCCTGCTCCGCCCAGCCGCGCGCGCAGAGCGGCGCGAGCAGGCGATGGACCCCGCTCTTCGGCAACCCGAGGCGCTGGGCGATCGCGGACAGCCGCTCGCCTCCGGGATGGTCCGCGAGCAGCTCGATGACGTCGATCGCCCTAGCGAGCGAGGAACCGATCATGCGCATTGACGGAACGGTGTTCCGCTCAATACGCTTTCGTCAACCACAAAAAGGACTTGGGGAGTGGACGCCACCACGATGATCGCCGCGCGCCTGCGCAGGCCCGCCCTCGTCGCGCTCGGGCTCGGCGGCGTGATAGCGCTCTGGGAGGTCGCGGTGCACGCGCTGTCGATCAAGCCGTTCCTGCTGCCGGCGCCCTCGCTCGTGCTGCGCCAGCTCGCGCGTCGATGGGACGTCGTCCTCGACGCGGCCATGTTCACCGCGCAGTCGATGCTCGTCGGCTTCGCCGCCTCGGTCGTCATAGGCGTGCTGCTCGCCCTCGTCGTCGCCTTCTCCCGGCGCCTCGAGGAACTCGTCTATCCCGTGCTCGTCTTCCTGCAGATCGTGCCGAAGATCGCGGTGGCGCCGCTGTTCCTGATCTGGATCGGCTACGGCCTCACGTCGAAGGTGCTGATCGTCTTCCTGCTGTCGTTCTTCCCCGTGCTGGTCAGCAGCATCGCGGCGTTCAAGTCCGTGGACCCGGAGATCATGGACCTCGCGCGCTCCACCGGCGCGCGGAGCTGGCGGATCTTCCTCAAGGTGCGGCTGCCGCACGCGCTGCCGACGTTGTTCACGGGCATCAAGGTCGCCGCGGCGCTCGCGGCGACGGCGGCGGTCGTCGCCGAGTTCGTCGCCTCCGACCGCGGCCTCGGCTACAAGATCCAGGAATACACGAACAACTTCGACACGCCGATGACCTTTGGCGCGATCCTCGTGCTCTGCGCGATGGGGCTCGTCCTCTATGGCGCGGTCGAGGTCGCCGAGCGGCTGGCGATACCCTGGCACGTGTCGCGACGCGGCGCGCAGGGCGGATCCGCCACGACCTGAGACCACCAACCCAAGGGGAGGACAAGACGATGATGCTTCGTATCCTTGCCACCGGCTGCGCCTTCGCCGCGGCCATGTTCGGCGCCGCGACGGCCTTCGCGCAGGACAAGGTGACGTTCCGGCTGAACTGGATCCTCTACGGGTTCCACACGCCGTTCCATCTCGGGCTTGAGCGCGGCTACTACCGCGAGGAAGGCATCGACCTGACGATCGGCGAGGGCCAGGGCTCGGTGCGCGCAGCGCAGACCGTGGGCGCGAAGGGCGACATGTTCGGCCTGTCCGACGGACCGAGCGTCATCAACGTCGCGACCAAGGGCGCGCCCATCCGCGCGGTGATGTCGATCACGAGCTCGTCGCCCTACGCGATCGGCGTGCGCGCCGACGCGGGTGTGCGGACGCTGAAGGACCTCGAGGGCAAGACCATCGCGACCGCGCCCGGCGAGGCCGGCCTGCAGCTGCTGCCCGCGGTGTGGAAGGCGAACGGCGTCGACGGCGAAAAGGTCCGCATCCTGCGCGTCGAGGGCGCGGGCAAGAACGTCGCCGTCGCCGAGAAGCGCGTCGAGGCCCTGATGGCCGGCCTCGACAACCAGTCGATCACGCTGCCGCGCCAGGGCGTGCCGCTGGTCAATTTCGGCTACGCCGCCTTCGGCGTGAACACGGTCGGCCTGCAGATCCATGCCCACGAGGACACGATCCGCGGCAATCCCGATCTCGTGCGCCGCTTCGTGAAGGCGACCGTGCGGTCCTTCGAGGCCGCGATGGCCGACCCGATGGCCTCGATCAAGGCAGGCCAGAAGGTCAAGTCGGACCTCGAGACCGAGCTGAGCCTCGAGCAGCTGAAGGTCGGGATCGGCCTGATGCCGTCCAAGGCCTCGCAGGGCAAGCCCCTCGGCTACATGGCGCCGGAGGACTGGGCCGAGACGCTCCAACTCATGAAGCAGTACATGGGCCTGGAGACCAACCAGAAGGCCGAGGATTTCTTCACGAACCAGTTCGTCCCTAACGCCCCGCGGGGCTGATTGCCGGGCCCGCGAGGGTGGCCGCGATGAACCGCCACGACCTTTCGGGGCGGAGGATCGTCGTGACCGGCGGCGCGGGCGGCATCGGCCTCGCCTGCGCCGCGCGCCTCGCGCGCGACGGCGCCGAGGTCGAGCTCTGGGACCTCGGCGGCGCCGCGCTCGACGCGGCGCGCGCCGGGCTCCCCGGCGCGGTCGCGCGCGCGGTAGACGTCACCGATGCGGGCGCCGTCGACGCCGCGATGGCGGCGGCGCGGCCGCGCGGCGTGGTGCATTGCGCGGGGATACTCGGCCCGGTCGTGGCGGCGACGGAACTCGACGCGGCGGATTTCCGCAGGCTCGTGGAGGTCAACCTCACGGGCAGCTTCGTCGTCGCGCGCGCGGCGGCGGCGGAGATGCTGCGCCTGCCCCGCGACGGGCGATCGGGGCGGATCGTCCTGATGGGCTCGATCCAGGGCAAGGAAGGCATGGCGCTCGGCGCCGCCTACTCCGCGGCCAAGGCCGGCGTGGTGGCGCTCGCGAAGAGCATGGCGAAGGAACTCGCGGCCGAGGACATCTGCGTCAACGTGGTCTCGCCGGTCGCGGCGGAGACGGCGATGGCGCGCCAGATCACCGCCGCGCGGCGCGCCGACATCCTGTCGCGCATCCCATCCGGGCGGTTCGTCGAACTGGAGGAGATCGCGTCGATGGTCGCGTGGATATGCTCGCCGGAGGCGAGCTTCTCGACGGGTGCGGTGTTCGACCTCTCGGGCGGCCGCGCCACCTACTGACCCCACGAAGAGGCGAACGGAGCAGGCGATGAGCGGACTGGCAGGCGAGGCTTTCGTCGCGATATGGCACGACATAGCGCCTGAGGGCATCGAGGAGTTCCTCGACTGGCACCATCGCGAGCACATGCCCGAGCGGCTCGGCATACCGGGCTTCCGGCGCGGCCGGCGCTACCTCCGGGTCGGCGGCGAGGGACAGGCGTATTTCAACCTCTACGAGGTGGACGCTTTCGAGGTCCTGGTGGGGCAGGACTATCTCGGCCGCCTCAACGCGCCGACGCCGTGGACGAGGCGCGCGGTCGCCCATTTCCGCCAGGTCACGCGCGGGCTCTGCCGCGTCGCCGGCTCGCAGGGCATCGGCCAGGGCGGCATCGCGGCCACGCTGCGCATCGCCGCGACGGCGGATGGCGGCGAGCGCCTGCGCCGGTACCTCCTGCACGAGGCCATCCCGGCGCTCCTCGATCGCACCGGCATCCTGGGGGCCCATCTCGGCTTCACCGACGAGGCCGGCTCGCGGCTCGAGACGGCCGAGAAGAAGGCGCGCGGCAGCCTCACCGACATCCCGCCCTGGGTGATGGTCGTCGAGGGCATCTCCGCCGAGCGCGTCGCGGCGGCGGTCGCGGCGGCGATGCCGGGCCCGGCGCTCGCCGCCAATGGCGCGGCCGGGCCCGCGACCACGGGCATCTACAGGCTCGAGGCGACGCGGCTGAAGACCGGCTGGAGCGCGGGCTGAGGCTTGCATCCCGGGGGAGCCGGGGCCATGGTCTCGGCCCCGCGCAGGGCGGGATTCCCCTTCGAGGAGCAGCCATGTACCCGAGCACGCAGCTTCTGATCGACGGCAAGTGGGGCCCCGCCGCGAGCGGCCGCACGATCCCCGTCCTCAACCCCGCGACCGAGGAGCAGATCGGCACGGTCGCCCATGCCGGCACGGAGGACCTCGACCGCGCCCTCGCGGCCGCGAGGAAGGGCTTCGAGGCCTGGCGCAAGGTCTCGCCGTACGACCGCGCGAAGGTCATGCGCAAGGCCGCCGACCTGATGCGCGCGCGCGCCGACGACATCGCCAGGCTCATGACCCTCGAGCAGGGCAAGCCGCTGGCGCAGTCCAGGATCGAGGCCATGCTGGCCGGCGACATCATCGATTGGTTCGCCGAGGAGGGCCGCCGCACCTATGGCCGCGTCGTCCCGGCGCGCATGCCCAACGTGCACCAGCTCGTGCTCAAGGAGCCGGTGGGCCCGGTGGCGGCGTTCACGCCCTGGAACTTCCCGATCAACCAGATCGTGCGCAAGACGTCGGCCGCGCTCGCGACGGGCTGCTCGATCATCGCGAAGTGCCCCGAGGAGACGCCGGCCGCGCCGGCCGCGCTGTTCCAGGCCTTCCTCGACGCGGGCGTGCCGGACGGCGTGGTCAACCTGGTCTATGGCGTGCCCTCGGAGATCTCCGAGTACCTCATCAACCACCCGACGATCCGCAAGGTCTCCTTCACCGGCTCGACCGCGGTCGGGAAGATGCTGACGGCGATGGCCGGCCGCCACATGAAGCGCGTGACGATGGAGCTCGGCGGCCACGCGCCGGCGATTATCTTCGACGACGCGGACCTCGACCAGGCCGTGAGCGTGCTGTCGGCTAACAAGTACCGCAACGCCGGCCAGGTCTGCGTCGCGCCGACGCGCTTCCTCGTGCAGCAGCCGATCTACGAGAAGTTCCTCGAGAAGTTCGTCGCCATGTCGAAGGCGCAGAAGATCGGAGACGGCATGGACGCCGCCACGACGATGGGGCCGCTCTGCCACGCGCGCCGCATCGACGCGATGGAAGGCTTCATGGCCGATGCCGCGAAGTCCGGCGCGAGGGTCGAGACCGGCGGCAAGCGCATCGGCAACAAGGGCTATTTCTTCGAGCCGACCGTGCTGACCGGCGTGCCGCTTTCGGCGCGGGTGATGAACGAGGAGCCCTTCGGGCCGATCGCGGTCGTGAGCCCGTTCAAGGACTTCGACGCCGCGATCGCGGAGGCGAACCGCCTCGAATACGGCCTCGCCGCCTATGCCTATACGCGCAACACGAAGCTCGCCACCGCGGTGGGCAACGCGATCGAGAGCGGCATGGTGTCGATCAACCACCACGGCCTCGGACTGCCCGAGGTCCCGTTCGGCGGGATCAAGGATTCGGGCTTCGGGTCGGAGGGCGGCACCGAGGCGCTCGAGGCCTACCTGAACACCAAGTTCGTGAGCCAGCTGTCCATGTGAGGGACAAGGGGCCGGCGGCCGGGCCGGCCCCTCGCCCGCCTGCGACCGGGTCTCAGCCCGCCTTGCGCCGCGCCGCCGGGGCCTGCGATCGCGGCGCGATGTCGAGGCCCTTGGCACCGACCCGCACCTCGACGACGTCGCCGTCCTTCACGTCGCCGCGCAGGATCGCGCTTGCCAGCGTGTTCTGCAGCTCGCGCTGGATCACGCGCTTGAGCGGCCGCGCGCCGTAGACCGGGTCGTACCCGGTCTCGGCCAGCCACGCCTTCGCGGCCTCGTCGAGGTCGAGGACGATCTTGCGGTCCTCGAGCAGCTTCGACAGTCGGCGCAGCTGGATCTCGACGATCCCCGTCATGTGCCGGCGGCTGAGCCGGCGGAAGAGCAGGATCTCGTCGAGCCGGTTGAGGAACTCCGGCCGGAAGGCGCGACGCACGACCTCCATCACGCCGGGACGCGCCGCCTCGACGTCCTCGCCCTCGGCCTGGCTGGCGAGGAGTTCGGAGCCGAGGTTGGAGGTCAGCACGATCAGAGTGTTGCGGAAGTCGACCGTGCGCCCCTGCCCGTCGGTCAGGCGCCCGTCGTCGAGCACCTGCAGCAGCACGTTGAAGACGTCGGGGTGCGCCTTCTCCACCTCGTCGAAGAGCACGACCTGGTAGGGCCGGCGCCGCACCGCCTCGGTGAGCGAGCCGCCCTCGTCGTAGCCGACATAGCCCGGCGGGGCGCCTATCAGGCGCGAGACCGCATGCTTCTCCATGTACTCGGACATGTCGATTCGCAGCAGCGCCTGGTCGTCGTCGAAGAGGAACGCGGCGAGCGCCTTGGTGAGCTCGGTCTTGCCGACACCCGTCGGCCCGAGGAACAGGAACGAGCCGATCGGGCGGTTCGGGTCCTGCAGCCCGGCGCGCGCGCGGCGCACCGCCTCGGCGACCGCGGCCACGGCCTCGTCCTGGCCGACCACGCGCCCCCCGATCGTCGACTCCATCTGAAGGAGCTTCTCGCGCTCGCCCTCGAGCATCTTGTCGACGGGAATGCCCGTCCAGCGAGAGACCACGCCGGCGATGTCCTGGTCGGTGACTTCCTCGTTGAGCATCCGCTCGCCGGCACCGCCGCCCTGCGACGCCGCCAGTTCCTTCTCCAGCGTCGGGATGACGCCGTACTTGAGCTCGCCCGCCTTCGCGAGGTCGCCGCGGCGCTGCGCGGATTCGAGCTCGATGCGCGCCTGCTCCAGCCGCTCCTTGAGCTTCTGCGAGCCGGCAAGCTGGCTTTTCTCGGACTTCCAGACCGCGGTCAGGTCGGCCGACTCGCGCTCGAGCCCGGCGAGCTCGTCCTCGAGCCTGACGAGGCGGTCGCGCGAGCCGGGATCGGTCTCGCGCTTCAGCGCCTCGCGCTCGATCTTCAGCTGCACGATGCGCCGGTCGAGCTCGTCGATCTTCTCGGGCTTCGAGTCCACGGCCATGCGCAGCCGGCTGGCCGCCTCGTCGACCAGGTCGATCGCCTTGTCGGGCAGGAAGCGCTCGGTCACGTAGCGGTTCGACAGCGTCGCCGCGGCGACGATCGCGCCATCGGTGATGCGCACGCCGTGGTGCAGCTCGTACTTCTCCTTGAGTCCGCGCAGGATCGAGATCGTATCCTCGACGCTAGGCTCGGAGACGAACACTGGCTGGAAGCGCCGCGCCAGCGCGGCGTCCTTCTCGATGTGCTTGCGGAACTCGTCGAGCGTGGTGGCCCCGACGCAGTGCAGCTCGCCGCGCGCCAGGGCCGGCTTGAGCATGTTCGAGGCATCCATCGCGCCGTCCGCCTTGCCGGCGCCGACGAGCGTGTGCAGCTCGTCGATGAACACGACGATCTCGCCGGCCGCGGCCTGGATCTCCTGCAGCACGGCCTTCAGGCGTTCCTCGAACTCGCCGCGGAACTTCGCGCCCGCGACCATCGCGCCGAGGTCGAGCGACAGCAGCTTCTTGTCCTTGAGGGATTCCGGCACGTCGCCGTTCACGATGCGCAGCGCGAGCCCCTCGACGATCGCGGTCTTGCCGACGCCGGGCTCCCCGATCAGGACGGGATTGTTCTTGGTGCGGCGGGAGAGGACCTGGATCGTCCTGCGGATCTCCTCGTCGCGGCCGATCACCGGGTCGAGCTTGCCCGCGCGCGCGGCCTCCGTCAGGTCGCGCGCATACTTCTTCAGCGCGTCGTATGACTGCTCGGCCGAGGCGCTGTCGGCCTTGCGGCCCTTGCGCACGCCCTCGATCGCGGCGTTGAGCGCCTGGGCGCCCGCGCGCGCGTCGGACAGCGCCTTGTGCGCGCCCGTGCCCGGCACGATGGCGAGGGCGAGCAGGAGCCGCTCGGCCGGGACGAAGCTGTCGCCGGCCTGTTGCGCGGCCTTCTCGGCCTGCTCGAGCACGCGCCCGAGCTCGGGCGAGAGATAGACCTGGCCAGCGCCGGATCCCTCGACGCGCGGCTGCTTCGCGAGCTCGGCCTCGACCGCGGCGTGCGCCTTTTGCGGGTCGGCGCCGGCTGCGCGCAGCAGGTTGGCTGCAAGCCCCTCGCGGTCGTCGAGCAGGACCTTGAGGAGATGCTCGGGCGCGAGGCGCTGGTGACCGCTTCGCTGCGCGAGGGTCTGCGCTGCCTGCAGGAAGCCGCGGGAGCGCTCTGTGTAGATCTCGGGATTCATGGCATCGAGCCTTTCGGATGGTCCCCAGTCGGGCGACGCGGGTTCGAGGGCCCCGGAACGGCGGCCCAAAGCGATATGGAGGGGCGGCGCGCGGGCCGCAAGGCCGGGCGCGGGTTGACATGCGGCGCGCCGCGCGGATCATGCGCGCCCCGCGAAGGAAACCGCCATGGAACCGAGCGTCGCAAGCATCCACCGCTATCCGGTGAAGGGGCTCTCGCCGGAGCCCCTCGCCCGCGTCGAATTGTCGCCCGGCGAGGGGCTGCCGCATGATCGCCGCTACGCGCTGCATGTCGGCGCGGGCGGCTTCGATCCCGCGGCGCCAGCCTGGATGGCGAAGACGAATTTCCTGATGCTGATGCGCGACGAGAGGCTGGCGCGGCTGCGCACACGCTTCGATCCCGCGACCGCGGTGCTGTCGATCGAGCGCGACGGCAAGCAGGTCGCGCGCGGAAACCTCGAGGAGCCGGCGGGGCGCGTGGTGCTGGAGCAGTTCTTCGCAGCCTACATGGGCGATGCGCTGCGCCGGCAACCGCGCGTCGTCTCGGCGCCCGGCCACACGTTCTCGGACGTGGCGGCGCGCGTGGTGTCGATCGTGGGGCTGGCCAGCGTGCGCGACCTTGAGGGCGTGATGCGCGCGCCGGTCGACCCGCTGCGCTTCCGCGCCAACCTCCATGTCGAGGGACTTGCGCCGTGGGCGGAGTTCGAGTGGATCGGCCGCGAGGTCGCGATCGGCTCGGCGCGCCTGCGCGTGACGAAGCGGATCCGGCGATGCGCCGCCACCGACGTGGATCCGTCGAGCGGCGCGCGCGACCTCAACGTTCCGCTTGCCCTGCGTCAGGCCTACGGCCACGCCGATTGCGGCGTCTATGCCGAGGTGCTCTCAGGCGGAACGATCTCCCTGGGGGACGCGCTCGCCCTGCAGGCGGGTTGAGCGCGGCGCGTCAGTCCAGCTGGTCGTCGGCGTTCGCGGGCGCGGCCGCGGCAGCCGCGGCATAGCCCGTCGGGGTGACCGTCGCGCCCTGCGGCGCGCCCTGCCCCTGCATCGGGTGCTGGCCGCCCCCGCCGTGCTGCCCGGCGCCCTGCCCCTCGCCGCCCTGGCCGAAGCGACCATCCTGGCCGAACTGGCCCTGGTTCTGGCGCGGCTGCTGGTAGCCGCCGCTCTCGTTGATGAGGCGGTAGTAGTGCTCTGCGTGCTGGTAGTAGTTCTCCGCGGCGATGCGATCCCCCGAGGCGTGCGCATCGCGCGCCAGCGCCACGTATTTCTCGAGGATCTGGAAGGCATTGCCGCGCACGCGCACGTCGGGACCGTTCGAATCGAAGGTCTGCGATCGTATCGGCAGGTTCGGGTTGTGGGGCTGGTGGTGGTGTGGTTTGCGGCCGCTGTGGCGGCCCCGCTGGCGCTTCATGTGTCCCGACCGTCTAGGTTGATCCAAAGCCCCTTCAGGGCTGCGCGTTTCCGAGGATCGCCGGCGCCTGCCGGCCTCGTCGCCCTGCCCCGGGCCGCCTCGCGGCCACCGGGCCCGGCCATGGCCGGGGAGCGGATGCGTCCTGCCCCTGGGGAAGGACTACTAGGAGATTAGGCGGGCGAAGCCGGATTTCCAAGGCCGATCTGCCCTGCCGCCAGGACGACCACCCGCTCCACCCCGGCGAGGTCGCGCCGGCGCGGCAGCAAGCGCAGCCCCTCGATGCCGGTCGCGATGGCCTCCACCGGGCCGGCCTGTCCCGCGCCGACCTCGAGGAAGGCGCGACCATCGGGCGCGAGGATGCGGGGCAGCAGCGGCAGGATCGCGCGGAAGGCATCGAGCCCGTCGGGGCCGCCCGAGAGCGCGCTCGCGGGTTCATGGAACGCGACCTCCGGCTCGAGCGCGGCGATCTCGCCTTCCGGGATGTAGGGGAGATTGGCCACGACGATGTCGGCGGGCGCGTCCCCCGGCATCCAGGCATCGCGGAGCCGCCAGCGCGCGCGCGGCGCCAGGCCGAGCGCTTCGGCGTTGGCCGCGGCGAGCTCGAGCGCGGCGGGCACGATGTCGACGCCAAGCCCGCTCGCGTGCGGAAGCTCGTGCAGCAGCGCCAGCAGCAGGCAGCCGGTGCCCGTCCCGATGTCGAGAAGGCGCAGCGGCGCGGCGCGATCCGGCACGGCCTCGAGCGCCGCCTCGACGACTCTCTCGCTGTCCGGGCGCGGTACGAGCGTGGCCGGCGAGACCGCGAAGGGCAGCCCCCAGAACTCGCGCGTGCCGACGAGATGGGCGAAGGGCTCGCGCCGCGCGCGACGCGCGACCAGCGCGTCGAACGCCGCGCGCGCCGCGTCCGGCACGTCGCGCTCCGGCCAGCCGAGCAGGGTCTCCTGCCGCGTCCTCGTGGCGTGTGCGAGCAGGAGCCGCGCCTCCAGCGCCGCCGACGGGATGCCCGCCTCGGCGAGGAGGCGCCGCGCCTCGGCCAGCGCCTCTCCCACGCTGCTCACGCCGGCAGCTCGGCGAGGCGCCTGGCGTGGTCCGCCGCGACCAGCGCCTCGACCAGTCCGTCGAGGGCCGAGCCGTCCATGACCTGGTCGATGCGATGGAGCGTGAGCTCGACGCGATGGTCGGTGACGCGGTCCTGCGGGAAGTTGTAGGTGCGGATGCGCTGCGAGCGGTCGCCCGAGCCGACCTGCTCGTGGCGGTCCGCGGCGCGCTCGCTTTCCTGCCGCTGGCGCTCGGCCTCGTAGAGCCTGGCGCGCAGGATCTTCATCGCCTTGGCGCGGTTCTTGTGCTGGGACTTCTCGTCCTGCTGCGTCACCACGATGCCGCTCGGCAGGTGCGTGATGCGCACCGCGCTGTCGGTGGTGTTGACGTGCTGCCCGCCCGCTCCCTGAGCGCGATAGACGTCGACGCGCAGGTCCTTTTCCTCGATGCGGATGTCGATGTCCTCGGCCTCCGGCAGCACCGCGACCGTGGCGGCCGAGGTATGCAGGCGGCCAGAGGACTCCGTGGCCGGGACGCGCTGAACGCGATGGACGCCGGATTCGAACTTGAGCCGCGCGAAGACGCCGGGTCCGGAGATCGAGGCGATGCCCTCCTTGAGGCCGCCGAGGCTGGTCTGCGCGAGCTCCATGACCTCGAAGCGCCAGCCGCGCAGCGCCGCGTAGCGCTGGTACATGCGGAAGAGGTCGGCGGCGAAGAGCGCGGCCTCCTCGCCGCCCGTGCCCGCGCGCACCTCGAGGATCGCGTTGCCCGCGTCCGCCGCGTCCTTCGGCAGGAGCATGAGCGTCACCTCGCGCTCCATCGCGGGCAGGCGCGCCTTCAGCGCGTGGAATTCCTCCTGCGCGAGCGCCTTCATCTCCGCGTCTCCGCCGGAGACGAGCTGCTCGAGGTCGGCGAGTTCCGCGCGCGCGCGCCGCAGCGCGCGGATCGACTCGACCACCGGCCCGAGCTCGGCATGCTCGCGCGCGAGGCGCTGGAACTCGCGCGCGTCGTCCAGCGGCCGGGACAGCCTGGCGGCGAGCTCGTCGTGGCGCCGCAGGACGGCGTCGAGGCTGGCGTCGATGTTCACCGCAGGACTCCCGCGCCGGCCCTGCGGGACGGCGCCGCGCGCGCGGCCCGCCGCATGTCAGCGCAGCTGGGCGAGGCGCGCGCCGAGCTGGTCGAGGGCGACCTCCGACTGCCCGCCGGTGTCGAGGTCCTTCACGGCGGCGGCGCCGCGCGCGAGCTCGTCCTCGCCGAGGATGACGGCCGCGCGCGCGTTGCGCCTGTTGGCGACCTCGAGGCGGCGCTTGAGGTTGCCGCGATAGCCGAGCTCCACGCGCAGGCCCTCGCCGCGCAGCCTGTCGGCGAGCGCGAGGGCCGCGGCCTCCGCCTTCTCGCCCATCGGCACCATGGCGACAGGCCGCGGCGCCGGCGGCTCGGCCGCCAGCAGCATCGCGAGCCGCTCGACGCCCGCGGCCCAGCCGACGCCGTGCGAGGCGGGCCCGCCCATCTCGGCGATCAGGCCGTCGTAGCGGCCGCCGCCCATCACCGTGCCCTGCGCGCCCAGCGCCTCGGTCGTGAACTCGAAGGCCGTGTGGCAGTAGTAGTCGAGGCCGCGCACGAGGCGCGGGTTCAGCCTGTAGGGCAGTCCGAGCGCGTCGAGGCCGCCGCGCACGCGCGCGAAGAACTCGCGCGCCGCCGGCGTGAGGAACTCGTCGAAGCGCGGCGCGTCGGCGACGACGCGCCGGTCGCCCTCGTCCTTGGAATCGAGGATGCGCAGCGGGTTGCGCTCGAGCCGCGCCTGGCTGTCGGCCGAGAGCGCGGAGAGGTGGCCGCGCAGGTACGACATCAGCGCCTCGCGATAGGCGGCGCGGCTCTCGCCGTCGCCGAGCGTGTTGAGCTCCAGCGCCACCTTGTCGGCGCAACCGAGCGCGCGCAGCACCGCCCAGCCGCAGGCGATCACCTCGACGTCGCCAAGCGGCTCCGGCACCGCGATCAGCTCGATGCCGATCTGGTGGAACTGGCGCTGGCGGCCCTTCTGGGGCCGCTCGTAGCGGAACATCGGGCCGAAGTAGAAGTACTTGAGCGGGCCCTGCTGCAGCAGGCCGCCGGACAGCACGGCGCGCACCACGCCCGCGGTGTTCTCGGGGCGCAGGGTGATCTCCTCCCCGCCCTTGTCGACGAAGGTGTACATCTCCTTCGTGACGATGTCGGAGGTGTCGCCGAGCGTGCGGCGGAAGACGTCCGAGAACTCGAAGATCGGCGTCGCGACCTCGTCGAACCCGTAGAGCCCGGCGACGCGGCGCGCGGCGTCTCCCACCGCCCGGTGGCGGCGCATGTCCGCGGGCATGAGGTCGTGCGTCCCGCGCGCGGGCTGCAGCTTCGCCATCGCTCCAGGCCTCTCCTAGGCGGCCGCGGCGTCGCCGCCGGCCTCGCGCGCCGCGATCTCCGCGGCCTTGCGCTCGACCATCTCCGCGAGGTGGTCGACGATGTCCACGTCCTTGACGCGGTGGTCCTGCTGGCCCGCGACATAGACCATGTGCGTGCCGTTGCCGCCGCCGGTGAAGCCGATGTCCGTATCGCGCGCCTCGCCCGGCCCGTTCACGACGCAGCCGATCACCGAGAGCGTGATCGGCACGGAGATGTGCGCGAGGCGCTCCTCCAGCCGCTCGACAATGCGGATGACGTCGAATTGCTGGCGCGCGCAGGACGGGCAGGCGACGACCGTCACGCCGCGTCGGCGCAGGCCGAGCGCCTTGAGGATCTCGTAGCCGGCCTTGACCTCCTCGACCGGGTCGGCCGAGAGCGAGACGCGGATCGTGTCGCCGATCCCGGCCCAGAGCAGCGAGCCGATGCCGATCGAGGACTTCACGGTGCCGGTGCGCAGCGACCCGGCCTCGGTGATGCCGAGATGCAGCGGGTAGTCGCAGGCCTCGGCGAGCTGCTGGTAGGCGGCGACGGCGAGGAAGACATCCGACGCCTTGACCGAGATCTTGAACTCGCGGAAATCCTCGTCTTCGAGGATGCGCGCGTGGTGCAGCGCGCTCTCCACCATCGCCTCGGGGCAGGGCTCGCCGTATTTCTCCAGCAGGTCGCGCTCGAGCGAGCCGGCGTTGACACCGATGCGGATCGAGCAGCCATGGTCGCACGCGGCCTTGACGACCTCCTGCACGCGCGCGCGGCTGCCGATGTTGCCAGGATTGATGCGTAGGCAGGCGGCGCCGGCCTCGGCGGCCTCGATCGCGCGGCGGTAGTGGAAATGGATGTCGGCGACGATCGGCACCTTCGCGGCGCGCACGATGTCGCGCAGCGCGCGCGTCGAGTCCTCGTCGGGGCAGGACACGCGCACGATGTCGGCGCCGGCCTCCTCGAGCGCGCGGACCTGCGCGATCGTCGCCACCGCGTCCGAGGTCGGCGTGTTGGTCATCGACTGGACGGTGATCGGCGCGTCGCCGCCGACGCGCACCTTGCCCACGGAGATCTGCCGGCTGCGGCGACGCTGGATCTGGCGGTAGGAACGGTTCGCGGACATCTCGCTCACTGTCTCCGGCGGATGGCGCTCGACGCGGCGCGGCCCCGACGGGACGATTTATACGTGATCACCAGCGCGCCGCACCAGACGGGACGATCGCTGGATGCCCCTCAGCCCCCGCGCGGCGCCGCCGCGGGCGAGGGCGGCACGAGGCGCGGGGCGTCCGTCGCCGGGGGCGGCGCGGCGAGGCGCTCCGGATCGAGCGGGACGTCGCGGCGGACGACGCCGACGCGCCCGAGCGAAGGCCCGGGGCGGCCGTCGATCGTCAACTCGACCGCGCCGGCGGAACCGACCGTCGCGAGAAGCCCCGGCCGGTTGGGCACGTGGTAGCTCTCGCCCGCCTTGAGGACCGCTTCGAAGAGCCGCGTGCCGTAGGCGTCCCGCACCTGCAGCCAGCTTTCCGACTGCGCCGAGATCACGATTCGGGAGCCCAGCCCCGGCTCGCCGTGCTGCCGCCCCGCCGGCGTGGAGGAGGAGGCCTCGGGCGCCGGCGCCCCGGCGACCTCGGCCACCGGGGACAGCGGATCCGCGACCGGCATCGCGAGTGCCGCCTGACCCGCCGCACTTTCCGGGACGGGGGGCGGCGCCGGGGGTGGTAGAGGGGGCGCTGACGCCTGGAGCTGCTCGGGCACGGGTTCCACCCGCGGCAGGAAGACACGGTGCTCGCCGAACTGCGTCCAGGCGCCATAGGCCAGCACCGCCAGCAGCGCCGACACCAGGACCACGATCCTGCCAGGCATCCGGCTTTCCCGGAGCGGCGCGGGGAAGTTCAACTCGAGGCGCGGCTCGCCCTGGCCCGATTCCTCGCGGTAGCGGCGCACCATCTCGTCCGGATCGAGGCCCAGGGCGGCGGCGTAGGCGCGCACGAAATTGGCCGCGTAGGTGCCGGCGGGCAGCTGGTCGAAGCGATCTTCCTCGATGGCCGCGAGGTGCACCCGCCTGATCTTCAGGTGACCCGCGAGTTCGCCGAGCTCCCACCCGTTGCGCAGGCGCTCGTCGCGCAGCGTGGCGCCGATGCCGCCGGCGCGCGCGCGCGCGAGGCCGTCCTCCGCGACGAAGCCCTGCGGATGCGCGCCTTGCCCGCGCTTGCGGCGCTTGCCAGCCATGCCGAGACGCCTCGCTTGCCTTCGCCCGCGCCGCCCGGATCCCGGTGCGCCGCGCCGACCCATGCCCTGCAGCCGCGATTAGTACCAGCCCGCGACGCGACGGGGCAACCGAGCCTCCCGGGGCGCCTCAGACCGCGATCCCGCGGTCGCGCGCGAAGGCCCTCAGCCTGCCGCGCAGCGAGCGGTCGGGCAGGTCGAGCAGCCCGCCGAGATAGCGGCCCGTCGCGCCGATGTCCGCGCTGCGCAGCATCGCCTTCACCGGGCCTATCGCGCTGGGCGCCATCGACAGGCGCCTGAAGCCGAGCGCGGCGAGGGCGAGCGCCTCGAGCGGCCTGCCCGCCATCTCGCCGCAGAGGGTCAGCGGCACGCCGCGCGCGTTCGCCGCGCGGGCCACCTCGGCGAGGAAGCGCAGCGCGGCCGGCGAGAGGACGTCGTACCGGCCGGAGAGCCGCGTCGAGCCGCGATCGCACGCGAAGAGGAACTGCATGAGGTCGTTCGAGCCAACCGAGACGAAGTCCACGCGGCCGAGCAGCGCGGGCAGCTGCAGCGCGAGCGAGGGCACCTCGAGCATCGTGCCCACGCGCAGCTCGCTCGGCCCCTCGATGCCGCGCGCCTCGAGGCGCTCGCGCTCGCGTCGCAGGAGGTCCTTCGCGGCGTCGAACTCGGCGACGTCGGCGATCATCGGGAACATGATGTCGAGCGGCCTGCCCGACGAGGCGAGCAGCAGCGCGCGCAGCTGCTGGCGCAGCATCATGGGTCGGTCGAGCGCGATGCGGATGGCGCGCCATCCCATCGCCGGGTTCTCGTCGTCGGCCATCTCGAGGTAGGGAAGGCGCTTGTCGCCGCCGACGTCGAGCGTGCGGAAGACCACCGGCCGGCCGCCCGCGCGGGCATGCACCTCGCGGTAGAAATCGGCCTGCGCGGCGACGTCCGGGAAGGACGAGCGCACCATGAACGGGATCTCGGTCCGATAGAGGCCGACGCCGGCCGCGCCGGTCGGCGCGAGCTGGTCGAGGTCGACGAGCAGGCCCGCGTTGACCAGCATCGTCGTCTCGACGCCGTCGCGCGACAGCGCCGGCAGGTCGCGGATGCGCGCGTACTGCGCCTGGCGGGCCTGGCGCGCGGCGATCGCCGCCGACACCGCGTCGCGCACCTCCTCGCTCGGCCGCAGCACGACCACGCCGCTCTCGCCATCGACGATGATGCGCTCGTCGGGCGCCACGAGCGACAGAAGGTCCTTGACGCGCCCGACCATCGGCAGGCCGAGCGCGCGCGCGACAATCGCGACATGCGCGGTGGGCGAGCCCTCCTCCAGCGCGATCGCGCGCAGCCGCGAGCGGTCGTAGTCGAGGAGCTCCGCCGGGCCCATGCTGCGCGCCACCAGGACCGCGTCCTCGGGCAGGCTGCCGCCCTGCGCGGCGGTGCGATCGCCGGTCAGGTGGCGCAGCAGCCGGTTGCCGAGGTCCTCGAGGTCCGCGAGGCGCTCGCGCAGGTAGGGGTCCGTGATCTGGTGCATGCGCGCGCGCGTGTCGTCCTGCACGCGCTGCACCGCGGCCTCCGCCGTGAGGCCCGCGTTGATCGCCTCGCCGATGCGCCCGAGCCAGCCGCGGTCCTCGGCGAACATACGGTAGGTCTCGAGGATCTCGCGGTGCTCGCCGGCATGGCCGATGTCGGCGCGCGCCAGCAGGTCGTCGATCGCGCTGTGCATGCCCTCGACGGCCGCCTCGAGCCGCGCGCGCTCGCGTGCCGGGTCCTCGGCGACCATCTGGCGGATCGTCACGCGAGGCTGGTGCATAACCACGCGCCCCATCGCCAGCCCCTCGTTGAGCTTCAGGCCCTCGAGCCTCTCGGGCAGCAGCGCGACGGATTCGAGCGCCGCGCCGGGCGGGCCGAAGAGGCTGTCGCTCGCCGCGAGCTCGGCCAGGACCATCGCGATGGTCTGGAGCGCCTCGACCTCTTCCTCGTCGTATTCGCGGAAGGAGCGGTTCTGCACGACGAGCACGCCGAGCACGCGGCCACCGCGCAGCACGGGCACGCCCATGAGCGAATGGAAGCTCTCCTCGCCCGTCTCGGGCTTGTAGGCGAAGAGCGGATGGGCCTGCGCGTCGGCGAGCGCGAGCGGGCGCGCATGGGCGGCGATGTCGCCCACGAGGCCCTCGCCGATCGCCAGGCGCGTCTTGTGGACCGCCTCCTGCTTGAGGCCCTCGGTCGCGACGAGCTCGAGCACGTCGCCAGGACGCGCCATGTAGATGGAGCAGACCTCGGCGACCATATCGCCGGCGATGATGCGGACGGTCTGGTTGAGGCGCTCCTGCGCGCTCCCCCCGCCCGCCATCAGGTCGCGCAGGCGCTTGAGCAGGCGGCGCGCGCCGCCGGGGCCCAAGCTGGTCTGGCTCACCTGCCGCTCCCGCGCGCGCCGAGGACCGCGAGGCCCTGGGCGAGGATCTCGTCGATGATCTCGCGCACCGGCTGCTCGCGCGTCACCATGCCGACCGACTGGCCCGCCATCAGCGAGCCGTTCTCGACGTCGCCGTCGACGACCGCGCGGCGCAGCGCGCCGGCCCAGAAATGCTCGATCGCGAGCTGCGCCTCTTCGCGGCTGAGGTCGCCGCGGTCGAAGCGCGCGATCACGTCGCGCTGCACCTCTATGAAGCGCTTCGTGCCCGCGTTGGCGAGCGCGCGCACCGGGATCACCGGGAAGCGCGGGTCCAGCTGCGCCGAGGGCACGGCGTCGCGCGCCGCCGCGCGGATGTAGGTCTGCTTCATGCGGGGATGCGCGATCGACTCGCTCGCGCACACGAAGCGCGTGCCCAGCTGCACCCCCGCGGCGCCCATCTCGAGATAGGCGACCATCGCCTCGCCGCGCCCGATGCCGCCGGCGACGAACACCGGCACGTCGCCGACATGCGGCAGGATCTCCTGCGCCAGCACGCTGGTCGAGACGGCGCCGATATGGCCGCCCGCCTCCGAGCCCTCGAGGATCAGCGCGTCGATGCCGGACCTGCGCAGCTTGCGCGCGATGGCGAGCGCCGGCGCGAAGCCGATCGCGCGGACGCCGCCCGCGCGCAGGAGCTGGAGGCACTCCGTGGGAGGAAGCCCGCCGGCGAGCACGACATGGCCGACGCGCTCCTCGACGCAGGCCCGCGCCAGCTCGGCGAGCTGCGGGTGCATGACGATGAGGTTGACGCCGAAGGGATGGCCGGTGAGCGCGCGCGTCGCGCGGATCTCGTCGCGAAGGCGGCCCGGGTCCATCGAGCCGCAG
>Ga0194130_10003839_pt1 | contig 19723 bp, 30 predicted proteins | sample TA2KigsurfametaG_FD_160084 | JGI IMG/M metagenome (GOLD analysis project Ga0194130, IMG submission 160084) | Freshwater microbial communities from Lake Tanganyika, Tanzania - TA2015050 Kigoma 12 surface | ecosystem: Environmental > Aquatic > Freshwater > Lake | place: Tanzania: Lake Tanganyika... | reverse complement strand
AGCGGTTGGCCACCGCCAGCCAGCGCCGCGGCGTCACGCCGTTGGTCACGTTGGTGAAGCGATCGGGCCAGATGCGGGCGAAATCAGCCAGCACCTGCTCGCGCAGCAGCTGGCTGTGCAGTTCAGCCACGCCGTTGGTGTGGTGACTGCCCACCACCGCCAGATGGGCCATGCGCACCCGGCGCTGGGGCCCTTCCTCGATCAACGACACCCGCTCCAGCAGCTCCGGGTTACCCGGGTTTTGGATGCGCACCATGCGCAGGAAGCGGGCATTGATCTCGTAGATGATCTGCAATTGGCGCGGTAGCAGCTCCTCGAACAGCTCCAGCCCCCAGGTTTCCAGTGCCTCCGGCAGCAGGGTGTGGTTGGTGTAGCTGAGGCTGGCGGTGGTGATGCTCCAGGCGGTGTCCCAATCGAGCTGCTCCTCATCGATCAAGAGCCGCATCAGCTCAGCCACGGCAATGGCCGGATGGGTGTCGTTGAGCTGCACGGCGAACTTGGTGTGGAAGTCGCGAGCACTGAGCCCCTGGCCGCGCAGGATGCGGAACATGTCCTGCAGCGAGCAGCTCACGAAGAAAATCTGCTGGCTCAGCCGCAGCCGCTTGCCCTGGTCGAATTCGTCGTTGGGGTAGAGAACCTTGCTCAGGGTCTCGCTCTGCATCTTGGCCAGCACGGCCCGGGTGTAGTCACCGGCGTTGAAGGAGGCGAAGTCGAAGGCTTCCGGCGCCATCGCCGACCACAACCGCAGGGTGTTGGCCGTGCGCACGCCGTAGCCGGTGATCGGCGTGTCGTGGGCGACGCCGATCACGGTGCGGTTGCCGATCTGCACCGGGTAGCGCCATTCCGGGCGAATCACCTCCCAGGGGTTACCGAGGGTGAGCCAGGCATCGGTGCTCTCGTGCTGCCCGTCGGGGCCGATGCTCTGGCGAAAGATGCCGAACTCGTAGCGAATGCCGTAGCCGATTGCGGGCAGCTCCAGGCTGGCCAGTGACTCCTGGAAGCAGGCGGCCAGGCGGCCCAGCCCGCCATTGCCCAGGCCCGGCTCCGGTTCGAGGGCGATCAGCTGCTCGAGGTTGAGGCCCAGCACGCGGCAAGCGGCTTCTGCCTCCTCCCGCAGGCCCAGATTCACCAGATTGTTCTCTAGGTGCGGGCCCAGCAGATATTCAGCTGACAGGTAGGTGGCCGTGCGCACGCCCTGGTGGGTGTAGGCCTCGGCGGTGTCAACCCAGTTCCGCAGGAGCCGATCGCGCACCGCAAGCGCCAGCGCTATGTAGTAGTCGTGCTGGGTGGCGAGGGAGGGCGATTTGGCCTGGCTGGAGAACAGATGGCGGCGGATCTGCTCAGCCAGCGATTCAGGGCCCAACGGCCTGGGTTGCGTGGCTGTGGAGATAATGGAGCCGAGGCTGGTCATGGCCAATGACCCCAAAAGATCAGGGGCGTACAGGAATGCAATCCAGTGCAGATGCTCGCTCGGCACCCGCGCTGTGCGATAGGCGACAGCTGGACCATTCGTCATAATTTCTTCTTGCACGGTTACAAGCAGTCGCATCGCCTGTAACGATTCAAGAACCTGTTGCACAGATCACAGCAGGCAGTCAATCGGAAGCAGTGCAGTAAGTGGACACTTCAGAAGTGTGATGTCTCACTCCGAAATTCCTCATACCGAGATTTCTCATCGCGAGTTTTCTCATCGCGAGGTTCCCCTGCTCTCGCTGGCCGATGGGCGCGCGCCTTACAAGGGGACCTGGTTCTTGGCACAACAGACACCGAATGAGCTGGAGGCTATTCACACCACCTATCACCGGGAAAGCGGGCCTGGCTGCGAAATCGAGCGCCTCAGCTTTGTGAGCCAAGACCTGGCCAAGCAGTTTGTCCACCATCTACTGCTGCATAATTGGCATGTACACAGCGTGAACCTCGCGGGAGAGGACTTCTGGGTTGGTCTTCCAGTTTGATTAACGTTTCAAATTGATCAACGTTCTTTGCCCTTGCAGCTGTTCTGCATCTCCTGCGTTGTGCCTAGTTCCTTCTGCCTGTTGATCAATCTTCTGCTGAACTGCCGCCTGAAGATCGGCAGGTATTGGGCCGAATCTGCCTGCGAAGCCTCCAAGCAAACCTGCGAATGTAACTGCTGAGCTTGCTTGGTTTCTGAGCAGATGACATCAATCACCTCGACTTGAAAAGGATCATTCAATGGCAAAACCCTTTTCCATGACAAAAGCCCTACGTGCAGAGGATGGTTTCGCCGCGGTGGCTCTGGCAGCCGTCTGCTGGGACGGGGTGATGAGCATGGCAGGCTCCCGTTCCCTGCGCCATGCCCTGGATTATCGCCGGCCATTTCGTGATTACAGCGATGCCGAGATGGCGCACATGCTGGATGGATTGATGGCTCGACTGCGGGAGCGTGGAGCCCAGCACCTGATGGTCGATGCGGCAGCTGCACTCACTTCCAGCCAGCGCAGCACGGCCTTTGCGGTGGCTGTTGAGATCATGCGCTCCGATGGAGAGCTGCAGGATGATGAGCGCAACATCCTGAGCAATCTCGCTACAGTGCTGGAATTGGACGCATCGCTCCAAGTCAACATTCTCCAGGTGATGGATGTGCTGCATGGCAGCTTGATTTGAGCGTCAGGCTAGATCCTCTTCTGCATTGGCCCGTATCGTGCAATCGCTCATTGGATAGCTGACGCAGAGAAGGGCAAACCCCTGGCCAATCTGCTCATCATCGAGGTACGACTGATCGGATTGGTCCACATTTCCCGCTATCAGCTGGCCAGCACAGGTGCTGCAGGCGCCCGCCCGACAGGAATAGGGGAGATCGATGCCCTGCTCCTCGGCGGCATCGAGGATGTAGGCGTCATCGGCGCAGGCAAAGGTTTCGCCGCTGGCGAGAGTGATCGTGTAGGAGGCCATATGGACAGCCCAGAAGGAGTTTCAGCCTGACGTCATTCCCTTGCGGCTGGCTGTGCCGAGGACTACGTGATGGCAGGTCGTGATCGATTTTGGGTTTCAGGCGCTGCTTGCTGCTGAATCGGCAGAGAGCCTTGGCTTTGGTAGTGCCCATCACCGTGGCTGCAGGCAACGCTCGGTTTCAGTGAGCACATCACTGCCGGCCAGAGTGACCGCCATGGATCAGCTGGCTGGCAAACGGGGCCTCGATCTGCTCAGAGATGCCGCCCGCAACAAGGGCACGGCCTTCTCTCTGACGGAGCGCCAGGCGCTCGGGCTGGAGGGGTTACTGCCGCCCCAGGTGGAGAGCTTGGAGACCCAGGTGCAGCGCTGCTGGGACGCCTTCTGCGCCCTGCGGGGCGACCTGGAGCGCTTTGCGTTTGTGGATGGGTTGCGGCGCAGCAACCTGGTGTTGTTTCACCGCTTCCTCGCCGACCATCTGGAGGCCGCGCTCCCAATCGTCTACACCCCCACGGTGGGGGCGGTGATTCAGGGATTCAGCCGCAGCTACCGCACCCCTATTGAGGGGGTTTTCCTGAGCTCCGACCAGCGCGGTCGGTTGCGGCAGGTGCTGCGCAATGCCCTCAGCGGCCCTGTCGATCTGGTGCTGGTGACCGATTCCGAGGGGATCCTAGGGATAGGCGATCAGGGCGTGGGCGGCATCCACATCTGCCAAGGGAAGCTGGCTGTCTACACCCTTTGCGCCGGCCTCAATCCCACCAGAGCCCTTGCTGTGGCCCTGGATGTGGGCACCAACCGCCCCAGCCTGCTGGCCGATCCCCTGTATCCAGGCTTGCGACAGCGCCGGCTGGAGGGGGAGGCCTACCTGGCGTTTGTGGATGAGTTTGTGGAGGCCGTGCAGCTGGAATGTCCGGGCGCCGTTCTGCACTGGGAAGACTTCGGCACGCGCCATGCCCGCCCATTGCTGGTGCACTACCGCAACCAGCTGCCGAGCTTCAACGACGACATCCAGGGCACCTGCGGGGTCGCCAGTGCCGCGGTGTTGGCGGCCTGCCGGGGCCTGGGGCAAGCCCTCACCGATCAGCGCATCGTTGTGTTCGGGGCCGGCACCGCCGGTTGCGGGATTGCAGAGGGTCTGCTGCGGCTGCTGCAGCGCGCCGGCCTGAGCGCAGCGGTTGCAAGGCACCGCATCTGGGCGATTGATCGCCAAGGCCTGTTGCTGGAGGGCATGGCCGGCCTCAGTCCGGCGGCCGCAGCCCTGGCCCGGGATCCCGCCGAGGTGCAGCACTGGGAGCGCGACCCTCAGGGAGGGATCGACCTGCTCACGGTGGTGGAGCACGTGAAGCCCACGGTGTTGATCGGCACCTCCACCGTGGCCGGAGCCTTCAGCCAACCGGTGGTGGCAGCCATGGCTCGCCATTGCCCCAATCCGGTGATCCTGCCCCTTTCCAACCCCACCAGCCTGGCGGAGGCCACCCCAGCAGACCTGCTCGCCTGGACCAACGGCCGCGCCCTGGTGGCCACCGGCAGTCCCTTTGAGCCGGTGCTGCGGCCGGAAGGCCTGCGGGCAATTGGGCAGTGCAACAACTGCTTTCTGTTCCCGGGTCTGGGCTTTGCCGCTGTGGCCGTCGGCCTGCGGGCGATCAGCGACGGGATGATCGATGCCGGCCTGGAGGCCCTGGCCCTGATGATTCCGGCCAGCTGTGACCTCAAGGCGCCGCTGATGCCGGCGCTCAGCGACGCTGCGGCCGTGGGCGCAGCGGTGGCAGACGCGGTGGCATTGGCAGGGGTGCGCGAGGGCCTGGCACCAGAGGACCTCGGAGAAGAAGACGTGCCCGGCTTGCTGGAGCGGGCTCGCTGGCGGCCCGAGTATCCAGAGCTGGCCACCTCAGTGGAGCAGCCCTGAGCTGCGGTTGGCTTGTTGCGTTACACAAATCGGATCAACAGGCATGGTGGGCTGAAAAGCCAGAGGGCTGATCAGTGAACGCGTAGGATGAAAAAACACAGAATAGTCACACCACTTAAAATAGGGAATCTCTGGGCAACAGGGAGTTAAGTGCCTCTTGAGAGCGGCAAAGCCGCCTTTGGCCTTGATTTGCTTCTGAGGCCGGAAATTGTTGGCTCTATCGGCTCATTTCAGGATCATTTGACCGGACTTTGGGCCTGAAATGAGGTGTTCGGACACACCATCCCCATGCTCAAGCTATTGCGAGTAACCGACGCCGTGCCAGGAACAGATTCGTCAGCGCTGCCAGCACATTGATTTTGCAGCGGTTCTTGGCCAGACCGCGCAGCTGGGTCTTATCAAAGCCGAACTGCTGCTTGATCACCCTGAACGGATGCTCCACCTTGGAGCGGATGTGGGCCTTGGCAGTTTCGACTAGATCCGCCAACCGGCCCTCGGGCGTATCCAGCAGAACACGGCGTTTGCCTGGTCGCATCGCCACCCTGAATTCCGTGGACTTGCCTGCCATCTCTGGTCTCTTGGCGATGCCCTGGTAGCCGGCGTCGCCGTAGACGACCTCCTCATCTCCATGCAACAGCTCAGCTGCTGGGGTGAGGTCGCTGCCGCATCGTCATGCCCCGTGCGCTGAGGTGGGCTTTGACGGTCTCAAAGATCTGCTCGCCCAGATCGTGCTTCTCCAGCAGGTGGCGGAAGGCCCACAAATGCTCCCCCATGCAGACCACGCACTTGTTGACGAGGCCAAGATCTGCGACGACCTACTGTCAGCCACGCATCCTGTCGGTCGCTTCAAGGCCAGGGTATTTCGCTCACTCGGTTACACCGCCGAATCCTGGACACGTCTTCGAGACGATCTACTCCACCATGGGCGGACTGGGACGGTTCAGCGCATCGTGAGGAGCGCCTATGGGATGAAAGTTGTCATCAGTGCTACGTTTAAGGGCCCATACGGTTCAGCCAGGCCATTTAGAACGGTCTGGTTGATCCCCGATCACTCCAGTCAGCCAAGGCTCGTCACCGCATTTCCGGAGTAAGTCATGTTCGTCTTGCACCAAACGGTTGCTCTCACCCACGACATACCTGATGCTGATCTGCAGTTGGGCGATCTCGGTGCTGTCGTTGCTATTTACGATCCAGAAAATATCGAGGTTGAGTTTGTCGCCGCATCGGGTCGCACCCAATCACTGTTGACTCTTTCCAGGAGCAGTCTCCGAGCGATTGGAGATCAGGATCTGATCGCAGTTCGTTTTCTGGCCGCGCCATCCGCCCGGTGATGAGCTTCAGCACGCAGATCCCACAGTCCGCTTCGCGCAGGGCGTAGCTGGCCTGCAGATCGCGGAAGTCGGTGCTGTCAGTGTCGCGCTTGCCGGCGTTGCAGCGGAAGCAGAGGGCCTGCAGGTTGCTGAGGTCGCCTGTGCCGCCGTGGTTGCTGGGCACGATGTGGTCCACCTCCAGGGCGCGCTGGTGCTCGTGTGCCCCGCAGCACTCGCAGCGGCCGCGGGCACGGGTGAGCACCCGGACTTTGATCGAGCCGCTGATCGGCGTGCGGTGGCGGCTGCGGTGGGCAAACACTTCCTCGCCGCCCACAAGGACGTAGCTGCCCTTCTCGCAGCTGGTGATGCCGTTGCCGGTGAGCACCTTGCCCACCACACGCTTGACGCGTTCGGGTAGCCGGGCTGGCTGTTGCCTGGCAAATCCGCGGCCGAACAGCTCCAACCGCTCCGCGGAAGCATGCGGCTACGGCATCAGCGGCTGGTAGACGTGGCTCATGCGCATGCGTTCGGCGATGGTCTGCCGCAGGCGCTGGTAGGTGGCGGAGGGGGGTGGTGTGTGACGGGGGGTGGCACTTGTAAGAGGAGGAACACAGGCCGCCATGTCAGAGAGTGATCGCCTTCGCCGGCCCCACTGCCTGGCGTGCCTACGTCCAGCGGGGGTAAGGTAACGGTGTGATCAGGTCGTTTCGTTGCCGCGACACCCAGGCCCTCTTCGAGGGGAGGCCTGTGAGGCGGTTTGGAGGCTTCGCTCGCGCGGCCTCCCGCAAGCTCGCCATCCTCGATGCCGCGGGATGCCTCAGCGATCTACAGATTCCACCAGGCAATCGCCTGGAGCCGCTCAAGGGGAACCGCCATGGCCAGCACAGTATCCGCATCAACGACCAGTTCCGGCTCTGCTTTGTCTGGACGGAAGCCGGGCCAGAGGAGGTCGAAATCGTTGATTACCACTGACTTGCTGCTGGTGCATCCGGGCGAGGTGCTGCTGGAGGAGTTCCTCAGACCGATGGGGATCAGTCAGTACCGGCTGGCGCTGGTGATCGGCGTACCGGAGAGCCGCATCAACGCGATCGTGAAGGGGCGGCGGACGATCAGTGCCGACACCGATCTGCGCCTGTGCCGTTTCTTCTGCCTCAGCGAAGGCTTCTGGCTGAGGATGCAGGCCAGCCATGACCTGAAGCTGGCCAAGCAGGCTCTTGGGGGCGTGCTGCACTCCATCGAACCGTTCCAGCCCACCTGATCTGGGGCTGGTGCAACGCCAACCCATCGGCCCCATGCCGCCTGGCGCAGGGCGTAGCTGGCCTGCAGATTGCTGAGGTCGTCGGAACCGCCGTGGTTGCTGGGCACGATGTGGTCCACCACCAGGGCTTAGGTGTCCTATCCGATGACGTTCACGGTGGTGCCGTAGCGCCGCAACTGGCGTTCTGCTGTCAACAGCAGCATGGGTTCCGTCCTGCTCTGTCACACCAGCAGCCGATCAAAGGGATCGCGATGGTCGCCATCGGCCTCCAACTCCGCCACCGCCAGCAGATGGGCGTTGCGAATCGGCAACCAGCGAAAGCCCTGCAGCGGCACCTGGCGTTCCAACTCGGGCAGATCCACCTGCAAGCGGCCGATCGACACCTTGATCGCCATCTCCCACAGCGAGGCCTGGCTGACGAACACCTCGGCCTTCGCAGCCCGCACGCGCTCCACCACAGGCTCCGGCAGCCGCGGATCGTCATTCAGCCACCACAGCACTACGTGGGTGTCGAGCAGCCGCCGGGTCACTGCAGCGTCTCGAACAGGCCATCCAGTGGTGCATCGAAGTCAGCACCGAGCTGGATCTGGCCGCGCATCGCCCCGGGCGCTGCCACGGGCTGGGCCTGAGCCTGCCAGCGCACCAGCCGTGCAATCGGCATGCCGGCCCGGGCAATCACCACCTCCTCTCCCTGCTCCACCATCTGCAGCAGCTGGGAGAGCTGGGTCTTGGCTTGGTGGATGTTCACCGGTTCCATGCTGCATCACCCTGAACAAAGTCTTGGTCGAGTCCGGCCATGGCGTCCCCCTGGCCCGTGGTTCGTAGGAGCGCCTGCTCGGTCTGGCTCCGCCGAGCGTGCGTTGCCGGCCCTATCGCTCAGGCTGAAGCCTGCATCCCTAGCCTCCAATGATCCCTGCCGGCCAGCACCCGCGAGCACCGTGAGCACCCCTCCGATCACAACCTTCGCTGAGTTCGCGCAACGGGCCGACTATTCGCTGCTGGAGTCGCTCCAGCCGGATCCCCAGGCCACGCTGGATGGCCACGATCATCGGCCACGCCAGGTGTTCTCCGGTCATTACGTGCCGGTGAAGCCCACGCCGCTGCCAGAGCCGGAGTCTGTGGCCCACAGCCAAGCCCTCTTCAGTGAACTTGGCCTGAGCGACGCGCTGGCCCACGATGAACCGTTCCGCCGCCTGTTTTCCGGTGACATCAGCGTGGCGCGGGAGCCGATGCGCCCGTATGGCTGGGCCACCGGCTATGCCCTGTCGATCTACGGCAGCGAGTACATCCAGCAGTGCCCATTCGGCACCGGCAATGGCTACGGCGACGGCCGGGCCATTTCCGTGTTTGAGGGCCTGTTCAACGGCCAGCGCTGGGAACTGCAACTCAAGGGCGGCGGCCCCACGCCCTACTGCCGCGGCGCTGACGGCCGGGCGGTGCTCCGCTCCAGCGTGCGTGAGTTTCTGGCGCAGGAGTTCATGCACGCCCTGGGGGTTCCCACCTCCCGCTCGCTGACGCTGTACATGTCGCGGGTTGAAACGGTGCGCCGGCCCTGGTATGCGCCGAACTCCACTTCGTTTGATCCAGACATCCTGGTGGACAACCCCGTGGCGATCACAACCCGCGTGGCGCCATCGTTCCTGCGGGTGGGCCAGCTGGAGCTGTTTGCCCGTCGCGTCCGCCGCCAGGCCCATCCGGAGGCGCTGAACGAGCTGAGGTTGATTGTGGCGCACCTGATCGAGCGCAACTATCGGCCGGAGATTGATCCGAGCCTGGCCTTCAGCGACCAGGTGCTGGAGCTTGCCGCCTTGTTCCGCACGCGGCTCACCGCACTGGTGGCGAATTGGATCCGCGTGGGCTATTGCCAGGGCAATTTCAACAGCGACAACTGCGCCGCCGGTGGCTACACCCTCGACTACGGCCCGTTTGGTTTCTGCGAACGGTTCGACCCCGGCTTCCAGCCCTGGACCGGTGGCGGCGAGCACTTCAGCTTCTTCAACCAACCGGTAGCCGCTGGAGCCAACTTCCAGATGTTCTGGTCGGCCCTGCGGCCCCTGCTCGAGGGCAACAGCGATGCCCTGGCGCAGCTGGATCACATCCGCGACGGCTTTGCCGAAGCGATGAACCAGGAGCTTGAGGCGATGTGGGCCCGCAAGCTGGGCTTGGCCGCCCCTGATGCCGCGCTGGTGAACGAGCTGCTGGAGCTGATGGTGGCCTCCGCTGCAGACTTCACGATCTTCTTCCGCAGGCTGTCTGAGATCCCTGCACAACTCTCAGTGTTGAAGGAGAGTTTCTACCTGCCCAGCTCCGAGCAACTCGATGCGCAATGGCAAAGCTGGCTGGGGCGTTGGCGCGACCAGATCAAGGCCAACGGCAACCTCAGCGAAACCTCCGCAGCCATGAAACGCGTCAATCCCGCGATCACCTGGCGCGAGTGGCTGGTCGCCCCTGCTTATCAACAGGCTGAGCAGGGAGACGCTCGAGCGATCCAGGAGCTGCAGGCTGTGTTCAGCCATCCCTACGACGCACCCTCAGCTGAGCTGGCGGCGACCTACGACCGGCTGAAGCCCAGGGAGTTCTTCAACGCTGGTGGCGTGTCGCACTACAGCTGTTCGTCCTAAGCCGATCGGTGTAGCACGGCCAGATGGGGTGTTCCATGTCATGGGATTCATAGGAATCGGCCTCGGTTCATGGCGCCTGTGCCAATCACCCGCTCTCTCGCCCTTGTTGCAATCGAGGGAGCACTTCTGTTACTCGGTTGTAGTTTGGCAACGACGGCGCCGTCTCTGAGAATAGGTATTTCAGGACAAGCTACGCTATCGTTGGAATAACTGCTGGTTTGTATAGCGCGTCGTTGGTTGCATATGCCTCACTTTCTTTCGCCCCTGCTGCTCGCGACCCAAGCGTTATTGGTTTTTGTGTGTCTGCCCACCTACGGGGCCATGTGGCATGGCGCCCAAGAACACAGGCAGAACGGTTGGGTGAACGCCATTTTGTGGACGATGGTCATCCTGATCAGCATGAAGGGCGCGCATGGCCTGTATCACGTGCTCTTTGACCCTCATGCGTGTGCGTGAGCTGTCCAGCGATGCCCGCTGTACTCACTTCCACCACTCCAGGCTTGGCGTTGCTGTCTCTGGCAGCCTGGTGCCATGCCCTGGACGCCCTACGCCGATTGGATCTTCACGGTGGTGAGCACCGGCAGCATCCTGCTGATTGCCTGGCTGGTGCTGCGGCCCAGGCGGTGACCCCATGCAGTGACCCCATGCAGGCGGCCTAGCCTGAAGCAGAGCTCCACGCCGCTTGTTGCTTGAACAAGATCACCGGACCATTGCGCAGGGCCTTGATCTACGGGGCGATCAGCTATGGCGGGCTTGTGTTGATCAACAACGCCGAGCTCGACCTGCCGAACCTGTGGGTCGCCTACGTGCCGATGTTGATCGGGGTCTATGTGCTGACCCAGTGGTTGGATCGCAAGATCGGCAGCTGACAGGGCGCTGCTTGTTTGACTCGCGCCCAAGGCGATCCACAAAAAAGGGGGCCTGTGGCCCCCTGGAAACTCTGCTGGGCTGATCCCTCAGCCGCTCACTGGTTCGTGTTCAGTAGTGAGTGATCAGTGGTGGGCGTAGTGGTGGCCGCGGTAGGTGAGCTGCTTGGTTACATCGTCGGGCTTGGGCTCGTCGTGGTGGGCATCCACGTAGGGCACGCCGCGATAGGACTTCGCCATCAGGTATTGGGCGTCATCGAGACGCTGGGCCTTGAGGATCCGGGTGCGGATCAGTTCGAGCACGTTCATCACGCTCTCCACAGTGTCCGCGTCCCCGTTGCCTGGCGCGGAACGATCTGCATCCACCGCTGGGTGGATCAACGTGCCCTCATTCAAGCACCTGGTAGCGGTTGATACCACATGATCCACCAGATTGCTTCTGTTTCGTTGCAATGGGGTGCGGTTCAGCTCCTGGGCTCAGCCATCACCAAGCTCCTCGCCCACAGCCTCAATCCGGTAGTACTCCCGATCGTCGGAGCAGCACAGATCGGCGTAGTACCGCTCGAGCACCGCATGGGCTGCGCCGTAGCTCGCGAACACCTGGCCGGCGATGCCGTCGCGGATGCCGTCGTCGCGGAGGATCTGATAGCGGCTCATGGCGTGCAGCAGGGCGATTGCCCGGGATTCAGGAGTAGCGGCCGGGATACTCGCCTGGATGATCGATCCGACGCACCCGCACGCCCGAGGCGGACTGGCCGGAGAAGCGCAGGATGTCGCTTCCAGACACCGAAAAGCCGAGATCCTGGGCCAGCAGCGCCACTTCGTCAGCCGTGATCGCGTCTTCCACCTGCCGCTTCAGGGCCGGATCACGCTGCACGCGGGCCAGGAAGTGTTTGAGCTGCTCGAGCGTCACCAAGAACCCCTGAGATCGCCACCCTAGTGCAGCCTTGGTGAGGACATTAGGCACACAGCGTCGCTACGTTGGTGAAATGAAGCCCTTCGCGTGGAGTCCTGAGATCAATGCTCAGCTGATCGTGGAGCGGCAACTCTGCTTCGAAGCTGTCGTCATCGCCATCGAGGGGGGAGATCTTCTGGATGTGCTGGAGCATCCCAACCCGCAGCGTGACCCAGGCCAACGGATCCTCATCGTTCGCCTTGAGGGATCCGTGCATTTGGTACCCGTCGTGGAAACCGACGAGCATTTTTTTCTAAAAACGATCATTCCCAGCCGTAAGGCCCATCGGCAGTACACCTCTGAAAAAAACCGACCAAACCGAGCCATGAAGACGATTCCCGCCACTCCTCGCCTGGATGCAGAGGAACACCAGCTGCTCAACGATTTTGAGGCCGGTGCCCTGCGCAGCACCTCCAGCCCAGAGCTGCTGCAAGCGCTCAGTGAGTCCGCCAAGGCAACAGGCCTGAAAGACCAGCGCATCAACATCCGCATCTCCCGTGGAGACCTGCAAGCTCTCCGCACGCGTGCACTGCAGGAAGGCATCCCGTACCAAACGCTGATCAGCAGCGTGCTGCACAAAACCGTCAGCGGAACGCTGTAAACCTGCCCAAACTGGCGATCGTCTCGAAAACCCGGGTTGCTCCAGGTTCAGATGCGCCGCTCCCTCCAGACTGCGGCGGCTGGCTTGCCTGATCTGGATGCGTTCCCACCCCCTGCCGCCGATCGCGGGCCGAGTAGCCGAGATCCTGGCCCTGGTGCAGCACCACCAGCCTGTGTTTGCCTCCCGTACCAGCCCCGACCTCTCGCAGATCCACTCGGCTTTCGCCTGTGCCCTGCACATGCACCAGCCCACGATCCCGGCCGGAGCAAACGGGGAGCTGATCTCCCACCTGCAGTACATGTTTGAACACCCCGGCGAGGGGGATAACCACAACGCCGAACCATTCGCCCAGTGCTACCGGCGCCTGGCCGAATTGATTCCGCAGTTGATCAGCGAGGGCTGCGATCCACGGATCATGCTGGATTACTCCGGCAACCTGCTCTGGGGGTTCGAGCAGATGGGCCGCGCCGACATCCTCGAGGCGCTGCGCTTTCTGGCCTGTGATCCCGCCATGCAACCCCACGTGGAGTGGTTGGGAACGTTCTGGAGCCACGCCGTGGCCCCATCCACGCCGATCCCCGATCTCAAGCTGCAGATCCTGGCCTGGCAGCAGCACTTCGCGGCCCTGTTTGGTGAGGCGGCTCTGCAGCGGGTGAAGGGCTTCTCACCGCCGGAGATGCACCTGCCCAACCACCCCGACACGCTCTATGAATTCGTCAAGGCCCTGCGGGAGTGCGGCTACCGCTGGCTGCTGGTGCAGGAACACAGCGTCGAAAACCTCGATGGCTCCGGCCTCAGCCACACCCAGAAATACATCCCCAATCAGCTGGTGGCACGCAGCTCCAGCGGCGACACGGTGAGCATCACGGCCCTGATCAAAACCCAGGGCTCCGACACCAAGCTGGTGGGCCAGATGCAGCCCTGCTACGAAGCCCACAGCCTCGGCCGCATGCCTCTGGGCGACACCACCATTCCCGCCCTCGTCTCCCAGATCGCCGATGGCGAAAACGGCGGCGTGATGATGAACGAATTCCCCCAGGCCTTTCTCCAGGCCCACCGCAAGCTGGCCGGTGAGAGCGGTGGCGCAGGCGGGCGCACGGTGGCCCTCAACGGCACGGAATACCTCGAACTGCTGGAGGCCGCCGGTGTGACGTCTGACGCCTTCCCTCAGATCCAGGCGGGTCAGCAGCACAAGCTGTGGCAACACCTGGATGGGCTGGCCAGCCCGGAAGCGGTGCAGGCCGCCATCGGCGCACTCCAGGCCAGCGATCACGGCTTTTCGATGGCCGGCGCCTCCTGGACCAACAACCTCAGCTGGGTGGAGGGCTACGCCAACGTGCTGGAGCCGATGAACCGCCTCAGCGCCGACTTTCACCAGCGGTTCGATGCGCTGGTGGCGGCCGATCCCGCTGTCACCCGCAGCGCGCCGTATCAAGAGGCCCTGCTGCAGCTGTTGCTGCTCCAAACCAGCTGCTTTCGCTATTGGGGCCAGGGCACCTGGACCGACTACGCCACGGAGATCCACCGCCGGGGTGAGGCCGCCCTCCATGGCCAGCCCTGAGCCACTGCCGCCCTGGCGGCCCCTGCTGCGGGGGGCGCGCGAGCGGGAGGGGCGCTCCCCCCAGGCCCGCTGGTTGCAGCTGGCCAGCGTGGCGGCCGATGGCACGCCGCGGCTGCGCACGCTGGTGTTCCGCGGCTGGGCCGAGGCCACGGAGTTGGATCTGCTCACCGATGGCCGCAGCGCCAAGGCTGCTGAGCTGCACCACCAGCCGGCAGTGGAGCTGGGCTGGCTGCTGCCCAAGGCCCGCTGCCAGTTCCGCCTGCGCGGTGCGGTGCTGAACCTTCCGGCGGAGCTGGAGGCCCGCGAGCGGAAACGCCACTGGCAGAGCCTCACCCCGGGCGGCCGGGCCCTCTGGGGCTGGCCGGCGCCGGGCGAGCCGCTCGAAGCCGAGGCGTGCTTTCCCTCCGAACTCGGCGAAGCGCTGCCGATCCCCGCCTGTTTCCAGCTGCTGCGCATTGGCCTGGAGCAGGTGGAGATGCTGGAGCTCACCAACCACCCGCATCGCCGCCGCCGCTGGTGCCGCGAGGATGGCTGGGCGGAGCAGCGCCTCAATCCCTGATCTTTCCGCTGAAACGCCTCCCCCGCTCTGATGCCCCACCGCTGAGATGCCTCTCTGCTGCGATGCCCCACCACGCTGAGCGCCCCACAAAAATCTGCCCCGTGTGCCAGCGCCCCTTCCAATGGCGCAAGAAGTGGAAGGACGTGTGGGCCGAGGTGCGCTACTGCTCCGACCGCTGCCGGCGCCGCCGCGGGGCTCCGAGTGCTGCAGCCGAGCCCCCCGATTCGGCAGCACAATCGTGACCACCAGTTCGGCCCCTCCTGCCATGTCCGCACTCCTCACCCCGCCCTTCAACCACGACAGCCTGCGACAGCTGTTCACCAAGCCCTACGGCGTGGCCGCGCCCACGGCTGAGCAGTGGCGGCAGGTGTATGCCGAGACCGTGCACTTTGAAGACCCCACCCAGAGCAAAGACGGCGTGGATGCCTACATCCAGGCCCAGCAAGGCTTGGTGCAACGCTGCGACGATGTGTTTCTGGAGGCCGATGCGGTGGCCATTGATGGCGACACCGCCTTCGTGGAATGGCGCATGGGCCTGAAGATCAAGGGGATCGAATTTCTCTACCCCGGCACCAGTCGCCTGCGCTTCGGAGCCGATGGCCGCATCGTTGACCATCGCGACTACTTCGACTTCGTGGGCCCCACCTTTGCGCCGGTGCCGCTGGTGGGCGGCTTCGTGCGCTGGCTTTACAAGCGTTTCGTGGCCTGATGGGCGCCAGCACTAGCACCATGCGCTTGCTCAGCTGGGACGACTTCGACCGAGCCGTGGACCACATCGCCGCCCGCTGCGCCGGGCGCCGCTTCAGCGGCATTCATGGCATCCCCCGCGGCGGGTTGTGTTTGGCGGTGGCCCTGAGCCACCGGCTGGCACTGCCCTTGCTGGCTGATGCCCGCCCTGGTTGCTTGCTGGTCGACGATGTCTACGAGACCGGCCTCACCCTGGAGGCCCACCGGCAGCTGCCCGAGGCCCAGGCCGTGGTGTGGATCAGCAAGGCCGAACCGCAGTGGTGGCATGCCGTGGAGGTGACCAGCTCCAGCGATTGGATTGTGTTTCCGTGGGAACTCCAGGCCGATGCCGCCGCCGATGAGCGGCGCTACCGCAGCTCGCGCAGCTGATCTGAGCCATGCCAGCGCTGCCCCGTCCCACCCTCTACCTCGCCTCCCCCTATGGCTTCTCGCCCCACTGGCGCACGCGATTGCTGCCGGATTTCATCACCGCCCTCGAGGCCCTGGGGCTGGAGGTGTGGGAACCCTTCAGCCGCAATGGCCAGGTGGATCTGGCCCAGGAGGGCTGGGCCTGGCGGGTGGCCCAGGCCGACCTGCAGGACGTGCGCGACGCTGATGCGTTGCTCGCGATCGTCAACGGAACGCCTCCCGATGAGGGCGTGATGCTGGAGCTGGGGGCGGCGATCGCCCTGGGGAAACCGGTGTTTCTGTATCGCGACGACTTCCGCCGCTGCAGCGACTCAGAGGACTACCCGCTCAACCTGATGGTGTTCAGCGGCCTGCCGCAGCACGATTGGCAGGACTACCTCTACGGCGCCATCGATGAGCTGGCTGATCCGCGCAAAGCCCTGATGCGCTGGTTGGGGGAGAAGCCACCTGGTGGCTGTGGCTAGTCCGCAGGTTCACCGTCTTCGTTGACGCTCAACCGGTGCCTGGCGCGGGATTCCAGGAGTTTCTTGGCGGGGCCTGCGGCCACCTCGCCGATCAGGATCGCGGTGCCCAGCATCAGCAGAATCCTGGCGGCGGAGGCAATCATGTGGATCGCTACCTCCTGCGAGGTGGCATGCAATGGGGTTGGGGCGGGACTGGTGGTGTGAGCCATAACGACAGACCTGAACAACATGGCCTTAGGCAAGACGCCAGAGCCCATGACGAGCTGCCCCCAACCTGCCGATCAGTGCTGCACCAATCCTGCACAAGCAGCTCCTGCAGACGCGTCAGCAGCTCGGGCCGGTGAGACGCTCTGGCGTTGGGACTCAAGGCAGCCTTCCTGGTGATCGCCAACGGGCTGCGGCTGCTGAAGGGTCTGGAGCCCCTCACCAGGGCAAGCGCTCCCCATTGGCATGCCAGAAGCTGCCCGAGTTCTCCAGGGTGAGGGCATCGATGCGGGCCAGCAGTCCGCGCACCGACTCCTCCGGGCTGATCCCCTGGGGGTTGAAGTTGATCATGCGGGTGCGCACCAGGCCGGGGTGCAGGATCGCCACAGCGATGCCGCGGGGCTTGAGGTCGATCGCCAGCGATGTGCCGGCCATGTTCAACGCCACCTTCGACATCCGGTAGCCGTAGGAGCCGCCGGAGGTGTTGTCGTCGATGGATCCCATGCGGCTGGTCATCAGGATCAGCTTGGATCCCGCATGCAACTGGGGCAGCAGCGCGTGGGTGAGCCGGAGGGGGGCCAGGGCATTCACCTCAAACTGGCGCCGCAGGCTGTCTGGATCCAGGTGCTCGAGGCTGGTGGCCTCCAGCACGCCGGCATTGAGAATCACCCCATCCAGCGGCAGGCCCGCCAGCCGTTCCACCAGATCGGCAACGGCGGCCTCACGGGTGAGGTCCACCCCCGCCTCGATGCGCACCCCCAGTGCCTCCAGCTCAGGCGAGGGGGTGCGGCAGACGGCGATCACCTGCTCCCCCCGCTCCTGCAGCTGGCGGCAGTACTCCAGGCCGATGCCCCGGTTGGCACCGGTGACGAGGAAGGTGTTCAAGGCAAAAGAGTCGCGTGGGCCCACCCACGTTTAGCGGCGTCCGTTGACGATCACCGCGTTGCCAGAACCGCCAGCGGAGCCGGGCAGCGCCGGCACCACGGAGGTCTGGCCATCCCACTTGTCGAGGAAGAGCTTGTAGAGCACCTGGTCATCGAGGCTGGTGTTCAGCGTCTCGTAGCGCTTGGCTTCCTGTTCGGCGATCAGCACTTCGGTTTGGGCCCGCAGCAGCTGCTGCTCGGCGATCTGTTTCTGCTCGATGGCGGCGCGGTATTCCTCGGCGATCTGCAGGCCGGTCAGGTCGAGGCCCTGCACCGTCACGTAGTCGAACTTGCGCAGCTCCTCCGCCACCTTCTCCTGCACGAGCTCGGAAATGGAGTTCCACTCCGTGGCAATGGTGACCAGCTCGTATTGCGAGAACACGGATTTCAGCGCCTTGAGCAGGGAGGGCTGAATCACCCGGGGATAGATCTGCTGGTCATCGGTGGCAATCGTTTCGTAGATGCGTCCGGCTTCGGTCGGTTTCATCGCATACTTCACCGTCGCCGTGGCCTGGATCACCTGCAGATCCTTGGTCAGGGTGGAGAACTGCTCAGGTCGCACCTGGGTGCGCACGTCAAACAGCGACGTGTTCTGCACCAGCGGTGCCTTGATGTTGGCGCCGGGATTGCGCGGAACACCAGTCACCTTGCCGAGGGTGGTGACCACGGCCACGTTGCCGGCCGGAACGATGAACACGGTCTGGCTCAGCAGAATCGCCAGCCCCACCACCACGGCGATGATCAGGCTGAAGGCTGCTCCCGGCCCCTCTGGACTGGCGGCGGAGCGAAGGGGCGACTGCATCAGGAGAACCGGGACAATCAACAACCCTAGGAACGGTCGTTGATGAACCAACGGCTCACAAGCTGGTAGCGCTTTCATCGCCCACCTGGGGAGGCGCGCCGCCGCATTCGACCACCAGGTGGGCACTCGAGGCTCCACGGATCGTCACCCCCATCGGTGGGCTCAGACCGGCTGGATCAACGTCCTGTTCTCCCAGGGCCAGCAGGGCCCTGTGTTCATCGATCGGTGTCTCGGCTGGGCGCGGCAGCGGCGGCTGCGTCGCGAAGCTCGTGCACCGGCGCTCTCCCCAGGGCTGGCTGGGTTTCCGCTTGGCCTCGATCACCTCGGCCACCAGGGTGATGGCGTCGGTGTGCAGGCCTGGATCTCCGCCCGCGGCCAGCCAGGGGAGATTGGCGGAGTTGCCGCCTGAGCACCAGGAAAGCCGCCACATCGCGCAAAGCCTGGTCGGAGGCCGCCTGGCCCCAGCGATGCCGCACCTGGCTGAAGTGGTCGAGCTGCAAAGCCAGCAGGGCCAGGGGCTGGCCGCTCAGACGGGCGCGACCGATCTCCGGCTCCGCTTGCACCAGAAAGCTGCTTCGCTGCACAAAGCCGCTGATCGGATGCACGATCGCTTGGCGGCGCAGCTCGAGTTCTCTGGACACCAGTTGGGCCAGGTCCTCCAGCAAGCGCACCTGGTTGCCACTGAAATGGCGAGGCAAGCGATCGATGACGCAGAGCGTGCCGAGGTTGTGACCGTTGCGGCTCTGCAAGGGTGCGCCCGCGTAGAAGCAGATCTTCGGGTCATGGATGACGAGGGGGTTGGTGTAGAAGCGTGGGTCCTGGCGTGCATCCGGCACCACCATGGTTTCGTCGCTGGCAATGGTGTGGGCGCAAAAGGCCATCTCCGGCGGCGTTTCGGTGGTGTCCAGGCCGTGATGGGACAGAAACCACTGGCGGTCGCCATCCACCAGGGAGATCAGGGCGATCGGTGTTTCCAGCACGGTGGAGGTCAACCGCACCAGCCGCTCTAAATATGCGTCGCCGGGATGATTCAGCACCCCGATGCGTTCCAGGTCCCGTTGCCGCAGCGCTTCGTCCGCGGGAATCGGACAGTCGGGATACGGTGTAACCGCGTGCCGAGGATCTCCAGCCTAGGAAGGTTGATCTCGCCATGATTGAGGGATCCCGAATGGCTGCGATCCCATGTCCCTCTCTCAGGAAGCCTGCATCCCCTGCACCGAAGGTGCTCCCACCCTCAGCGACACCGAGCTTGCCGCCCTGCTGCTGGAGCTGCCGGGTTGGGAGGTGATCGAGGCGCACCACCTGCACAAGGCCTGGACCTTTCCCGATTTTCAGCAGGCCCTCGATTGGGTGAACCGTGCTGGCGCGATCTGCGAGGCCGAGGGCCATCACGCCGAGTTCACTCTGGGCTGGGGCCACGCTGAAGCGCTGGTGTACACCCACAAGGTGGATGGACTCACCCGCGCCGATGCGGTGCTCGCAGCCAAGTTGGATCAGGCCTAGGTCGAGGTGCTCAAGTCGAGGTGCTGGCACTTAGACCGGTTGGGCGGCGTTCTTCACATAATCTTCCGTAGAGAACCTGCTGCTCCAGCCTCGATCTGCTCCAAATCTCCATAGGGTCCGCAAAA
>Ga0194130_10003832_pt1 | contig 19772 bp, 20 predicted proteins | sample TA2KigsurfametaG_FD_160084 | JGI IMG/M metagenome (GOLD analysis project Ga0194130, IMG submission 160084) | Freshwater microbial communities from Lake Tanganyika, Tanzania - TA2015050 Kigoma 12 surface | ecosystem: Environmental > Aquatic > Freshwater > Lake | place: Tanzania: Lake Tanganyika... | reverse complement strand
CGCACTGTCAGGTATATCACCAAAAACTAGGACTCCATAAAAGACTGCCCAAATCATTGCCGTATATTCGAAGGGCGCGACAAACGAACTTTCGGCATAACGATAGCCGGCAACCTGAAACGGAATTTGAAAACAAGATAAGAGACCCGCAAGAAGCATCAGCCCAAGATGGGGAAGTTCGGGCATAATCCATCCTCGGGTCAGAAAATCGAGACTTGCATTTCCTGAAGGCGCAATAAGGTCAAAACCAAATACAAGTGCAAGCATCAAATAGAAGAGTGTATAAACGCTGCTTTGCCATAAAGCTGTCACAGCGGTTGGAAGGGTTGGATCAAGACGGCGTGTAAGTACTTGCCCCATGCCATAAAAGAATGCGCAGAGAATTGCGAGCAACGCTTCCTTCTGAAACATGGATGTTCCCGGTCTCGTCATAACAATAACCCCGACGAAACCAATAATGATCGTGACCCAACGGATCAGCGGAACACGTTCACCAATCAAAAAAGAAACAAGCCCTGCGACAAAAAAGGGCATTGTGAAAAAAAGCGCAACACAATCAACGAGCGATATGGACGCGCTAGCGAGCATAAAGAAAAGATTACCAAGTGCAATTAACACACCGCGTGTAATCAGCACGCCATATTGACTGGAGAAAAACCGATTAAGTGCTTCCTGGCGATAGATAAGATAAAGCCCAGAAGGCAATGTGAGCGTAAATCGGATTGTATTGACGAGGTGGATAGGATAATACGCGCTCAAATGTTTTACAATTGCATCGCAACTGACTGCGATGATCGTGGCCATACAGATCGATAGCGCCGCTTTCACGCGGTGATCATGAAGTGCAGTTGTATCCATGATCAGGCTTGTGCATGTTTGATCGTGACAAGAAGTTGATCCGGCGATTGAGCGCCGGAAGCTGCGAATTTACGATTAAAATTGAAGAAGGGCACATCAGAAATACAAAGCCTTTGAGCTTCTTCTATCTCTGCTTGCACGGACTTTATATCGTCATCATCGCCCAATTTTCTTTCGCTATCACTTTTCTCAAAACCATGCAAAGGAGCGATTTCAATTAACGCAGCACGATCGCCGATATCGCGGCCTTCTTCAAAATTGGCTTTGAAAAGAGCATTAACAATCTTATCTTGTTTGCCAATTTCACCCGCCCATTGGATAAGCCGATGAGCGCTAAGCGTATTAGGTGATTTCTCAATGGCTTTGAAGTAAAATTTCAATCCATTTGATGTTCCTATGCTCGTGAGACGCTCATGGGCATTTTTAAGATAGGACGGATCAGGAAATTTTTTGGCCATGTAGGCTTTTCGATCCAAGCGCTGTCGCGGGATTGTAGGATCACGTTGAAACGGATGCCAACAGATAATGATGGAGTGATTATAATCTTGAAGTGCATTTTTAAGATTGCTTTTGCCGGGATAACACCAGGGAAAAACTACATCGGACACAATATCAATCGTAACTGTTTCGTTTGTATTCATTGCTCAATTCTCCACACGCCAAAGCGTTTCCGGCGTGAAGCCGAAGAGGGGCGTTATTTCAGGGCGCTTAACATTTGACGATCTCACGATCCATTGTTCAGGAGCGTTGAAGAGAGGAACGACATAAAAGCCGGATAGCAAAACACGATCTAATGCATGAACGGCATCAACAAAATCAGTTCGCTCGCGCGCAGCAAGCAACGCTTCAATTGCCGCATCGACTGCGGGGGACTCGACGCCCGGATAGTTTAAAGATCCCTCGCGCGTCTTCGATTTAGTTCCCCAGCGGTTTTGTTGTTCATTGCCAGGGGATGGTGATGAGCCCCATGTAAACTGGATCATGTCATAATCAAACGTCGCAACACGACGCCAATATTGCACGTCATCAACATAGCGGACATTCATTTGAACGCCCAGCTTTTGAAGAGATTCTGAAAAGTTGAGCGCTAATCGCTCTTGTACGCGTGTGACGACAAGGGCTTCAAAAGCAAAGGGCTCACCATTTTGATTTTTGAGTATACCTTTATCGAGAGTCCATCCAGCTGCCTTTAAAAGTTCAAAAGCTTTTTTAGCATTATTGCGATCTCGACCTGTTCCATCAGACACAGGCGGTCTCCATGTCCCAGCAAGAATATCTGCCCGCACCGCGTCAGGGTAGGGCGCGAGAATAGCTTTTTCTTTTTCGGACGCGGGCACGCCTGTTGAAGCGAGATCAGAGCCCTCAAAGTAACTGGATGTGCGTTTATAGACGCCCTCGAAGAGTGATTTATTCACCCATTCAAAATCGAAGAGATAGGATAGTGCTTCGCGTGTTCGGATATCAGAGAACACAGGCTTACGTGTGTTCATTGCAAGCGCCGTCATGCCCTTTGGCGTTCGCATCGCAATTGCATCTTTGACGGCTTTTTGTTCGGTCATACGCGGGAAATCATAACCGGTTACCCAGCGGCTTGGATTGTCTTCCGAACGGATATCGTAGAGCCCACCTTTGAACGCTTCAAAGAGTGTATTCGCATCGCGGTAATAATCGAATTTATATTCATCGACATTATAGAGCCCACGATTGATTGGCAGGTCCTTTCCCCAAAAATCGGGATTGCGTTTATAGGTAATGCTTTCGCCCGGCTTCACTTCGGCAACGAGATAGGGGCCGGAACCCAAAAGTGGTGTGAGACTTGTCTCTTCAAATTTCTCGACGTCGGTTGCGTGTTTTGCAAGCACCGGCATCAAGCCCAAAATCAAAGGCAATTCACGATCACCCACGCTGGTCAAATCAAACCGTATGGTTGATGCGTCAGGCGTTTCGACTTTTTGCACTTTTCCATAAGACGCGCGCATATTGGGTTTGCCTTTTTCTTTCAGCAAACTCCAAGTGAAAGCGATGTCTTCTGAAGTAATGGGTTTGCCGTCAGAAAATTTTGCTTTGGCGTTGATGCGAAATGTGACCGACGAACGATCATCGGGCACATCAATGCTTTCTGCAATAGATCCGTAAAGTGTGAAAGGTTCATCGGCTGAGCGCATCATCAGGCTTTGTACAACGAGCCCAAGCGGGGGAGTTAATCCCTGAGCTGCAACCCCGCGCACTGCATAGGGGTTTAGCGTGTCGAATGTTCCCAGAACGCCATAGGTGACACGTCCGCCCTTCGGTGCATCGGGATGTGCATAGGGTAGCTGCTTAAAATCCGCAGATAAGGCAGGCTGTCCATGCATGGAAATACCGTGCTGCGAGCCTGCCCAAACGGCCGTGGGACCAACAAAAAGCCCTAAAAAGAAGAAAATTAAAGGTAAACGCATAGGAAAACCCAATGGAAAAAAATATTTAATTGATATTTATCTCGCAAAAAGTGTCGATTCGGACCAGTCTTGAGGAAAGCTGCCATTTTTACATGGAAAGGTCGCGATGTTCCAAGTATGAGCAGGCGATGTAGTGGTTTACTGAAGTGAGTCGTAGCCAATTATCGGGCAAAACAAATTTATTTATCGCGGAAACTGATCTATGTTGAACTTCAAAAAAGCGGATCTTGCCTCAGTTGTCATCGCGTTGGCGCTAGCCTCGTCACTGCCACAAGCTTTTGCCCAAAGTCAGCCCAAAAAGGCCCAACCCGCGCCCGCTCAGCCCGCACCGGCGCAATCCGCTCAATCCGCACCTCAAGGTCCCGCGATTGTGCAGGTTCAACCTGAGCCCACCCAAGCCGATTGGGTCAAGATTTGCGGTGAAGATCAGGTTGCGAAAAAAAAGGTTTGCTACACAACGCGTGATTACGTGTCTGATCAAAATCAGCCGGTTCTTGCCGTAGCCGTTTATGATGTACAAGGTGAGCCGCAAAAGACGGTTCGGTTTCTTTTGCCATTGGGTTTCATGCTCGCGCCTGGCGTTCGCTTTCAAGTGGATCAGGGCCAATCGCAGCCTGGTAAATATGCGATCTGTTTTCCGAACGGATGTTTTGCCGAAGTCCCTGTGAAGGATGATGTGATTGCCGCGTTTAAAAAAGGGCAGGCGATTATGGTCAGCGTTCAAAATCAGTTTGGTGGTAAAGTGGTCTTCCAGGTTCCGCTTTTGACATTTGGAAAAGTGTTCGACGGCCCGCCGATTGATCCAGCAATCCTCGCTGCAGAGCAAAAAAGAATGCAAGAAGAGATGCAACGTCAGGCTGAAGAGATGCGCAAGAAAATGGGTCTACAGGGTCAGGCACCTGCACAGGGGCAGGCTGCACCGGCGCAAGGCCAGCAACAGCAAGCGCCCGCGCAATAAAGTTACGTTTTTTTGAAGTTTCAGAAGCGCACGTTCAATTTAGATTGCGCGCTTTTGCTTTGTAGCGACCATGATCGTCGATATCGAAGATATCACGAATTTGCGGGTGTCGGATCGGCTCACGCGAGTTATCAGGCAGAAGATTTTGCTCTGACACATAAGCAATATATTCGGTCTCCGCATTTTCCGCGAAGAGGTGGTAGAAGGGTTGGTCGCGGGAAGGGCGAATCTCTTCGGGGATCGAATTATACCATTCTTCCGTATTCGAAAATGACGGATCGACGTCAAAAATCACGCCGCGAAACGGGTAAATCCGGTGTTTGACCACCTCGCCGATAGCATATTTTGCCTTACGCCTTTCCATAGCACTTGGATAAGCCCGCCGGACCAAAAGTGTCAATCGGGACAAAATTTCGCATTTTCGGCAGGTTCGCTATGCTAACGCTGCGGTTGACCCTGATCGCTACTTTATGAGATGTCGCATCCGCATCGTGCCCAGATCGCTCAAAGGCCACCCGTTTGTCTCAGGTTCTCTCGCTCGCTTTGCCATTTTTCGGATTGATCCTTTTGGGATTTATCTGCGGCAAGAAACTTGGTTATCCAGAGGCTGGGCTGCAATGGATGAATTTTTTCATCGTTTATGTCGCTTTGCCCGGCTTGTTTTTTAAACTCATTTCGGCGGCCCCTCTCGAGCAACTAGCCAACTGGCCTTTCGTAATCGCGACAACGGCCACTACGGGTCTTATGTTCGCGCTCTCGTTTCTCGTAGGGATGATCTCAACAAAGGGCGATATCCGTGCGTCCGCCGTGCAATCCGTTGCCGGCGCTTACGCCAATATCGGTTACATGGGGCCGGGTCTCACCATTGCCGCTCTTGGGCCTCACGCAGTGGTGCCAACAGCGCTCATATTCGTGTTCGATAACGCCTTGCACTTTTCTGCCGTGCCTATGTTGATGGCGCTCGGTTCCGGTCAATCGCCAAAATGGACAGAGACCGCACTTTTTGTAATCAAGCGCGTGGTTACCCATCCGTTCAACATCGCTTCAGCCGCAGCTGTTTTTGCTGCTGCGATCGATTTTGAACCGCCGCAAGTCATCGATACAATGCTAACATTTTTGAAAAATGCGGCTGCACCTTGTGCACTTTTTGCAATGGGCGTCACGGTGGCTTTACGTCCGTTTGATGGCGTACCAAAAGAGATGCCTTTTCTTCTTTTCATCAAACTTATTCTTCACCCTATTGCCGCGTGGGTTATTGTATCCTCGGTTGGTGATTTTGATCCGGAATGGGTTTTAACCGCTGTGCTGATGGCATCGCTACCACCAGCATTGAATGTTTTTGTGATTGCCAATCAGTATAAGGTCTATGTTCAACGCGCGTCTGGTGCGATCCTTGTCGGCACAGCGCTTTCCGTTTTCACGGTAACAACACTTCTTTATATGATTAGTCAGAATATGGTGCCGGTTCGTTTAAATATCTTCGGCCATTAGATCGTAATCAAAAACCTGCGCCACGCCGCATGATGAATTGCCTGAGTGGTTTGATATTGGCAATCGCCATCAATCCCGCGCCACGTGCAAAATCGACAGGGATATAATCCGCAAGCAATGAGCGGTTCAAAAGATCAACCGCCATTGTTCGTGTTTTAACATCTCGACGACGATCGCGGTCGAATTTCTGAAGCGCTTGATCATCCAATTCATGGGTAATAGATTTCAAAAGCGTATCAATATCACGAAGGCCTAAATTCAGCCCCTGTGCACCTATTGGCGGGAAGACATGCGCGGCTTCACCGACTAAGGCAATTTGATCTTTTGCATAATGATCGGTTGAAAGTCCTGACATTGGGATCAGACCAATCTCACTCTCGAGAGTCATTTTTCCCAAAAGCGAATGAGCCTGCTTTTCAACTGAGCGCGCAAAATTTTCCGCAGTTTGTTTTGCAATCCGCTCTGCATCTTTTAGCGTCGTCATCCAAACAAGGCTTGAGCGCCGACCGTTAAGTGGCACAAGCGTGAAAGGGCCAGAGCGTTTATGAAATTCTGTTGAACGGTCTTCGTGATCAAGTTCATGCTTAAAAAGCGCCGTAAGTGCGTTTTGTGGATACTTCCATTTTTTTGTTTTGATATCAGCAAAATCCCTAACTTTTGAATTCTTTCCATCGGCTCCAATCAAAATTTTGCACTTAACATTATGGCCAGAAGTAAGTTCAACCTTAATTTGGCCATCGATATCACGTTCGAACGCACGCACAGTGTCTGACAACCATTGGATCGTCTTTTGTGTTTTCAAAATCAGTGAAAGGGAGGTGACGAGATCCGTGAGTTCTATATTTTTCCCGAAAGCGTCTAGGCCCAATTCATGCGCGCGAAAAGTGACTGGAGGCGCGCGAAAAAGGCTTCCGGTATCGTCGATGATCCTCATCTCGATCAGCGGAGCGGATTTTTTCTGAGCCTCGTTCCACAAGCCAAGTGATTGAAGAAGGCTGACGCCTTTATCGAGAATCGCAACGGTTCGCCCATCGCGGGAAAGATTTGGTTCAGGTCCAATGAGTCCAACGGATATGCCGGCCTTTCCCAATCCGCTGGCAGCGACCATACCCACGGGGCCGGTACCAATAACGAGGCAATCAAAAAAATCATTCATTCAGTGAATTCCAAAAGGACTGGATTTGACTTCGACGCCGCAAACCATAGAACAAGCCGGAAGAGGTTTACAAGATTTTGCGGGTGTGTCGCGTTCAGTCCTTGATAAATATGAGGCCTCATCGCATTTTGCGAGTTCAAGACGGGAGAATACCCCATGACATCCCCCGAAACGGGGCCACCTGACGGATTGTCGCACCCTAAAGGGAAGGCCACGCATCGATATCGTGCCTTTGCAGTTCACGTCTTTACCGCCTCCGGCGCGACGATTGCCTTTCTTGCGTTGACGGCAGCCATTGAACAAAAGATGGGCTTGGCTTTTGCCTGGCTTGGCCTGGCGCTTCTTGTTGACGGAATTGACGGCACATTTGCGCGTGCCTGGGCCGTTCAAAAATATGCGCCGCAACTCTCGGGCGATGTGCTCGATCTCGTCGTTGATTATGTCACGTATGTTTTTGTTCCGGCCGTCATTCTTTTAATGAGCGGCCTATATCCGCATTGGCTCTTAGCCTTGCAAGGCGCGATTATCGTTTTGTCGGCTGCATTATATTTTGCTTCAAACACGATGAAGACCAATGACTATTGGTTCCGAGGTTTTCCGGCGGTTTGGAATCTCGTTGTATTTTTAATCTTGGTTTTTCAGCCTCCAGCGATTGCCACAACTATTGCTGTGATTTTACTCGCGCTGGCGCAAGCTTCAAATTTCACCTTTGTTCATCCTTTTCGCGTGAAGATGCTTCGTCCACTTACGCTGATATTATTGGGCGTGTGGGTCGCCGCCGCTGTGATTGCCATCATCGAGGATATGAAGGTTGATCCAATCACTCAATGGGTGCTCGGCTTGATTGCGGTTTACTTCTTAACGCTTGGACTCTTGCGTCGGGAAAATCCCTGACTTTTTAAGGTTCAATCCGTGCGCCGTGATCGAGAACGCCAAAGCGTCTTAATGCATTGTGCATTTGCTCATTTACATTTTTGAAAATGACTTCCGTTCCTTGTTTGTGGAAATGATCAATCATTGTTTTTAAGAAATGGGTGTCGGTAATATCCAAAAGGGGGACGGACGAACAATCGAGAACAAACCGCTTCGGGTTCTCATTGATCCGATCTAGAACTTAAGCAATCTCTGAGGCGATACCAAAAAATAGCGGACCTTCCATGCGATAGGTAATTGTATCCGGCTCAGATACTATCGGTGCGATTGAAGCATCGCCATTTACGCGCGAAGCTTCCGCCATCCGATGCATGAATATAAGTGCAGAGAGGATCACACCAACCGCAATTCCTTCATTAAGATCGCGAAAGATGGTGAGAAGAAAAGTTGCAAGAAGAATTATGGCATCGGGCCATGACCGCTTCAGAATTGAGATAAATTCGTCCCGCTCCACCATATTCTAAGAAACAATCGCTAGAATTGCACCGAGCGACGCAAGCGGAATATAAGAGGCGAGCGGCGCAGCTAAAAGAATAAGTAACAAAAGAACGAGTGAATAAGTCATACCTGCGACAGGACTCGTACCACCTGAGCGCACATTTGTGGCGGTGCGTGCGATTGTTCCTGTCGTACAAATGCAGCTAAAAAAAGCTGTTCCGATATTGGCAACACCTTGTGCGATCAATTCTATATTTGAACGATGACGGCGTCCCGTCATGCCATCCGCAACAACGGCAGATAGAAGCGATTCAATAGCACCGAGAAACGCAATCGTGGCTGCATCAGGAATGAGAGACATTAACCTTTCGGGCGATGTGATTGGGAGTTGTCGAGCGGGAAGTGAATTAAGAATGCCCCCAAATCTTGTGCCGATCGTTTCAACAGAATATCCAAATCGAGAGAGGAGGATACTTACGATGGCGGCAAATCCGATTGCGATCAAAAATCCGGGTCAATGAGGCTTTAACTTTCGTAGACCCAAGATAACAATCGCAGAAAAGAGTCTGATCACAATCGCAGGAAGCGAGATTGTGTCTAACGCAATGAAGATCGCAGTCAGTTTTGGCACGAGGGCCGCCGGTTCACGGCCTTGAAGTGTAAGTCCAAATAGATCAACGATTTGACTTGAAAAAATAATTGTTGCGATGCCAGCCGTAAAACCGACGAGTACCGGGTGCGGAATATATTTTATATAAGATCCAAGCCTAAACACTCCGAAAATGATCATAGCAAAGCCCGCCATGATGGTCGCGATCAACAGTCCGTCATACCCCTGCCGTTCAATGATGGAGGCGACGACCACGATGAAAGCGCCTGCCGGTCCACCGATTTGAAAACGGCTGCCACCTAAAAGTGAAATCAAAAAGCCGCCAATGATTGCAGTCACAAGCACGCGATCCGGTGAAGCACCAGAGGCTTTGGCTATTGCCATGAACAAAGGAATGGCCACCATCGCCACGGTAAGACCAGAGACAATGTCGCGCTTCAGGCGATCCCACGAATAGCCCTCATTAAAAACGCTGATGATTTTCGGGATCAGATAATCGGACGGGCGGGTTGGCGTTGACATCGAAGACCGAAAAAAGAGAAATCGAAATTACAAATATATTTTGTTTAATCGAAGTCTCGCTTGAAGCGGGCTGAAACACAACTCAGAATGTGTGCCAGGCATTCATAAAAAAGGATAAAGTCTCATGAGCAAGGCCATTCGTATTCATGCCCAAGGCGGCCCGGAGGTGATGTCCTATGAGGATGTAACTTTGCTGCCTCCTGGGCCCGGGGAAGTGCGTATCCGCCATCATGCGATTGGTGTGAATTTTCTCGATGTGTATTACCGCAAAGGCGTCTATCCCGCGCCATCCTTGCCCTTCACTCCTGGCAATGAAGGAGCGGGGCAGGTCATCGCTTTGGGTGAAGGCGTGAGAGGGCTCAAGAAGGGCGATCGCGTCGCTTATGTTTCGACGCTCGGATCTTACTCCGAAGAACGTAATGTTCCGGCTGCTTCACTCGTTCCAATCCCTGAGGGTATTTCTTACGCGACAGCAGCGGCATTGATGCTCAAAGGATTAACGGCCCATTATCTGCTTCGTCGGACTTATCGTGTGAAGCCGGGTGACATCATTCTCAATCACGCAGCTGCGGGTGGTGTCGGACTCATTCTTGGGCAATGGGCCAATGCGCTTGGTGCGACCGTGATTGGAACCGTGGGGACTGACGAGAAAGCGAAGCTTGCGAAAAAGAAGGGCGGATGCCATCACGTCATCAATTACCGCACCGAAAATTTTGCAGAGCGCGTGGCGGCAATCACCAAAGGTGAAAAATGCCATGTCGTTTATGATGGTGTAGGTAAAGATACATTCCCGATGTCGCTTGATTGCTTAAGGCCACTCGGAATGTTTGTAAGCTTCGGTAGCGCTTCCGGCCAGATTGACGAGTTTAATATCAATATTCTTTCTAAAAAGGGCTCACTCTTCGTAACAAGACCAACGCTTTTTTCTTACATCGCGAAAAGAACTGATCTGCTGCGCAGCGCAACTGAGCTATTCGAAATGATTGAGGAAGGATATGTGAAAATTCCCGTTCATGCAAAAGCGAAACTCTCGGATGCAATTGATATTCATCGCGCTCTAGAAAGCCGCTCGACAACCGGAGCGACCATTCTCATTCCGTAATAGATAAAAAACGCCCGACAAATTCTGGCGGGCGTTTTCATTTCAGTGTTAGAGATTACAAAACGCCCGAATTAGGCGCTCTGAACGCCCTTTACATACCAATCAATGGTTGCAAGCTCACCAAGCGACATGGCTTTGCCAGCCGAGACCTTTTCGGTGCCGTTCTGATCAAAGATTGGACCCTTAAAAATGTCATAGGTCTCATTTTTATAACCATCAATGATCTTGTTTGCGGCTTCTTGCACATTTTTCGGAACAATCGGATTGTATGGAGAAATAACTACATCGCCCGCCTTTATACCTTCCCAAAAATCTTCTGACTTCCAAGTGCCATTAATTACTGCATTTGCACGCTTGATATAATGGGGGGCCCAGATGTCTTCGATTGCTGTAAGCTGTGCTTTTGGTGCAAATTTTGACATATCTGCACCCTGACCGAAACCATAGATTCCCTTCTGCTCGCAGAATTGAAGCGGCGCAGGGCTATCTGTATGAGTTGTAATCACATCGCATCCGAGATTTGCAAGCGTTTGTGTTGCGGCCGTCTCTTTTGCAGGATCGAACCATGTATCAATCATAACGAGTTTGGTTTGAATTTTCGGGTTAACGGCTTGTGCAGCGAGAGTGAACGCATTCACGCCCATGACAACTTCCGGAATCTTGAATGAGCCTAGATAACCGATTACGCCGGATTTTGACATGTAACCAGCTATTGTTCCTATAACTGCTCGACCTTCATGAAAGCGTGCACTATACGTTGCAACATTTGGTGCTCGTTTAAATCCTGTACAGTGCTCAAATTTTACTTCAGGAAACTCTCTTGCGACCTCTAGAACCTGTTCCATATAATTAAATGAGCACGCAAAGATAAGCTTATTGCCTTGACGGGCGAGGTCGCGAAGTATGGGAATAGCGCTGGCATCTTCTTTCACGTTCTCAACATAAGTAGTTTTCACTTTATTGCCGAGCGCTTTTTCAAGATCAAGGCGGCCCTTATTATGCGCCCAAGTCCATCCATAGTCCCCGACTGGTCCAATAAAAATAAACGCTACTTTTAAGGGATCAGCCGCCAAGGCTGATTGCCCTGAAAGTTGAAGTGCCGAAGCAGCAGCAACGGCCTTCATCACATCACGTCTTGTAAAATTCCCCATAATAACTCTCCTCGGTTGGTGGGACTCATCCATTCGGCAGAAACGGTTTGCCAAGACATGCGGGTTCCTTGCCGCTTTTACCATCTCGTGAGGAGATGAAGGCTAAGACAGCAACCGCAATCAGATAGGGCATCGCTGCCCAAAATTGTGAAGGTATAATCGCATAGCCCGACGCCTTTGCGTAGAGCTCCAATGTCATCAAGACCCCAAAGAAATATGCGCCTGCGAGTAAGCGTCCAGCGCGCCATCCGGCAAAAACCACAAGCGCAAGCGCGATCCATCCGCGTCCGGCAGTCATTTGCTCTGCCCACATGGGTGTGATCACCATCGAGAAATTAGCACCCGCTATACCCGCTATCGCGCCACCAAAGGCTATGGCAGCGAATCTGATGGCAACGACGGGATAGCCAATCGAATGCGCGGAGAAATCATTTTCACCAACAGAACGCAAGACAAGGCCCGCGCGTGTTGAGGATAAAAACCATCCAATCGTAAAGACTAAGAGGAAGGCGAAATAGACAAACACACTATGTCCGAAAATCACGCGCCAAATCGGATGTTGCACTAAAGCGTCGGGGAAGGGCGGATCAAAGGGCAGTGCTGCAAAGCCTGTGTAATTGGTACCAATGAGTGATGACAACCCAATACCAAAGATCGTCAATGCCAATCCCGTCGCCACTTGATTGGTGCCAAGCGACAAAACAAGAACTGCAAAGATCATCGATGTCGCAACACCTGCTAAAGCCGCCGCACCAATACCGATCCAAGGATTACTGAATTCAAACGCAACCGCAAAACCCGTAATCGCACCAACGAGCATCATGCCTTCGATGCCCAAATTGATCACACCGCTTTTCTCAACAACAAGCTCACCCGATGCCGCAAGAAGAATTGGGGTCGTGATCCCGATCACTGTGACAAGTGCGTCGATCAAAAAGGTCCATGTCATGACTGAACCTGCAGCCTATTGGTTTTGATTTTGATCTTGTAGCGAACGATTAAATCGCTTGCGAGAATGGCGAAAAGAATGAGCGCTTGGAACAGTCCTGCTGTGGCGTTGGGCACATGAACGACCGTTTGCGCGACTTGACCGCCGACATAAGTGACCGCCAAAACAATTCCGGCAATGAAAACACCAATGGGATTCGAACGTCCGAGCAGTGAAACGATGATTGCTGTAAATCCATAGCCAGACGGAAAGCCGAGATTAAGACGCGTGAGCTGCATCACTTCAAGCGTGCCCGCCAAACCGGCCATCGCGCCTGAGATCATCAATGCGGACCACACAATCTGATTGGATTTGAAACCGCCAAACCGTGCAGCCTGCGGCGCTTCGCCGATTGTGCGGATCGAAAATCCAAACACGGTGCGATCAACAATTACGGCAAAAATGATCATCGCAACGAGCGCAAAAAGAAGGCCTGGGGGTAATCCTGAATCACCCAATTCACGCGGTAAAAGTTGCGCCTCAGTAAGTTGCGCGGTCTGCGGAAAATTCATTCCGTTCGGGTCTTTCCATGGACCCGTGATGAGATAGGAAAGAAGTTGCAGCGACACATAAACCAGCATGAGGCTCGAGAGCACCTCGCTTACACCATAACGTGTCTTCAATCCTGCAGGCACGGCCGCGTAGACTGCACCACCAACCATGCCTCCTAGAAGCATTAAGGGGATGATCCAGAAGCCCGTCAAATCCTGTGTCAAAACAGAAATGCCCGCAGCCGAAAGTGCGCCGACAATATATTGACCTTCGGCGCCGATATTCCAAATTTTTGCACGGTTGCCAATAGAAAGACCCAAGCCAATGAGTATAAGCGGCGCAGCCTTCGTGGCGACATCGCGCCATTTATAACTATCAATTACCGGCGTGATGAAGAGTTGCCAGACCGCGTCAAAACCATCAAAGCCCAAAGCGTCAAAAAGGATCACGCCGATGATCATGACCCCTATCACCGATAAAATTGGTGTCATGATGAGCATCAGCTGGCTTTGTTCGAGACGTTTTTCAAGCACGAGGCGCATGAGTACCTCCGCTTGCAATAGTTTGATCGTGATGACCGCCCATCAGTAGGCCTAATTCTTCAACGCTGACTTCGTTCACTACGCGCGAGGCTGAAAGTTTACCACCATTGATCACTGAGAGGCGATCACAAAGACGGAGCAATTCATCAAGATCTTGCGAGATGACAATCACTGCGGATCCCGCATTCGCAAGATCGATGATTGCCTGGTGAATCGCTGCCGCTGATCCCGCATCAACCCCCCATGTCGGTTGGCAAATGACAAGCACGGATGGATTTTGCAAAATCTCGCGACCCATAATGAATTTCTGTAAATTGCCACCTGACAACGAGCCAGCGAGCGCGCGCGGACCAAGCGCTTTAACTGAGAAGCGTTTGATCACCGCTTGCGCATAGGCTTCGGCTCCGCTTCGATCAATAATGCCATTCGGATCAAGGCCCATGCGCGTGCGCGCGCTTAAAAATGCATTATCAGCGAGGGTGAAATTGCCGATTGCAGCATGCCCGTTACGTTCTTCAGGCACGGCACAAAGACCAAGCGCACGTCTTTTTGTGGGACCCAATCGACCCATAGGATCTTTATCAATGCGGATCGCATCATTACGATCAGCCAAAGATTCACCTGATAAGGCATCGAGCAATTCATTTTGACCATTGCCCGCAACGCCGGCGATTCCGAAAATTTCCCCTGCATGAACATCAAATGAAATTGAGTGAAGGGCGACACCGAAATCATCAGGTTTTGGAAGTGAAAGATCGCGCATGGAAAGACGAACAGCGCCTTGCGTATTCGCAACGCCACGCGCGGGATCGGCGAAATCGGAGCCGATCATCATTTCGCCCATGCTGCGCGGTGTTTCTTTGCGAGGGTCACAGGTCGCTACAACTTTGCCGCCGCGCAAAATTGTAGCGCGGTCGCAGAGTTCAACTATCTCGTGAAGCTTGTGCGATATATAAAGAATTGAGCAGCCTTCAGATGCAAGACGACGCAAAGTTACAAAGAGATCTTCAACCTCTTGTGGCGTTAGAACAGATGTCGGCTCATCCATAATGAGCAAGCACGGATTTAATAAAAGCGCGCGCACGATTTCAATGCGTTGGCGTTCACCAACCGAGAGCGTGGCGATGATGCGACGCGGATCAAGTCGCAATCCATATTTATCCATCACGGCGCGTATTTCGCGATCAAGCGCACTGCGTGAAATCGCACTGTCCAAACCAAGCGCAATGTTTTCGACAACATCCATAGCTTCAAATAGCGAGAAATGTTGGAACACCATTCCGATGCCTTGTTTGCGCGCCGCTCGCGGATTGGGTGCGCGATACTCTTGTCCTTCCCACAACATGGTGCCGCTGTCCGGCGCCATGATGCCGTAAATCATTTTTACGAGTGTCGATTTGCCCGCACCATTTTCACCCAAAAGCGCGTGAATTTCGCCGGGCTGTACCGAGAGATGAACGTCACTATTGGCGATTACACCGGGGAAAGCTTTGGTGATGCTTCGCATTTCAAGCCGTGCGATCCAGTCACGCGGTCTGGCGTTGGTGGTCACTTCCGGCCTCTTTCCTCAACTTCACGCGGCGATTGCCGCGTCCCCTCGGAGAAAAACGTATAGGAGCCTATTACGGCGCGCAACTCTCTGCACATCAAGAGTGCACACGGCCTCATCATTCCATGGGGAAAATTTTGGCAGTCGCAGAGGTGAGGCGCCAACCGTGCCTTTGCCTTGAGGAAGAGGGATTGATCTGATCAGAGTTTGTTGTCTGAAATCCCACGTCGAAAGCCCCCAATATGAGCGCCTTTCGCCCTTACGATCTCGATCTCCTCAGAAAACCCTTTGAAGTCGCCAAAAAGGCGCGGGATGGCGGCGATCATCCTTTTGGTTCTGTCCTTGGGGACGAGACAGGGGCGCTTCTGATGGAACAGGGGAATGGCTATTCTGCCGAAGGGGAAGACCGCACCGCCCATGCCGAGCGTTTGCTTGCCTCACGCGCGGCGAAGGCCTATCCGCTCGAAAAATTGGCCAAAATGACGCTTTATGCTTCGGTAGAACCATGCGCGATATGCGTTGGTGCGATTTATTGGGCTGGCATCGGCCGCGTCGTCTTCGGTCAGACAGAGAAGGGCCTCAAGGAACAAACGGGCGATCACTAAGAAAACCCAACGCTTGATCTGCCCTGCCACATCGTCTTCGCGGCTGGGCAGAGGCCAACCGAGGTCGTTGGCCCCTTGTTAGAGGATGAAGCGGCTCAGGTTCAGGCGGATTTCTGGGCCAGCAAAGCCTAACTGGCCCTCATGCTAAGACCGCCATTCCGAAGAGATCATAAGCGTCGGCGCGTTCGATTTTGACCGTCACGATATCGCCCGCGCGCAACGGACGACGCGAGCCGACATGGACCGCGCCGTCAATCTCGGGCGCGTCCCCTTGCGAGCGGCCACGCGACACTGTTGGGCCTGGCTCATCTATGATCACTTTGATCCGTTGGCCCACTTTGCTCTTAAGCCGCGCGGCGCTGATCGCCTGCTGGGTCGCCATGAACCGATCATAGCGGGCCTGCTTGACCTCATCTGGGACCTGCGAAAGACCTAAATCGTTGGAGGACGCACCTTTCACGGGTTCATATTTAAAAGCACCAACGCGGTCGAGTTTTGCCTCTTTGAGCCACTCAAGTAGAAATTCAAAATCTTCTTTTGTCTCGCCCGGAAACCCAACGATGAAGGTCGAGCGCAATGTCAGCTCCGGACAAATTTGCCGCCAAGCATTGATCCGGTCGAGTGTCTTTTCCTGATTGCCGGGTCGCTTCATGGCTTTGAGCACAGAGGGGGCGGCGTGCTGAAAGGGGATGTCGAGATAGGGGAGAACTATGCCCTCCGCCATCAACGGAATGACCTCATCGACATGGGGATAGGGGTAGACATAATGAAGCCTTACCCATGCGCCGAGCGACCCGAGGTCGCGCGCAAGATCAACGAATTTCGCGCGAACCATTTTGCCCTTAAAGGCGCTTTCCGCATATTTGAGATCGACCCCATAGGCCGATGTATCTTGCGAAATGACGAGCAATTCTTTGACGCCGGCGCCGACGAGTTTTTCAGCCTCGCGCAACACATCACCCGCTGGTCGCGAGACGAGATCGCCGCGCAATTTCGGGATAATGCAGAAGGTGCACCGATTGTTGCAACCCTCTGAAATCTTTAAATAAGCGTAGTGGCGTGGCGTCAATCTAATGCCCTGCTCGGGCAAAAGATCGAGAAACGGATCATGCCTCGGCGGCACCGCTTCATGGACCGCTTTCATGACGCTTTCATAGGCCTGCGGACCGGTAATCGACGCCACCGCCGGATAGGCCTCACGGATTTGCTCGGGCTCGGCACCCATGCAGCCGGTGACGATCACTTTGCCATTCTCGGAAAGTGCCCTGCCGATGGCGTCGAGTGACTCAGCTTTGGCACTATCGAGAAAGCCGCAGGTGTTGACGATCACCGCATGCGCGCCCTCGTGATTTTTGATGAGCTCATAACCCTCGGCTCTCAATCGCGTGATGATGCGCTCGCTATCGACGAGTGCCTTGGGGCAGCCAAGGGACACAAAGGAGATTCGCGGGGCGGCAGAAGACATGGCAGGCATTCCGGTTTAGGTAGCGAGCCTTATAGCGCCTTCTGCAAAAATCGCCTATCAGCGCGTGAAGCCCTTTCAATGGTTTTGGTGATTTTGAGGGAATACCCCTCACGGGTCCGGAGAGAAGACAATTTATAAGCCCGACGAAAACCCGAATGAGGGTAACCAAAGCCGTTCAGACGAGGCATCAATCGCTGTCACGCATCGGACCTTGACCGCGATTTTGCTGGTTGTGCTGAGTGCGGCATGTTGGGCCTCAGCCGATACATTTGCAAAAATGATGGGTGAAAGCCTTCCCGTGATTGAAGTCACCTGGATGCGCTTTGTCGTCCATGTGGCCTTCGTGTTTCTCTATTATCGCGGCGCGCTCGCGGGTGTTTTAAACACAGTGTCATGGTCAATGCAGATTATACGTGGCGTCTGCTCAGCTCTTTCAGGATTATGCTTCATCTATGGAATGACTTTTGTTCCGATTGCTGAGACAACAGCGATCGCCTTCATCTCGCCTTTTCTCATTATGGGGATGGCGGCGTTATTTCTCAAAGATAGAGTGGGAATCCGTCGCTGGATCGCCGCTTTGATTGGCCTGATCGGCGTGGTGTTGATTGTGCAACCTGGCACGGCAGCGTTTCAATGGGCCGCGTCTTTTCCCGCCCTTGCTGCACTCTTTGCAAGCACCATGATTATTCTTACCCGTCTTCTTTCTGATGACGGCCCGATGCGGACAATGTTTTTTACCGGCATCGTGGGCACCGTGATTTTAAGTGTGATGACTCTGTTTGTGTGGGTCACGCCCACCTTTTATGAGCTGCTTCTGGCACTCGGCATGGGAATTAGCGCTGCCTTTGGTAATCTCTCACAAATTACGGCCTATGGGCGCACAAAGCCTGCGATCCTCGCACCCTTTTCTTATATTCAGATCGTATGGGCGGCACTCTTCGGGATGACTGTGTTTGGCACATGGCCGAGCTATATGACCTATCTCGGCTCCGCGATCATTGCGGGTTCAGGCATATATTCAGCGCTTAGAGAAAGAGCCGAGAGCCGGGCAGGGTAACGTCATCCTTCATTTTCGAAGAATAAACGCATGGAATTTATCAAATGAACCCGTCCAGCCCATGGTCATACCGGCGCGGGCGTGGGATTAAATATACCTCTTACCGATAGAACTGTGCGGTCAGCAGAAACGGGGCGTCACACCGATGGCAACGGTCTATATTTAGTGGTCACCGAAACGGGACGCAGGAACTGGGTTCTGCGTTTCCAAATGAACGGTCGGCGACGTGATGCTGGGTTGGGGGCGTACCCCGCCGTAGGTCTTGCCGATGCCAGACTGAGGGCTGCTGATTATCGAAAATTACGTGCCTATCCGGTTAACGCATACACCTACTATATGTTGGGTGCTGCCAATCACCAGAATAGAGCTCGTTGAGCGTGGGTGAAGAAACCTCCCCTGCGATGCCGAGCAGCGAGCGGAAGGCATTGAAGGGATAGAAGCGGCGGTTGAACCTGAAGGTGAACTCGTTGAGATAGGCTTGGAGATGACGCGGGCTGACACCGTGATGAGTGCCGCTCAGCCAGGTCTTCAGGTTTGAAAACACGAGATGGACTATGGGCAGGAATTCCTCGGAGATCTCTGGTCTGCCGCGCGTGGCAATGGCGTGATGGTCGTAGCCTCGCGCACGCAGACCAGCGTAGCCGGTCCAGTCGTCAGTCACCACGTGCGTTCCAGGCGTGACAACACTTTCAACAAATCCACCAAGCTGATTGGCGCTTCTGTCCGATACGACAGCCAGACGGACGCGCCCTGCGTAGCGTCCGCCCTTCCGCACAGCCTGCGCAGTTCCATTCTTGCGATGGCGCACTTCGACCGCGCAGGCAACGAGAACCTTGTGATGCACGCCTCGGCCTTCACCGCGCGTCCGGCCGCCGATCCATGTTTCGTCGATCTCGACATGTTGGCCAGGCAGACCGCCGATCCTGTCCTGGTTTGGCCTCACCATTGCCGCGCGAAGCTTGTGGAGAAGGCCAAAGGCAGTCTCATAGCGTGACAGCCCAAGCTGGCGCTGGAACTGCGCGGCAGACATGCCGTTGGTCTGACTGGTGACGAGGTAGGCCGCCCAGAACCATGTGCTCAAAGGCGTATGACTGCGTTCCATGACGGTCCCGGACATCAGGGTTGACTGACGTCGACACTGGCGGCAGGTCAAGACAGTCGGACGCGACTTGATCCGGGATGGTTCTCCGGTCTTCTGGCAATGGGGGCAGGTAAAGCCGTTTGGCCATCGGGCCTTCTCCAGATAACTTGCGCAAGCCACGTCATCCGGAAAGAGCTCCTGGAACTCCGGAAGTGACTTCGGAAACCCCAATTCTGCCCGGTCCAGCACGTCCATCGCTTCCTACTACATATAGTAGATGTATGCGTCAACCGGATAGGCACGGAAAATTAATTGCCGCCGATATTGATCCGATCG
>Ga0194130_10003831_pt1 | contig 19778 bp, 19 predicted proteins | sample TA2KigsurfametaG_FD_160084 | JGI IMG/M metagenome (GOLD analysis project Ga0194130, IMG submission 160084) | Freshwater microbial communities from Lake Tanganyika, Tanzania - TA2015050 Kigoma 12 surface | ecosystem: Environmental > Aquatic > Freshwater > Lake | place: Tanzania: Lake Tanganyika... | reverse complement strand
ACCGCGCAAATGTCCCAACTCAATATGGTCAGCAGCATGGGCACGATGAACACTTCGATGCAGTCGATGTTGGCGCAGATGCAAAGCGCGAACTTCTTAAATCAAGCAACCCTAATTGGCCACAGCCCAATGGTTGCTGGTAACACGATTAATTTCATGGGTGGCGAAGTAATACTAGGAGCCAATCTGGCTAACCCCCTACAAGGAGTGGTTGCCACCATTAAGGATGCGAGCGGCAATATGGTGGGCACAGCTGATCTTGGCAATCTTAGTAGCGGCATGACCAATTTTGCATTTGATGGTGTTGATGCCAGCGGCGCAACCATGCCAAACGGAATTTATCGGGTTGAGATTACTGGCAAAAACAGCACTGGTGCCAATGAGACGCCGACTGCTTATGTTGGATCACCCGTGGTCTCGATTTTGAAGGATGGCAGTTCAGGTCATGCTTTATTAAAGCTCGCGGATGGTCGCAGCATTAAAGCCTCAGAAGTTACGCAGTGGGTTAACTAAATATTTTTGAAGAAAGAAGGGTAGCACTATGGCACAGTACGGAATCGGTCTATCAGCCTTAAATGCATTCTCCGAGGCGATTGACGTTACCAGTAATAACATCGCAAACGGACAAACGGTCGGTTACAAATCCGCCGAGTATGTGTTTGCTGACCAGTTCTTCAAAGCCCAAAACCCGCAAAGCCGTGACCGCGCCGGTATGGGAACCTCACGAATGATCATTCGTCGCGCCAATACCTATGGAACGATTTCAGGAACACAAAATCCGTTGGATCTCGCAATTGCCGGTCCTGGAATGTTCATCCTGGCAAAACAAGTAGACGGAACAACCCCAACAGAGAACCCACAGAAATTTCAGTACACCCGCAATGGCCAGTTTGCAGTTGATGCGCAGAATCGCATTGTGAATGAGAACGGATTATTTTTGGTTGGATATGGCGCAGATTCGCAGGGAAACGTTATTACCAATACAAAATCTACTCTTCGACTTGATACTGATCCACTGCCGCAGGTGCCAACTCAAGAATCCACAATAAGCATTAATGTAGATAATCGTAAACCATCATTAGGGGGGCGAGCATTTGATCGTCTAGATCCAGCAAGCTACAGTCAGTCTGTAGCTCAAACGGTTTACGACGCCGAAGGGCAATCACACATTCTTTCTGTCTATTATAAGAAAGTAAATTCAGCAGATTTAGTTTTGACCGATTCTGGAAATACAGGTACTACTCTAACGTTTGGTGTTACTCAATCATTGGGGACAACATTGAATGGTGAGCAAACGAATCAAATTGCAACCACGGCCGTTCCATCAAGTGTTACCGGATCAACTCAAACCTTAGAGAACGTGTCAGTAAATTATGTGAGTGGCGGGCTCGAGGAAGCGGATGGCGTTAAAACAATCTCTGGTTTAACTACTGGAAATAATGAAACCGCCGCTGTTACTTTTTCGGCATTGACAAGTGGTCAAACAATTATATTGGGAGGGAGAACATTAACTGCTGCTGCAGATGGTATGACTGCGGCTGAGGTTGCTTCAGCGTGGAAGACGCAAACGGTTGCAGCTGGTCTGGGAACTTTTACTGGAACTTTGACAGACTGGAAAGCTTCGGGTGTATCTGGAGCAGTCACTACATTTGTAAGTACTTCATCTGGGAATCCGACTAATTTATCAAATACTGGAACTGGTACCGCTTCAGTAGAGACAACTGCCGCAACCACTACTTATATAGATGGCATCTATAAAAATGTTGCCCTAACTGGTATGACCTCTGGAGAAAATGGCGCAAGAGCAACCGTAACAGTGTCGGGTGGAATTGTTTCGGCAATTAGCATAACTGAAACTGGTTCAAATTACGATGCTTCCGAGACATTAGTTGGTTCATTTGGTGATGACGATACCCAAGATGTAATTGTTACATTAGCAACCCAAAGTACAGCTGGAACTGGTGAGGGTAAATTGGGAGCAACATCAAGAGTTAGTTTAAGCGATGGAACAATAATGGTTTTACGTCAGTCAAGTTTTAGTGGCGCAACAGATACCTCATATGTAGTTGAGGTGGATCGATATGCGGTCTTTGCAACCCTAGATTCAGTCCCAGTCGGATCGGATACGGCCGGATCTGGTTTGACATCTATCACATTAAATGGAGAAGAAAATGATGAGCAAACTTCTCTTGGGACCATGGCATTTCTAGCGGGTAAAAATTTAGACTCATTAGCAAGAGATGCTTATGGAACACCCCAATTCATCACAAAGGTGAGTATCAATGCCGGCGGAACAGGTAACGAGGGAAATGATTGGGGTCAAACAACGAATGGTGGCGCTGTTAACTTTGATCTTTTGAGTACGGATACAACTGGATATTCATCTGCAGCACAGACTTATGTTAACACCCAAGATGGATCACCAACGGCACAATTACAGTCGTACTCATTTGATTCTTATGGAAAATTAGTCGCTCTTTACGATAACGGCGTCTCGATTACTAAAGGTCAATTAATTCTAGCCACATTCAATAATTTTGAGGGGTTGATTCCAGTTGGTGGTAATGGATTCCAGGCTTCGGCATCATCGGGGGACCCACTAGAAGACACTCCAAACGGCTCTCAAATGGGTGCGATTCGAGCACAGGCCGTTGAGGAGTCTAACGTTGATTTAACTCAGCAATTGGTCAAACTCATGGTTTTGCAACGCGCTTACTCAGCCGCATCACAGGCAACCAAAGTGCAAGTAGCAACGCTGGTTGATGACACCTTACGGATTGGCCAATAAACCAATTAGGGAATCAGGAACTAGGCCATGATTAACCGCTTCGCATACGTCTCGATGACTGGGGCAAAAGCCTCAACCGAGCAGTTGGCGGTTACCAGTAATAATTTAGCAAATGGTTTGACTCCTGGCTTTAAGGAAGTCATTAGTGCGTTTCGGGCAGTACCTCTGCGTGGTGACGGCGAGCCATTTCAGGGGAATGGCGCCGATACCCGAGTCTTTGCAATTGATACGACGCCAGGAAGTAATTTCACGGCAGGATCGGTGCAAACTACTGGCAATCCACTGGATGTTGTCATTAAAGGCGATGGATTCTTTGCCGTTCGCCGTCCGGATGGTCAAGAAACTTACACGCGCAATGGTAAGTTTATGGTGGATGAGAATGGCACGCTCAAAGTAGGGCGTGACATTCCGGTGGTTGGAACCGGTGGATTAATTACGATCCCACCGAATGCCACGATTCAGATTGCTGAAGATGGTGGCGTATTCACTCAGTTACCAGGAACACAGTTTCTGAACCAAGCAGGAAAATTAAAGCTGGTTAACCCCAATCCAAATAGTTTGCAACGTGCTGAGGATGGATTTTTTGACCTTCCCGGAACTCAGGCGCCACCCGATGCAACTGTTCGAGTAGCTCAAGGTGCATTTGAGGGCAGTAACGTCAATCCAACTTTAGCGATGGTGCAAATGATTGATCAAAGCCGACTATTTGATCTGAACTTTCGTGCTGTTCAAACCGCTGACCAAAACGCTAGGGCAGCGATAGGCCTAGTTTCCTTATCACGTGGTTAATTAAAAGAAAGAGAAATCGATGATACGCTCACTATGGATATCGAAAACGGGGATGGATGCCCAGCAGATGAATCTGGACGTGATTACCAATAATCTCGCCAATTCATCAACCACTGCATTTAAACGTATTCAACCGATGTTCCAAGATCTGTTGTACACAACTCTGCGTGCCGCAGGATCATCGAGTAATGCCCAAAACTTATTGCCTACTGGATTGCAAGTGGGCGCCGGATCGGCAGTGACATCGACTGAGCGCATCATGATTCAAGGATCGATATTACAAACCGGCAATCAACTCGATGTTGCGATTAATGGCAATGGTTTTTTCCAGATTCAGCTAGCTGATGGTACCTTGGCTTACACCCGCCAAGGGCAATTTAGTTTAAGTGCGACAGGACAAATTGTGACCCAAGCGGGTAATGTGGTTGCGGGTGCCGGTGTGATTCCGAGTACTGCAACGAGTATCACGATTAGCCAAGCTGGCCTCGTGCAATACTCCACCCAAGGATCAAGCACCTTAACCCAAGCGGGTCAAATTACGATGGCTAATTTTGCTAATCCTGCGGGACTGGTCGCCATTGGTGGAAATAACTTTATTCCTTCACCAGCATCTGGTACAGCACAAAATCAAATTGCTGGAACCAATGGTATGGGAACCATACAGCAATATTACGTCGAACAATCGAACGTAAACGTGGCTGAGGAATTAGTGAATCTGATAGCAGCGCAAAGGGCATATGAAATTAACACCCGCGCTGTGACTGCATCCGATCAAATCTTGCAACGCGTTAGTAACTTAGGGCAATAAGTATGAAACTCTATAAGCGTACGATCGCATACCTCACACTCGGTTCAGTTTATGTCGGAATCCTCGGCGCTTGTGCAAGTGCTGATCGTCCGACTCTATTGCAAACACCGACAAGCGCCCGACCAAAACCTATACAAGAAACATCTGCCAACATGGGCAGCCTCTACCCAGCCAATGCTGGTGGGCCCTATGTCTCAATGGTAAGCCATCGCCCCTTGTTTGAGGATCGGCGCGCCAGAAATGTCGGCGATACCCTAACTGTGATTTTGAATGAGACCACAAGTGCGGCGAAGAATTCAAATATGGCGGCACAACGTAAAGCTACGGTTAATAGTGAATTTACGCCTGGAGCGGCGACATTACCAAAAGGATGGTACACAGGTATTAATCAGATTGCGAACTTTGATGGGACTGGTGAGATTAAGAGTGAGGGCGCTGGAGCCAGTGCTGCAAACAACACATTTGCTGGAACGATTACGGTTACAGTGATTGAAGTGTTATCTAACGGCAATCTGGTGGTTGCTGGTGAGAAACAAGTCGCGATTAGTAATGAAGAAGAGATTATTCGGTTTGGTGGTGTAGTAAATCCCAATACATTGGTATTTAACCGCGTGAACTCGCAAGAGGTTGCCGATGCACGTATTGAATACCGGGGACGTGGGGCAACCGATGATACCCAAGGCGTTGGTTGGTTTACGCGCCTCTTGTTAAAACTAGCGCCATTCTAATGATCATGCGCCTCTCTATCCAAAAAATTAGAACCATCACACTCGTACTGTGTATGAGCGTGATCTCGAATACGGTTTTTGCAGATCGGATTAAAGATTTTGCAGATATCGCTGGACAGCGCCCTAATCAATTGGTTGGTTATGGATTGGTAGTGGGTTTGGATGGAACCGGTGACCAAACCACCCAAACACCCTTTACCCTCCAAAGCGTATTGCAAATGATCGGAGTCTTGGGCGTGACGCTACCTTCGACCGGCACTCAAGCGCAGCTACGCAATACTGCCGCAGTCATGGTTACTGCTGAGTTTCCGCCATTATCAAAGCCCGGCCAGCAAATTGACGTCACGGTCTCATCGCTTGGTAACGCAACGAGCTTAAAAGGTGGAACCTTGGTAATGACCCCGCTTAAAGCGGCCGATGGTCAAGTCTATGCGCAAGCACAAGGAAACTTGGTGATTGGTGGTGCCAGAGCCGCAGGAGGCGGCGCCCAGACATCGGTAAATCACTTATCAGCCGGACGCATCCCATCGGGTGCCATAATTGAACGCGCAGTCCCGGCACTCTTAGTTGATGAATTCGTGCAGTTGGATCTGCGTCGCGCTGACTTTAGCTTAATGCAACGAACCGCAGAAGCGATTGGACGACGTTTTGGTTTGGGAACCGCAATCCCCATTGATGCGCGGGCTCTCAATGTTCGCGTACCGACGGATCCGTTGCGCCGCACGGCCTTCATGGCAGCCTTGCAAGATCTTGATGTCCCTGCAGTGAGTGGACCCGCTAAAGTGGTTCTCAACTCAAGAACAGGGTCGGTGGTGATTAATCAAGCGGTGCAGTTATCGCCTGCTGCTGTAGCCCATGGTAGCTTGACCGTTCGCATTGAACAAACGCCAACCACAAGCCAACCCTTGCCGTTTAGTCGTGGACAAACTACCGTAACGACGCAAGATACCGCATCCATTACGGATAACGGGAAAGAAAATAGCTTAATTCGAGTGGATAGTGGTGCAAATTTAGATCAGGTTGTGAAGGCGCTCAATATGTTGGGTGCAACTCCCCAAGACCTGATTTCCATATTGCAAGCACTGCGTGCGGCAGGCGCACTGCGTGCGGAGTTGGAGGTCATCTAATGAGCCCCTTATTTTCTTTAACCACAATCGACTCGTTTTCTGCACGATTGGTAAATAACTCGGATAAAGCAAAAAAGCCTGACGAAATTATCAAATCGGAGAAGAAGATTCGGGAGGCAGCCGAAGGGTTTGAGCGCACCTTGCTGCGTCAATTGTTAAGTGTTGCCAGAAGCACCAATATCAATAGCCCTGAACCAAAAAGCTCAACCTCGATGGCTTACCTGCAAATGATGGATGATCGTTTAGCCGATCTGTTATCGAAGTCTAAAAAGATTGGATTTGGCGACAAGATGGCCGAACAACTTCTTGAGCAGTCCAATATTAAGCAATTAATCGCTAATGAGAAAAAGGCCGTAAACAGTAAGGATGAAGTGGCTTCGCCCGTGCTCAATAAGTATATGCGACCCAACCCACTTCCATTTAAAAATTAAGGCTTTAGAACGAAATCATGGGTATTTATTCGATTAATGAATCGGCCAGTGCGGCGCTAAAGATTGCCCAAGCGGGCATCTTGGTGACCTCGCAAAACGTTGCTGGAACCTCGGTTGAGGGGTACTCCAGACGCAGTGCGTCGACCATTATGGACGCCTTAGCACCCAATTCATTAATGCTCAATGGCAGTAGTTTTGCAGTCGAGGGCTTCACCCGCGAATACTCCTCATTAATTGGCGCTCAATTACTGAATCAACAAGCGAAGTCATCAAACTCCGAGACATTAGTGCAGTATGTCTCAACGATCGACAGCGTCATTGCCGATAAGTCCGCCGGATTGAGCTCTGCAATCACAGAATTTTTCAATACCATGGGTAAGTACGCTGCAGACCCAACCAACAAGGCTTTAGCAACCGCGATTACCGGATCAGCCAATGTGGTAGCGCAGCGAATGACTGGCATTACAACCTTGGTTAGTCAGCTAAAAAGTGATAGTAGTACAGGCTTAACCGACACCGTTCGTCAAATTAATACCTTCTTACCCGCCTTAGCTGCGGTCAATCAACAAATCGTTGAAGCCAATAGCCCAGGTAATAGCGCACCATCGGCTGATTTGCTCGATGAACGTGATCGAATCTTGGCTAACTTACAAAAATTAATCGGTGGCCAGTCGCTTATTAATAGTGATGGTACCGCCACACAATTAGTCGGCGGTCTCCCATTGGTTGAACGAGGATTGGCTAATGCGATCGGCATCAATGGCGATGGCAAAAGTTTATCCGTCAGTTTTAAACAATCAAATGGCAATATCACCGCCACGCAAACCATTCAGGGGGCTGATGGTGGACAAGCTGGTGCGCTGCTAACTCTTAAAAATGAGTTTATCCCTAAGCTGGAACAGCGCTTAAATACCGCAGCCATTGGATTGGTAAAAGTTGCGAATGAAACAATTGTTGATACCGATAGCACGTCTGCCCCAATCCGAATCTTTGGATTTAAAGTTGGCTCAAATACGTATTCGGATTTCAATGACAGCCGCTTAACGGTCAGTGTCCCATCGTTTAATGTTAGTTCCGAAGTGGATGTCAAAAATCTATACGATAGTTTAGGCTCTGCTGCACAAACTGAGACAGCTACTGTGACCTTTAAAGCATTAACAGCGGGTCAAACGGTCATTATTGGCGGTCTTGAATTTACAGCTGGAGCTAATGGAGCATCCGCGGTGCAGGTGGCTAACGCATTTGCCAGCCTAGCAGTTGGGGATGCTGCTGGCACAATCAATACTCGAAAGAGTTTAGGTGCCTCGGCCGGAGGTACATTTACGAGCGGAACTTTAGCTGGCTGGTCAACAGGTGGACCATCAAGTGAGTACGTCGCATTTATAAGCACATCGTCTAATCAAAATGTCACCAACTTAAGTGCGACTGGTACCGGTGTCACTCCAACGATATCAACGTGGAAAGAGGGATACACCGGCAATTCAGTCTTTATATCCAATCAATTGATTGCTGAAAATTTCCTCTCGATTGCACCTGCTGACCCCTTGATGTACTACAACGGTGGAAATTTACTCAATCCCAAAATTAGCTCTGCGAATGCAAATACAGCCCAATTAAAAAGTTCCCTATTTGGAAACGTGGTCGCTGATTTGGTTACGGATGTCGGCGTTCAAGTTGCAACCTGGAAAAATACACAAAAAGCCAATGACACCGTATTGGCTAATTTGAAAGATCAACGAGATCAATTATCTGGTGTAAATTTGGATGAAGAGGCTGCAAACCTATTGAAGTATCAACAGCTTTATAGCGCATCCACCAAAATCCTACAAACCGGAAATCAAATGTTCAATACGCTTTTAGCGATCATGAACTAGAAACGGAATAATCATGCGAGTTTCCTCCAATCAAATTCTAGAAGCCGGCATTAAGTCGATGGAGAGTAGTCTCGCCGATGCAATGGCTTGGCAAAAGAAAATCAGTACAGGTAAGAATTACAGTAAAGCATCGGATAACCCATATGCAGTATCCCGTGGAGTACGTTTAGAGTTTGATGTTGCTCGATTGGAAATGTACAAGACCAACCAAAACTATGTGGCGAGTTCGCATGCCATTGCACAAACGCAAATGAGCACAATCATTGATGAGATTACCGTGCTCAAACAAGCATTTGTGCAGTCACAAAACGGTGCGCTAAATAGTAATAACTTTAGAGCACTCAAAATCCAAGCAGAGCAAATTCGAGATACGATCAAAGCCCAGTCGGTTGCCAAGGATGCCACGGGTAATGCGATTTTTCCTGAAACGATCTACAACGTTCAGATTGAACCTAATTTAACCGTTAAATCAGGCGTTCAGTTCTCTGATCTGAGTGGAAACTATCTAAATTCATCGGCAACCGATCAGTTTGACTTCTCAGCACTTACCTTAGCGAGCGGTGATACGGTCAGAATTGGCACTATTACCTTTACAGCAAATGCCAACACCACCGGCAGTTCACTTGCCAGCCAATTTGTTGCTTATCTCAATTCAAATACTGCAGGTACAACTGGTGCTTTTGCTAATACTGGCGCAGGAAACTCAATTGCAAATTGGACGGGTACAGCCAGTGCAAGTTCAGGCGTTCTTACTTTAGTGGCTACTACAGCTGGGTCTGGAAAAGTTAGCCCAGGAGATGCCGCAACCACTATTTCAGCGGTCTCTGGCAGCGTGAAGTCAATATTTACCGATGGTGGGGTTAATGAGACAAGTTCTGACTTGTATCAAAAAATCAACGATTTTGTCACCTATTTGGACGAACGAGCATCAGGCTCAAGCCTTACCAAGACGGCAGGTGCCATTGAAAGCGGCCTAGATGCTATTTTTGATAGAATCACTACAGCCCAGCAACGAAGTGGTGGTATTGCTGCGCAAGTCGATATTTCGAAAGAGGCTATGGGGACAATTGGTACTGAAATGGCAGCAACGGCATCGGCCTTGCTCGATACGGATTTAGCCGCGGCTACCGCTGCCTATACACGGGCCCAAACCTTGTTAAATGCTGCGCAAGCGATGTTTGCTCGGCTGCAACAAAGTTCCCTGTTCTCAAAACTGTAGTATTGACGATATAAACGCATGAATATTCCAATCGGTTGGATCATCGCACTAGGTTGTGCCCTTGGAGGCTACGCGCTCCACGGGGGGAATATTATGGTTTTGTGGCAACCCACTGAGGTGCTCACCATTGTGGGTGCAGCGGTTGGTACGATGATTGCGTCCAACAACATCACTAACCTTAAAAAGGCCTTTGCTGCTTTAGGTGGTGCTTTTAAGACAAAAAGTGGTGTGAAGCAAATGCACTTGGATTTGCTTTGCCTCATGTTCGAGATTTTGCAAAAGATTAAGCGCGATGGCTTGATGTCTCTCGAAGGCGATATCGAGGAACCCGAATCAAGCCCATTATTTGAAAAATATCCTTCAGTGACCAAAGATCATCATTTGGTTGATTTCATTACCGACTATTTGCGGATGATGTTGGGTGGATCACTGGATGTGATCCAAATTGAAAGTTTGATGGAGCAAGAGCTCGACGTTCATCATCAAGAAGCCCATATTCCAGTGTCCTCGGTTACCAACGTTGCCGACGGTTTGCCCGCCTTCGGTATTGTGGCTGCGGTGATGGGGGTGGTTCACACCATGGGATCGATTGGCTTGCCACCTGCCGAACTCGGAAAGTTAATTGGCGCTGCTCTGGTTGGAACCTTCCTAGGTATTTTGCTGGCTTATGCGTTCGTTTCGCCGGTAGCTAAGGTCATGGAGCAAAACTTGGAAGCTGAAACCCGTTCCTACATGGCAGTCAAAGCCATTTTGATAGCAAGTCTTAATAATTTTCCACCTGCTGCAGCCGTTGAGTTTGGTCGCAAAGTATTGTTCACTTACCAGCGCCCAACCTTTACAGAGTTGGATGAGGGCACTAAAGCCGTTAAAGGTAAATAACCATGGCCCAAAAAGACGCGCCGCCAATTGTCATCAAGCGCGTTAAAAAAGGCGGACATGGACATCACGGCGGCGCGTGGAAGATTGCTTACGCAGACTTCGTAACGGCCATGATGGCCTTCTTCCTGCTGATGTGGGTATTGGGATCCACCACCGCAGGTGACCTCGCAGGTATTTCAGCGTACTTCCAAAATCCTCTGCGCGTTTCCCTATCCGGTGGCCAAGGCTCAGGGGATGCCACCCGAATTATCAAGGGCGGTGGTGACAACATTTCCAAGGTCGTTGGCGAAGAAAATCGTGCGGACGCAGATACCGAACAGCGCCGCATGAGTGATTCTTCAGTGACGGATGTGGAAAATGCCCGTAAGGATCGGACCCGCAATGAGATGGTGCGCGACGAAATCAATAGCAAGATCGATATTGACCCTGAGTTGCGCAATGCTAAAGGTCAAATCTTTATGGATATCTCAGCGGAGGGCTTACGAATTCAGGTGGTGGATGAGAAAAATAGACCCCTCTTTGCGACTGGCAGCGCTACACCGACACCCACGGCTAAACGCCTATTGCGCATTATTGGCAGCGCCCTTAAGAATGAACCTAAACCGATTCGCATCGAGGGCCACACGGATAATACGCGCTATAGCGCCAATTCGGCATACAGTAATTGGGAACTCTCAACCGAGCGCGCACTATCTGCACGCCGGGAAATGGTTGCGGGTGGTTTGAATGAAGCAAAGGTTTCTCAGGTGATTGGCTTTGCCGACACCATTCCATTGAATACGCAAGATCCGAAGGATCCACTCAATCGTCGAATCTCAATTACGATCCTCAACAAAAAGCCGATTAATAATGCGGACAAAGTGTCGTATGAGAAAGCGAAGGCTGAAAAATTACCGGATAACGTAAAACCTGGCACCCAAGAGATTCCGCCGAATTTACGGGCGCCCGCTCAATTTATGCCAAAAGAGGATGAGAAAAAATCCCCTCGAAATCCGCAGCTCGAGTTGCCGGCTAAACCAAACCAAAAGTCCGAGAATAGGTAGCTACCATGACCCTTCGGATCATCATCACGCTGCTTACTTTGGCATTGAGCGGATTGGCTTGGTCTGCTAAAGAGAAATCGCCACAGACCGCTACTGATCCGAGCGCCGCGACTCCCACCAAAAAAGCGAGCGCAGCACCTGCCAGTGAAGCGGAGAAGCTATACCAACGCTATGTGCGACTGCACGGAAAAATGGTGCTTGCGATTGCCTGTGTTCAGAACCCAAAATGCATTGAGCCAGAAGACGAGGTATATAAATACAGCTCAGCCCTAGTTCGCATTACGGATCGACTCGATGATTTGGTCAAGCAAAAAGATTTAGATGCATCCTACTATCGAGGATTGATCGCCTATGAGCGCGGCCGATATTATGTGGGTCGAGCCATGCTAATTACTGATCCGGATTTTATTCTGTCGGCAACGGTGTTTCGAAGACATTCGCTTGATCAATTTCGGATTGCTGAGAAGAATCTAACGATTAATGCGGCGCTTAAGAATCCTGATGCTTGTAAGTATCTAGGTGATATTGCCGATAAAGGATACTTGGGGCTTAAAAACAAAGATAAAGCGACTGACTATTACTATTGTGCCGCGATGGCCTATTTAGATCAGGGTAAGAAAAATGCGGCGGCCGATATGTATAACGCCATGAAAAATACTGCCCTTCATAACGATCCGCGAACCATTGAAATCTACGCCCGCTTGCACAACGATCCAGTGGCAACAAATTGGCGTAAATCATCCAGCCAAACGACTCAGGTCGACCTAGAACAAAGTAAAATCAATCGGCAATAGGGAGAGCGTTCATCATGAATCCAAAAGTCGATTTAGTGTTTAAGTTATTAAAGAAGTTACTGATTTGGTTAGTGGCGCCATTGGCATTTGTGGTGTTCCTGTTCTTCTTGGGTGAGCAATACGAAGTAGGGCGTTTATCAGCGGTTGCAAGCTGTGAGGGTAGTGTTAATACGCCCGCCTGTATTCGGAGTAAAGGGTATTTAGCCAGTGAGCCGTATTACCCCGATTTAGGACGTCGTTATATTGGCGGCTTTGCTCGGATGGTAGGTGGTGATCTCGGCGCGAGTTACCGCGTTGAACCTAAATTACCTGCTCTTGCTCCAAAACCCGCTGACAGCCCAGAAGAGGATGATGATCTCAAGGATCTTCCTCCCGAAAAACCGAAAGCCCCAGCTCCCCCTCCGACCAAAGCTCCGGCTAAGATTTAATCATTTAGGCATTTGTAGATGCGCATGACCCGCCTACTGATCATCGTGCTTGCAAGCCTAAGTCTCTTGGCTTGCTCAGACTATCAACGGGCACGCTCTGCCTATGAGGGCGGAAATTATCCAAAAGCATTTGAGCTATTTAAAAAGATGTCTGAGGCTGGCGATATTCGGGCTGAATACGATTTGTCCTTAATGTACTTGCAAGGCATCGGTACAAAGCAGGATCTGAACCAAGCATGGTATTGGATGCGTAAGGCCGCTGACCATGGCAATCAGTTGGCCATGGTGGAATTAGGAGGTCGCCATGAGTATGGGGTTGATCTAGATAAAGATGAAACCAAAGCCGTGTACTGGTTTAAGAAGGCGGCCTTAGCCAGTAACTCAGTGGGGCGCTATAACTTAGCCAAAATGTATATGGATGGCCGTGGAGTGCCCCAGGATCCACCAAGGGCATATTCTTGGTTAATGCTCTCCGCTCAAACTGGAAATCCAATCGCCAAGGCTGAAGCAGAGGCTTATAAAGCTAAATTTACTCCGCAGGTTCAAGCCGAGTGTGACGCGATGCTCAAGCAACTCAATGCCGATCCAAATTCTTAAAAATATATATAAATCAAATAGTTATAAAAATTGCGGTGTTTTAAAACTGCTAAAATTCTGAGTAGCACCCCCCAACTTTGCACAAACTTGGGGATGATCAAAATGGCAAATCCTTCCATTTTTTGATATAAAGATGTTCCTGCTATAAATCCAGCTGTTAATTATGAACGTTGTCGAGTTTGCTGAAACCAATTGGCTGCGCCTTACGAGCGTACTTTGCCTTGGGATTGCCGACATCCTCCTCGTGGCGGATCGGTGGTGGATGTTTTTTAACCTATTTTTGATTGCTTTACTCTCCGAGTTGTTGCGTAAGCGCTTGTACGAGCGCCTCCTCTACAACTATGAAATTGATGAGCGCAATCGCAAGATACAGCGTCGAAAAGAGCAAGCTGAGGAATTAATGCGACTAAAGAAAAATTCAGGAATGGCTTAAAGCCATTCATGTATCTTTAGTGATCAAGGAATAATACGTGGGTCTCTTTGATGCCGTTCTAGGCGGTAAAACGGGTGCTGACCATATGTGTCAGGCGCTTTTCAATGTGGTTGCATTTTTACCGTATTGTTCCCGAGCGAACTACCAAGATTTCAATGACTTTTGGCACGCAAAAGTTCCCACAGAGAGTGGTGCGGAGGAGCGTCTAAATCAAGTTTTTTATAACTACAGCGCGCACTTCAAAAAAGACGAGTCGCTGCTTAAGCAGTTATCTCAGACCACTCTCGAAATTGAGAAGTATTGGATTAGTAAATATGGGTTATCGAACCGTTCAATTGCTCTTTTTGCAGCGATTAAGCGGCTTGCCGATGAATACCTACCCGATGGTACAAAAGCCAAAGAGTCTGATTTTATGCATGGCGCAACCCACCCTAACCCGGAAACACGCGTTGCGCAGTGCATGTTGGATCTAAAGGCTTATGAGGCAATGCTACCTAATTTGATGCAAATTGAGATCTCTCAGGATGAGCGAATTCATTTCTTTGTAGCCGATCTCTATGAGAATGCGGTCTCGCATTATCAATACAGCGGAAGTGATTTAAAGGTGTATGAGGAAGATTCCTACTTTATTGATAAATATACCTACTGGGGGCGGTGGGGTCTGTATCGAAATAGCACATTGTTAACGGATACATGGATTGTGTTGATCAAAAATGATCTCCCCAGTGTCCAAAAAATCGTGGTTGCAAAAGCCGATGGCGGCTATGAGCTTGATGAGATTCCAAAAAAGATTGAGCTCGATGGGGAGATTCTCAAAGCAATCTCAAAAACCAAGACAACGGGGGTAGAGAATGCTGCATCCTTTGGAATGCCCCCTAAGTATTTACAAATGATTGCTATCTTAAATACGATTCAGCCGCAGCAAAACTGATCGCAGCAAACTAGCTACTACCTTCATCTTTTCTTAAGAATTGGGGAATGAAATTGCTGGTCATTTCACCCACCTTTTTAGAAATCACCTCTTTCCTCTCTTGATCACCTGCTTCACCATTGCGGGCGCGCAGTCGACCTAAGCGGTAATCATCCAAGATGCTCAATTTTTTACCTGTGAGGCCCATATATTTATTCGTATTCGAAGAGCGTGATTTTTCAACCGAGCAAGCGATAATCTTTTCGTGGACGTATTCACCAAAGCGCAGAAAGTTATCGGCGACCGCCTGATCCTGTGATAAGAACAGGAAGTCGTGATAGACATATTGATCGATATCAGGCGCCGAATAGATTGGTGGCGCGATGAGGCAATTATTCAGAAACTCAAGATTTGTGAATGCTGTTGCAGGCGAGAAGTCATGATTGACTTTGCTAGGCGCAATCAAAATCAGTTGTTTGTTATTTGAAAAGCGCGAAAGATAGAGTTGCGCGTACTCAAGAATAAAGATCTCGGTACTTGCCATTTCAAACTTCGACGTGGAGCTTGGCACTAACAAAATATCAAAATCAAGCAAGAATTCGTGGGGAATTGCATGGGTCCAAGTTAGATCGGAAATGCAAATATCTGAATTAATTGAATAGTTGCGCAACATCGCTCGGGCATCGAGGAGTGTCAAACCACTATTTTTATAGTCCAGCTTGGCTTGATGAATATCGATACCAATATCCGGCGCTTTGCTTGCCCAGCGCGAAGCAGACGATTGTTTATCAAAATCAATTAAGGAAACTTTTTTGCCGGCCTGAATTGCTAAGTAAGCAGCCAAATTCGCTGAAATGGTACTTTTACCAACCCCGCCTTTTTGGTTGGTTACAAGAATTTTGATGGTTTCCATAAGTAGACACCTTCACGCCATTGAAGAACTGAAGGTAAATACTATATAAATAATTGATTTGAAACAAGTATTTTTTGATTTATTGGCTTTTTTACCGCACAAAAAAGACCAATATCAGGGTTTTGCCCTAAATCAGAGGGCATTGGGGATAATAGAAATAGATCAGCAGTTCCTAAATTGATTGCCTGGAGCTTATTTGGCCGAAAATCAAAACGACGCGCAAGACCGCGAATTAGAACCGACCGAGCGACGAATTCAGCGGGCTCGGGAGCAGGGGCAACTTCCCCAATCGCGAGACATTACGACTTTTGCTTTGTTACTGGGCTTCATTATTTTTCTGATCACGGCCGGACCTATGTTGATGCGTCAGCTTGTCATCATGATGCAATCCGGACTGCAATTTTCTAAACCAATTAGTTTGATCGATCGAATTTCAGAATGGGCATCCGGAGCCTTTTTGATTGTTCTATTTATCTGCGCGGTTGTGCTGTTAGTGATTTGGATCATCTCCATCTTCGCACCGTTATTTCTAGTTAATTTCAAAGCCTACTTTGCACTGCGATTTGATTTAGAACGACTTGATATTTTTGCCGGTTTTGCCAGAATGTTTTCTGTGATGGTTTTGCTAGAGGTCGTTAAAAATATCTTTAAGACCATTTTGATTTTAGGAATTAGTTCTGCCTATTTGTACGGGTTATTTGCCTATATCCGCTCAATTGTTGATCTGGATTTTGATCTAGCACTTGAGAACACAACTGTATTTATCTTCAACGGATTTATCTTATTGATGATTCCTTTATTGGCGATTGCCATTGGTGATGCGGTATTGCAATGGTTTAACTTTCGCAAACAAATCAAAATGAGTTTGGAGGAGATGAAACAGGAACTGAAAGAGACTGAAGGCTCTCCGGAACTGCGCGCACGCCTTCGGCAAAGGCAACGTCAGATAGCTTCTTCGCGCATGATGGCAGCAATCGAAAGGGCTGATGTAGTCTTAGCAAACCCTGAGCACTATTCAGTAGCGATTCGGTACGATCCGCAAAGAATGTCCGCCCCCATCATTTTGGCTAAGGGTGCAGATGCAGTTGCTTTACGAATTCGTGAAGTTGCCAAAGAGCATGATGTTCCAATTGCACAGATACCCGCTCTGGCGCGTTACTTATTTAATCAATTGGATATTGGGGAGTCGATACCTGCCCCACTATTTGAAGCGATTGCCATGGTCTTGGCATGGGCTTATGAGGTAAAAGACACTGGCATGAATAAAGATTTACCTGAAATTAGTTTCACGCCAGATGTGCTAAAGCCTGGAAGGGCGCTGATCTAATTTTGAATACTCTTGGCAAAAGCAGCGCCGACGTCCTCTGGAAAATAGTAGACCAGCATCAGTTCGTTACGATTGTTTAGGCTTCTGCCCACCTGAAAGGCGACTTGCCCTTTACCAAATAAATAGGTCTTGGTTTTGCGAAGGCCTGCATTAAAAGCGCTTAATTGACCCTCGGTGGGCTCGTGATCCAAGCCATACTTCAGAGTGAACCGTTCGATGATTTGTTGAGCTTGCTCCTTATTGAAGTAGCCAAGCTCTTTTTTAATCAAGATCATTCGTCCTGATTCGTTATAGATTGCCCAGACGTGGTCTTCATTGCCATCCACCTTAATTTTGCAACTTAAGGTTAGTTCGTATTCGGTGCAGTTAAATTGATTTTTAATTTGCTCTTTGGAGCCTGAAAAATTGATTCCCTGATAGCCCATAATGGGTAGCTGTTCAGCTTTGGTATCTGGTAGCCATGCGGTCGATTTGCTTTTCTCAACCTCCTCTTTGCCGCAAGCTGAAATAATCAGGGCTGAAAAAATAGGGATGAATAAGCACTGCAGGCGAAAAAAATGCATTTTCTGAATCATGATCTAATTTTAGGATAACTCCAAAGAATTCAATGGCTTTCGAGATGGCTAAAAGACATTATTAGTATTAACCCTAATCATTTTGCTTGGGCCGTAACAAAAATTGGTTTATTTAAGCTTAGAATGATTTGAAATAGCAGTTATGGAGACAACCATGTTTAATGTTCAACCAAAACATCCTGCAACGCCTACGAACTTGGTGTTCAACAACATCATTGGCACAGGATCATTTATTCAAGGTGATCAGATTATTAAAGGGCACTTGCTCATTTCGGGCGAATGCATTGGCAACCTAAAATTTGATCTAGCAACCGAAGATACCGCTGTAGTTGATTTGAATGGCGTGATGCGCGGTGACATTACGTGTAAAAACGCAATTGTCATTGGTCGTGTTGAGGGAAATTTGCGGGTTGAAAATCGGCTCGAAATTTATCCAAGCGCTATCGTGAACGGTGATATTGATTACGGTCAAATATTTATTCATGCGGATGCTCGGGTCAACGGTCAATTGCATTGCCTTTTAGATGATATTGAGGCCTCACAGGCGACTCCCGAATCTGAATCAGTAGTCAAACTAAAGGCAATTTAATTGCCGCTAAGCTGATCGATTATTACTAAGTGAAAGGGATTGAGTGCCCGCACGATTTATTCCCTGGATACTAAGTATTCTCATAGCAATTCTGAGTGGTTTGTATTGCATCATTGGTCCAGGTGGCCATCATGTTTGGCTACTCTGTGCAGTTTTTGTTGTTTTCTCTGTCGTCGGATTCATGGATCTCATGCAAAGTCACCATGCGATTTTGCGTAACTATCCCTTAATTGGGCATCTACGTTTTTTCTTCGAGTTCATTCGTCCCGAGATACGACAATACTTTTTAGAGTCGGATAACGAGGAAATCCCTTTTTCGAGAGCTCAGCGTGCACTTGTATATCAGCGTGCTAAGGGCGCTTCAGACAAAAGACCATTTGGAACGCTGGTAGATGTGTATAAGCCGAGCGCAGAAATTTTATTACAAAGAGGAAATCCAATTACTCCCCCCAGTGTCGAATCTTTACGGGTGCGCGTGGGAGGCCCACAGTGCACGCAACCCTATTTCATTTCCTTGTTTAACATTTCGGCGATGAGTTTTGGTGCTTTATCGGCTAACGCCATCATGGCCTTAAATCGTGGCGCTCAAAAGGGTGGCTTTGCGCACGATACGGGTGAGGGATCCGTTTCAATCTACCACCGAAAATATGGCGGTGATTTGATTTGGGAAATCGGATCAGGTTATTTTGGTTGTCGCAACAGCAGCGGTCAATTTGATCCCGAGCGCTTTAAGGCTACCGCATTAGATCCGCAAATCAAAATGATTGAGATTAAGCTCTCTCAAGGAGCAAAACCTGGACACGGTGGGGTCTTACCGGCTTCTAAGATTACCCCCGAAATTGCACAAGCGCGTGGCGTTCCCATGGGTGAAGACTGCATTTCTCCAGCGAACCATTCTGCTTTTCATACGCCTAAAGAATTGTGTTTGTTTATTCAAGAACTGCGCCAATTGTCAAATGGTAAGCCCGTTGGATTTAAGCTGTGCATCGGAAATATTGCAGATTGGTTTGCGATTGTTAAGGCAATGCTTGAAACCAAAATATACCCGGATTTTATTGTGGTTGATGGCAGTGAGGGGGGTACTGGTGCGGCGCCTGTAGAGTTTGTAGACAACATTGGGATGCCCATGCGCGATGGTCTTCGGCTAGTGCACAGCTCCTTGGTAGGCGTTGGCTTACGCGATCAAATTCGAATTGGAGTATCCGGCAAAATTATTAGTGCATTTGATATCGTACGTGCGATAGCCATTGGTGCTGATTGGTGTAATTCAGCACGCGGCTTTATGTTTGCGATTGGCTGCATTCAATCGCGCTCATGCCATACCGATCATTGCCCCACCGGTGTTGCCACCCAAGATCGTTTACGGCAGGGCGCTTTAAATCCCATGGATAAAAGTGAGCGCGTCTACCGTTTTCATCATGAAACCCTACTCGCGTTTGCAGAGATGTGTGCAGCAGCAGGAATACGCGATCATGAAGCGATTACCGAGGATTTAATTTTGCGACGGGACACCCAAGCAAAGCTAG
>Ga0194130_10003829_pt1 | contig 19783 bp, 17 predicted proteins | sample TA2KigsurfametaG_FD_160084 | JGI IMG/M metagenome (GOLD analysis project Ga0194130, IMG submission 160084) | Freshwater microbial communities from Lake Tanganyika, Tanzania - TA2015050 Kigoma 12 surface | ecosystem: Environmental > Aquatic > Freshwater > Lake | place: Tanzania: Lake Tanganyika... | reverse complement strand
CGCCGAGGAGGCACCGTTCGACGTCCTCGTGGTCGGCGGCGGTCCCGCAGGCGCATCGGCTGCCATCTACGCAGCTCGCAAGGGGATTCGCACGGGCATCGTGACCGAACGGTTCGGTGGTCAGGTGCTCGACACGATGGGTATCGAGAACTTCATCTCCGTCCCGTACACCGAGGGACCCAAGCTGGTCACGGCGCTCGAACAACACGTCCTCTCCTACGACGTCACGCTCATCAACCGTCAGCAGGCGACGCGGTTGGTCCCAGCAGAGGACCCCTCCGGGCTCCACACGATCGAACTCGCCAGCGGGGCCTCGCTCCAGGCGCGCACGGTGGTCCTCTCCACGGGCGCTCGCTGGCGCACGCTCGGCGTCCCCGGCGAGGAGGACTATCGCAACAAGGGCGTGACCTTCTGCCCGCACTGCGACGGCCCGTTGTTCAAGGGCAAGCGGGTGGCCGTGGTCGGTGGGGGCAACTCCGGGATCGAAGCCGCCATCGACCTGGGCGGACTGGTCGGCCACGTCACGGTCATCGAGTTCGACGACCAACTCCGCGCCGATGAGGTGCTCCAGCGGAAACTCCGCTCCATGGGCAACACCGAGGTGGTGCTCGGCGCCGCCACCTCCGAGGTCGTCGGCAACGGCGACGAAGTGACCGGACTGCGTTACGTGGACCGGGCCACATCGGAGTCGCATCAGGTCGACCTCGACGGCGTGTTCGTCCAGATCGGACTCCTGCCCAACACCGAGTGGCTCAGCGGGGTCGTCGAGTGCTCACCGAGGGGCGAGGTCGTCGTCGACGAACGGGGCCAGACGTCGATCCCCGGAGTGTTCGCCGCCGGCGACTGCACGATCGTGCCGTTCAAGCAGATCGTGATCTCCATGGGTGCCGGTGCCACCGCTGCGCTCAGCGCCTTCGATCACCTCATCCGGACGCCGGTTCCGGTGTGAACCTGCGGGACCTCCGCTACCTCGTCGCAGTGGCCGACGAACGCCATTTCGGGCGCGCCGCTGAGGTGTGCTTCGTGAGTCAACCGACGTTGTCCACGCAACTCCGGAAACTCGAACGGGAACTCGGCGTCGAACTCATCGAGCGCAACCCGCGACACGTGGCGCTCACCCCGGTCGGGGAGATCGTGGTCGAGCGTGCCCGGACGATCGTGCGGGAAGCCGATGCAATCGTTGACGACGCCAGGATGGCGCAGGATCCGGCCACCGGCTCACTGCGCATGGGGGTGTTCCCCACGCTGGCCCCGTACCTCCTGCCCCGCGTCGTTCCGTCGTTGCACCAGCAGTTCCCGGCTCTCGAGTTGCTGCTCGTGGAGGAGAAGACAGAGGTCCTGCACCAGAGCCTGCGTGACGGGACGCTCGATGTGGCCGTGCTCGCTCGCCCCATTCACGACGACACACTCCACGAGGAACCGCTGTTCGACGAGGACTTCCTGCTCGCTGTCCCGGTCGACCACCACCTCGCTGGGCGGAACGGTCCGATCGAGAGCTCCGTGCTCGCCGGCGAGGAACTCCTCCTGCTCGAGGAGGGTCACTGCCTCCGGGATCAGGCGCTCTCGGTGTGCCACTACGCCGGCGGGACCGAGCGCCGCGGGTTCCGGGCGACGAGCCTCGAGACGCTCCGACAGATGGTCGCAGCCGGGGTGGGTGTGACGCTGCTCCCGGAGTTGGCCACCAGGCCACCGATCCCCAGCTCTGACGGTGTTGTGTTGTTGCGGTTCGCTGATCCCGTTCCGCAACGTCACCTCGCCATGTACTGGCGCCAGACGAGCCCGTTCCGGCAGTTCCTCCCTGCTGTGGCAGCAGCGGTGGCTGCCTCCGTGCCGGGTGATTCCCGGATGAGCGTGTCGATGCGGCAGGATGGTTGCCAGTGACCGACACTGAAGCCGCCTCTGTGGCGTCGACCGAAGCCTCGTCGTCGACCGTTGCGCCGACCGATGCGGCTACCCGGATGTTCAGTCGCTCGATCGTCATCTCGGGGATCCGCTGCATGCTGGCCTACGTGGTCTTCCCGTGGATCCTCCCGCTGTTCGGTGTGGCCACGGGAGTCGGCCCGTTCATCGGCATCGTGATCGGCGTCGTCGCGATCGGGTTCAACGTGGCGAGCATCCGGAGGTTCTGGATCTCCAAGCATCGCTGGCGCCATGCGATCGCCGTGCTCAACGGCTCGGTGATCGTTCTGCTGACGATCCTGCTCTGGATCGATCTGCGAGACCCCGTCGCCTGACGTTCGCCCGAGTTCTCCGACTAGTCACTCTGCCTACTTGCGGACTTCACTGAAGGAACGTATCCCTGAGACATCGTCAGTGGACGATGCCGAGGTGTGCGAGCGGGGGGGCGAAAAGACGATGGGTTCTGCGATGTTGGACGCATATGGGTTCCGGCCGTTCTGGAGGGGACGCCTCCACATGATCGCAGCGTTGGTGGCAGCGCCAGCGGTGGTGTTGCTCGCAAATGCAGCCGATAGCGGGCTGGGCCGCGCTGCGGTCCTGGTCTACGGATCGACGCTCGTCGGCCTCTACTCGGTCAGTGCGACCTACCACCGGCTGGCCCGCACCCCGACGGCAGTGAAGTGGTGGCGTCGCGCTGACCATTCGATGATCTTCCTGTTGATCGCCGGCACCTACACGCCGATCTGCCTGCTCGTGCTCCCCCCGTCGTGGGGCATTCCGATGCTCGTGGCGGTCTGGGTCGTGGCGATGGTCGGCGTCTCCCTCAAGATGGCCAAACTCGGCATCGGGCAGGAGTCGGTCGGGTCATGGCTCTACATCGTGTTGGGCTGGGCCGGCCTGCTCACAGCGCCGCTGCTCGTGACCCGGTTGTCTTGGCCGCAGCTCGTCCTGCTCGCCGTGGGAGGCGTCCTCTACACCGTAGGCGCCGTCATCCTGGGACGCCGGCGGCCCGATCCGTCACCGGAACGATTCGGCTACCACGAGGTCTGGCACGGCTTCACGATCATGGCCGGGGTCTGCCACTTCGTGGTGGTTGCCACGCTCCTTCCCTGACCGGGAGGGACCCCTCGCCCTGACCCGGAGGGACCCCTCGCCCTGACCGGGAGGGACCCCTCGGTCCTGGCGTCTAGTGTCACCCGGTGCCCGAGACGCCGGCCTTCGCTGCGGCGACCCACGTCGTGTTTCGAGGCGACGGCACGTTCAGCGTTGAGATCCCCGACGGTTGGGACATCGTCGGCAACGTCGACGGTGGCCTGTTGCTCGCCCTGCTCGGTCGGGCCGTGACCGCTGCGACCGGTCGACCCGACCCCGTCACGGTGACCGGCCACTACCTCAGGCCCGGCCGCTCCGGTCCGGCGACCGTGGCCACGGAGGTCCTCAAGGAAGGGAAGCGGTTCAGCACCGCCCGGGCGACGCTCCGAGCGGGGGACGGCGACGTCGTGACTGCGCTCGCCACCACGGGCACGCTCGACTCCGATCCGGGTAAGCCGATCCACCTCGCCGGGTCGCCCCCGGATCTCCCGCCGGTTGACGAGTGTGAACTGCTCGTCGGAACCGACGGCTTCCCTCCGACGTTCATGGATCGGGTTGAGGTGCGGCTGCATCCGGAGGACGCCGGGTTCATTCGGGGTGAGCCGACCGGGGTTCCGCTGCTCCGCGGGTGGTTCCGGCTGCGTGATGGTGAACCGATCGACTCGATCGGGCTGCTGCTCGCAGTCGACTCGTTCCCACCGACGATCTTCAACGCATCGCTACCGTTCGGATGGACACCGACGGTCGAGTTGACCGCCCACCTTCGAGCCCGGCCTGCACCCGGGTGGTTGGCGTGCAGCTTCGCGACCCGGTTCATCACCGGTGGGTTCCTCGAGGTCGACGGGGAGGTGTGGGACGCACACGGCGACCTCGTGGCCCAGTCACGTCAGTTGGCGCTCGTGCCTCGCGGTTGAGCCAGCGTCAACAGGAAGTCGCCGTTGTCATCGGTCCATGCCGCCACGGGATCGAGACCGGCATCGGCGAGCTCATCAGCCACGGCGTCGGCGCTGAACTTCGTGCTGATCTCCGTGCGGATCCACTCGCCGGCGGTGAAGGTCCGGCTGAGATCGATCGCCCTGAGGCGTACGTTCACGTCGACGTTCGGAACGAGGTGCATCTCGATCCATCCGTGCTCCTCGTCGAACACCGCCCGATGGCGCCACTCCGTGGGGTCGAAGTCGGCGCTGAGCTCACGGTTGAGGACCCGGAGGGCGTTGAGGTTGAACGCTGCGGTCACGCCCCTTGCGTCGTCGTAGGCCGCTGTCAGCCGATCGCGATCCTTGAGGAGATCGGTGCCGAGCAGGAACCAGTCGTCGGGGCCGAGGACCTCGATCACGTTGCCCAGAAACCCTTGCCGTTCGCTCGGGGTGAGGTTCCCGATGGTCGAACCGAGGAAGGCGAGCAGGCAGGGACCGTCGGTCGGGAGCGGAGCGAGGTGCTCGTGGAAGTCGCCGACGACGGCGTTGACGGACACGTGTGGATACTGCTCGCTGATGGACCCGACCGACTGTCGCAGCACGGCTTCGGACACGTCGAAGGGAACCACTCGTCGGAGGGTCCCACAGCGATCGAGGGCGTCGAGCAGCAACCGGGTCTTCTCTGAGGTCCCCGATCCGAGCTCGGCGAGCGTGGTTGCGCTGGTCAGATGAGCGATCTCGTCGGAGCGTGCGGCCAGGATCGCCCGCTCGGCCCGGGTCAGGTAGTACTCGGGGAGCTCGGTGATGCGATCGAACAGCACCGATCCCGCCTCGTCGTAGAACCAGACCGGTGGGATCCATGGCTGTGTCGCAGCGAGTCCGGCCGCCGTGGCCTCGGCGAGGTGCTCCTGCCACGAGTCCTGATCGAGGCGCACCTCCACGACCGATGCCGGCGAGGTGCCGCTCGGTGGCCTCATGTCGCAGCGTTGCCGTCGTTGGCCAGGCGCACGCCGCTGAAGGCCCAACGGGCCTGCGGCGGGAAGAAGTTCCTGTAGGTCGGGCGGCTGTGGCCCTCCGGCGTGGCGCAACTCCCACCGCGGAGCACGTGCTGGTTGACCATGAACTTGCCGTTGTACTCGCCGACGGTGCCCGGCGCTGGGCGGAACCCGGGATACGGGAGGTAGGCGCTGGCGGTCCACTGCCACACGGCGCCGGACCACTGCTCCGCCGCACAGCCCCAGCGGTCCCGGGCGACCGCCTCCCACTCGAACTCCGTCGGCAGGCGGACGTTGCGCCAGCGGGCGAAGGCGTCGGCCTCGTAGTAGCTCACGTGAACGACCGGCTCATCGCTCAGAACGGGTCGCTCACCGGCGAGCGTGGTGACCTGCCAGGCCCCGTCGACCTGGCGCCAGTACGCCGGAGCGTCCCACGCCTCGGACCGCACCGCCGCCCAGCCGTCGCTCAGCCAGAGCTCCGGACGCCGGTAGCCACCGTCGCCGATGAACTCGCTCCACTCTCCGCAGGTCACCAGCCGGTCCGACAGTCGAAACGGTGCGAGCAGGACAGCGTGGCGTGGCCCTTCGTTGTCGAAGGCGAACCCGACGTCCTCGAGGCGCTCGTCGTGACCGACCTCGATGGTCCCGCCGGCGACGTCGATCCAACCGCCCCCGGCCCCACCATCGGGTGCCGACGGGTGCGGCCCGCTCGGGTCGTAGGCCGGTCGGAGTGGGTTGAGGGCCAGGAGGTGTGCGGCATCCATGAGCAACAGCTCCTGGTGCTGCTCCTCGTGGTGGAGCCCCAACTCGAGGAGTTGGTGCGGCCCGTGCTCGAGCAGTGCGATCACCTCAGCGTCGACGCCACGCCGGTAGGCGGCCACCTCATCGACGGTGGGACGGGTGATAAGGCCACGCTGGGGCCGGGGCTGCCGTTCACCGACCGCCTCGTAGTAGCTGTTGAACAGGTAGCGGAACGACGGATCCACCGGCGTGTACGCCGGGTCGGAGCCGAGCAGGAACTCCTCGAAGAACCACGTCGTGTGCGCCCGGTGCCACTTGGTGGGGCTGGCGTCCGGCATGGACTGGACCACCTGGTCCTCGGGACCGAGCGGGGCGGCGAGCGCCTCGGTCCGCTGCCGCACCGTGCAGTACGCACGGGTCGGGTCGGTCGTGGACCAGGGTCGATTCACAGGGAGAGTCTGCCCGATCGGGCGCAGCGAGATGCGAGGATGCACCAATGAGCGACGACCGGCCGTCCGTGTGGCCGGTGCTGATGGCAGCTGCTGCGATCAGTTGCGGCGTCGGGATGATCTTCCCGCTGCTGGCGGAGTTCCAGGACACCTACGGGTTCTCCACGGCGGGGCTCGGCCTCATCTCGGGGTCGACGTTCATCTCGGCACTCATCTCCGGGTTGTTCCTCGCCAAGCTCGCCGATCGCGGCCGCGCCCGTGCGTTGCTCGTAGGCGGGCTGATCGGGACTGCCGTGTCGCTCGTGTCGTTCTCCTTCAGCACCGAGTTGTGGCAGTTCGTTGCGGCTCGATCGGTGGAGGGACTCTCAGCGGGCGTGTTCATCCCCGCCGCACGCAAGGTGGTCTCTGCCGGTGACCCCGCAACCGCTGGCAGGCGGCTCGGCCTGCTCACGAGTGCCGAACTGGCCGGCTTCATGCTCGGTCCGGCCCTCGGCGCCTCCCTCTCGGCTGTCAGCCTGCAGTTCCCCTTCGTGGTGCTCGGCGTGGCAGCGGTCGTACTGGCGGTGGTGCTGGCGCAGGTGCGGCTTCCGCACCTGGCCACCTCCTCCGCCGCCAACCGGTGGTTCGAGTCGTTCGCTCTCCTCCGGCGACCACGGGTCAAGGGAGCGGCGCTGCTGTCGCTCACGTTGTTCCTCCCGGTCGGTCTCTACGACGCCATGTGGGCGCGCTATCTCACCGATCGGGGAGCGTCGACGCTGCTCATCGGGATCGGCCTGTCCCTCTACGCCGTTCCGGTCATCCTGTTCGCACCGATCGGTGGCCGCTTGGCCGACCGCTACGGAGCGGTGCGGGTGGCGGTGCTGTCGCTGACGGTGGTGATCCCCATGACCGTGGGCTACGGACTCCTCACCGTCCCGATCCTGATCACGCTCCTCGCTCTGGCCGAGGGCATCCCGCAGGCGGTCGCCAACCCGGCGGTCCAGACAGCAATGCTCGACGCCTGCACTCCGGACGAGGCGGCTTCCGGTCAGGGACTCGCCTACGCCGTCAACCAGATCGGGGCCGGCGGTGCTGCGCTCCTCGCCCCGGTGATCTACGAAGCCACGAACGCCGAGACGCTCTTCGTGGCCGTGGGGATCGTCATGACCGTCGTGCTCCTTGTTGGTGCGGCCCTCAGCCGGCGTGTCGTACCATGTTCCTCGTGCGAGAGGGTGTGAGTCGGCGGCATTTCCTGAAGGCGGGGGCGTGGGGGGCGGCGGGAGTGGCGTCGGCTCGTGTGCTCAGCGGATGTGCACCGATGCCCCCCGGTGAGCCCGGTGGGATCCCGTTCGTCGATGAGTTATGGGACTGCGGCGTGGCGTCAGGACTGCACGGACCCGGGGCGAACGTCCTGTGGAGCCGGTTCGTTCCGGGAGCATCGTCGGCAGTCGACGTGACGTGGGAGGTCTCGGAGGCGCCGGATTTCGTAACGCTCGTAGCGAGCGGGACCGCTGTGGCCGACCCCGATCGCGACGGATGCGTCAAGGTCCTCGCTGGAGGTCTGCGGCCGGGGACGAGGCACTGGTACCGATTCCGCGTCGGCGACGTCACGTCGCCCATCGGCCGGACTCGTACGCCGGCGGCTCCCGGTACCACGCCCGACAGCGTCCGACTCGCCGCTGCGAGCTGTCAGAACTACCAGTCGGGCTACTTCAGCGCCTGGGCTGACATTGCAACGACCGACCTCGATGCGGTGGTCCACCTCGGCGACTACATCTACGAGGGCGGTTCCTCGAGGGGCGGGCTCCGTCAGGACCCGGTCGGTGAGGCCGTCGACCTGGCGACCTATCGCGCCAAGTACCGCCTGTACCGGTCCGATCCGCAGCTACGTGCCGCTCACGCAGCCCATGCCTTCGTCCCCGTTTGGGACGACCACGAGCTCGTCAACAACTCCTCCCGACTGACGCTGCTCGCAGATCCCGATCGGGCCGGAGCGGCCTACCGGGCCTGGTTCGAGTACCAGCCGGTGTGGCCGATCGACGGCAGCCAGATCTACCGCAACCTCCGCTTCGGCGATCTCGTCGACCTGTCGCTCATCGACACCCGCCAGTACCGCGATGCCGAGCCGGGAGACGGTGTAGGGGTCGGTGGGTACATCGTCCCCGGGGGAGTCGGTCCCGAGATCTACCGTCCCGGTCGGACCATTCTGGGGGTGGACCAGCGGTCGTGGTTGCTCGACTCGCTGGGGGCAGCGCAGGGTGACGGAGTTCGCTGGAAGCTCCTCGGCAACCAGGTCATGTTCGCCCCAGCCCGTCTGCTGGACATCGACGAGCCGTCACTCCGGGCCCTCAACGCCGACATCCCCAAGCACGCTGGCCTCTACCTCAACGAGGATCAGTGGGATGGATTCCAGGTGGAGCGGGACACGGTGCTCGAGTTCATCCGCTCGCAGCGTGTCGGCAACTTCGGCGTGCTGACCGGAGACATCCACTCGTTCTGGCAGGCGCCGCTGCGGGCCGACTTCGACGATCTGCGCAGCCCGATCGTCGGTCAGGAGTTCGTGTGCGGCTCGGTGTCGTCGGTCGGTTTCGATGCGGCCGGCTACGACCTGGCCCGCTCGATCGGGGATCTGGCCAAGCAGTTAAAGCCGCCGTTCCGTTACGTCGATCTGACGCGCCGTGGCGTGGGCGTCATTGAGTGCACCCCGGATCGGGCCACGGTCGAGTTCCGGACAACGACCGCTACCGGTCCGGCCAGCGCCGTGCGTCGGGGCAGTGTCTTCGACTGGCGGGCCGGGACGTCCAACGTCATCCTGCATCCCGGCTGAGGCTCCGGTCGGACTGCTGCCGGCAGGAATCAGAGCGTGACCCCGTCGGACCACGGTGCGAACTCGTCGAGTCCGTAGCCGAGCCGTTCCGAACACGTCGGCCGACCCGACGCCACCTCGATGACAGTGTCGAGGATCAACGCTCCCACTTCGTCTGTGGTGGCTGTTCCCTCGAGCACGCCACCACAGTCGACGTCGATGTCGTCGGGTAGCCGTCGGGCGAGGTCCGAGGTCGTCGACAGCTTCACCGCCGGGGCGGGAATCGAGCCGAAGCACGACCCGCGACCCGTCGTGAAGCACACCACCTGTGCCCCAGCGGCGATCTGTCCCGTGGCGGAGACCGGGTCGTAGCCGGGGGAGTCCATCACGACGAGCCCGGTGGTCGACGGCCGTTGGGCGTACGGCACCACAGCGGCGAGCGCCGACGTGCCTCCCTTGGCGGCGGCCCCGATCGACTTCTCGACGATCGTGGAGATGCCGCCGGCGAGGTTGCCCGGCGATGGGTTGGCGTCGAGGGTCGTTCGGTGCGCTGCGGCGTGATCGATCCACCACCGAGCGAGCCGGCGGAGCTCGGCCGCCACCGGATCCGATGCCCGTCCGGCAAGTTCGTCGATCGCACCGATCAGCTCGGGGGTCTCCGACAACAGCACCGTTCCGCCGGCAGCGACGAGTCGATCCGATGCCGCTCCGAGAGCCGGGTTGGCGCTGATCGCCGAGAAGCCGTCGGAACCACCGCACTGCAGTCCGAGCACCAGCGCCGAGATCGGTGCCGGCTGTCGACGGTCGGCGTCGGCGACGTCTGCGAGCGCCAGCACCTCGTTCACGCCGGCGTCGATGGCGGCTGTTGTGCCGCCGACGTCCTGGATGCACAGCGAGCGGAGTCGTTCTGCGGGCAGGTCGGCGGTCAGTTCGTCGAGTTGGTTGACCTCGCAGCCCAGTCCGACGAACAGGACGCCCCCGGTGTTGGGGTGCGTGGCGTACCCCCGGAGAACCCGGCGGAGGCGGTCGAGTTGGATCCCTCCCGCAGGGATTCCGCATCCCCCCTGGTGACCGAGCGCCCAGACGCCGTCGACGTTGGCGGGAAGTCGGGACCGGGCCCGTTCGGCGATCACCCGTGAGACCGTTGCCGAACAGTTGACGCTCGGTAGGACCAGGAGGTGGTTGCGGGTGCCGACGCGACCATCGGCACGGTGGTACCCGTCGAAGGTGACGCCGTCGGTCGGCGCCCGGACGAGGGGTCGTTCGCCGGGGTTCTGGGGGTGTCGACCCGAGTCATCGATGGACTGGTCCGGGTTGGCGAGGTTGTGGACGTGGACGTGGTCGCCCTCGGCTATGTCCTCCAGAGCCACCCCGATGATGTGTCCACTCTTTCGGACGGGCTCGCCGGCAGCAATCGATCGGGCGGCGACCTTGTGGCCCGGCGGTGCTGCTGCGCCGTCGGCCACGACGATCAGTACGTCGTCACCGGGGTGCAACCTGACAGCTTCGGTGCGGGCGTGATCGGACTGCACGGACCGGGTCACCGCGACGACGGTACTACGATCGCCGTCCGTGTCGGAACGAGACAACGGCGGTGCTCTCGTACTCGAGTTGCACCCGGATCGACTGTTCCCCCCTGACCCGACCGTGCGCTCGATCGCCCGGCGGCTGTACGAGTTGGTCGCCGATCTGCCGATCATCTCCCCTCACGGCCACACCGATCCGTCGTGGTTCGCTCTCGACGAGCCGTTCTCCAACCCGACCGAACTGCTCGTCACGCCGGACCACTACCTGACCCGGTTGCTGCACAGCCAGGGCGTGCGGCTCGAGGACCTCGGTGTGCAGCCCCTCGACGGCTCGCAGACCGCCGACCCTCGATCGGCATGGCGGACGTTCGCCGAGCACGCGCACCTGTTCCGTGGCACGCCGTCCGGTCTCTGGCTCGACCACACCTTCGCCACGGTGTTCGGCCTCGATGTCCGACTCTCATCAGAGACCGCAGACGTCTACTACGACCGGATCGACGGAGCCCTCGCCACCGAGGAGTTCCGGCCCCGGGCGTTGTTCGAACGGTTCGGCATCGAGTTGCTCGCGACCACCGAATCCCCGCTCGACGATCTGGCCCACCACGATCGTCTGATCGCCGATGGGTGGGGTGAGCGGGTCGTTACGACGTTCCGGCCTGATCCGGTGGTCGATCCCGACTTCGATGGGTTCGCAGCCAACGTTGCCCGACTCGGTGACCTCACCGGTGAGGACGTCACCTCCTACAGCGGGTACCTGGCGGCGCTCCGGCGTCGCCGGGAGTACTTCCGGGAGCGTGGGGCGACCGCCACCGACCACGGCCATCCGAGCGCCGTGACCGCCGACCTGGATCCAGCCCTCTGTCAGAGGTTGCTCGACCGGGCGCTCGCTTGCACGATCGAGCCGGGTGACGCCGAGTTGTTCCGCGGCCAGATCCTCGTGGAGATGGCGGCGATGAGTCTCGACGATGGCATGGTCCTGCAACTGCATCCGGGATCGCGCCGCAACCACAGTCCGGCGACGCTGGCTCGCTTCGGTCGGGACAAGGGTGCCGACATCCCCGGCCGCACCGACTACGTCGATGCGCTGCGTCCGCTGCTCGATCGCTTCGGCCTCGAGCGCAGTCTGCGCATCATCGTGTTCACGCTCGACGAATCGGCCTACGCACGCGAGCTCGCACCGCTGGCCGGCTTCTACCCGTGCCTGACGCTCGGACCGGCGTGGTGGTTCTTCGACAGTGTCGAGGGCATGTGGCGTTACCGGCGCGCAGTCACCGAGACGGCGGGCTTCGCCAACACCGCGGGGTTCAACGATGACACCCGGGCGTTCCTGTCGATCCCCGCCCGACACGACGTCGCCCGACGAGTCGACTGCGCCTACCTGGCGACGCTGACCGCCGAGCACCGCCTCGACGAGGATGCGGCCGGCGAACTCGTGGTCGACTGCGCCGTCGGTCTGGCCCGACGTGCATATCGGTTGTGAATCGGCCGTGATCGAGCCCATCGGCTACGACCGGGAGGCGCTGCAGATCTCCGTGGTCCACCTCGGACTCGGTGCGTTCAGCCGGGCGCACCTCTTGACGTTCCTCGACGACCTCGCCACCGCCGGGTCCGAGGACGTCGGTGTGCTGGGGACCTCGATGACCTCCGAGGCCGTCCCTGAGGCGCTGAGATCCCAAGAGGGTCGATACACGGTCGTCGAGGTGTCGGCCGCCGGTCATCGCCTCCGACAGGTTGGTGTGCTGGTGGATGTGGTCGGTCCCTCGAGGCGCGATCAGGTGCTCTCGGCGCTGGCCGCTCCGTCGACCACGTTGGTGACCACGACGGTCACCGAGAAGGCCTACGGCTTCGACCCGGTGCGACGGCAACTCGACGTCCAGCATCCTGCCGTGGCGCACGACCTCGCCTCCCCTCGCTCGCCGGTCGGGGTCGTCGGCACCCTGTTCGCCGGTCTCGACGCCAGGCGTCGGGCCGGCGCAGGACCGTTGACCGTGGCGTGTTGTGACAACGTCTCCGGCAACGGGACGATGCTCGCCGGGCTCCTCGAGGAGTTCGCAACCCACGTCGATGCCGACACCGCCCGCTGGATCGCCGGCAACGTGGTGTTTCCCGACTCGATGGTCGACCGCATCGTCCCGGCGACGACAGATGAGTTGCGGGAGGAGGTGTCGGCCGCTGGAGTGGTCGACGCCTGGCCGGTGATCGCCGAACCGTTCCGTCAGTGGGTGCTCGAGGACCGCCTCGGCCCGGGTGTTCCGGCGCTCGCCGAGGCCGGCGTCCAACTCAGTTCCGATGTGGCGGCGTGGGAACGGATGAAGCTCAGGGTCCTGAACGGCCTGCACTCGGCGAGCGCCTACCTCGGCCTGCGACTCGGCCACTCCACCATCGACGAGGTGGTCGGCGATCGATCGGCCGCAGTGCGCATCGATGCGCTCAGCGAGGAGATCCAGGCGGTACTCGTTCCGCCCGCCGGAACCGATGCTCGTGCGTACGCCGCATCGGTGCGGGACCGCTTCACCAACCCGGCGATCGGTCACCGGTGCCAACAGATCGCCATGGACGGGTCGGTCAAGCTGCCCCAGCGCATCCTGCCCACCATCGCCGACGCTCTCGACGCCGGATCGTCGGTCGACACACTCAGCGCCACGCTGGCATGGTGGGTCGCCCACCTCCGCCGTACGCCCGCCGCCGAGCTGCAGGACCCCCGCGCCGAGGAGCTCTCGGCGCTCGTCCGGTCCACCACCGACCCGTTTGCGCTCGGCGGGGCGCTCATGGACCTCGACGGCTTCGCCCCCGTTCGGCTTCGGGATGACGCCGGCTGGCGGCGTACGCTCGGTGAGGCGATCGACCGAGAGGGGAAGCCGTGATCACGCCGCTTCCGGAAGCGGTTCTCCGGAGCCGCCTGCTTCCGCTCATCGACCACCCCGATCCCGACGTGGTTCGCCGCGCGGCGCTGGCGGCCGAGCGCGCAGGTGCGCCGACGGTGGAGATCGGCCTTCGTCACGGCCGCAGCCTCGAGGCGTTGCGGGCGGCGGTCGAGTCGGTGTCGATCCCGGTCGGTGCCGGCACCGTCGTCGACCCGGACGACGTGGTTGCGGCCCGACGGGCCGGGGCGGCGTACCTGGTGAGTCCCGGCTCCACTCCGTCGTTGATCGCTGCGGTGGTGACCGCCGGTGCTCCATGGCTGCCGGGTGCTGCCACTCCGAGCGAGGTGTTGTCCCTGCGTGACGCCGGTGCTGGGGTCCTCAAGATCTTCCCGGCCGGCGTTCTCGGTGGCCCGGTTCACCTCCGGGCACTGAGTGCCGTGGTCGGTGGCGTGGGTCTCGTTCCCACCGGTGGGATCGACGCCGACTCCGCACCGGCCTACCTCGATGTGCCCGGTGTCGTGGCGGTCGGTGGGAGTTGGATGTTCTCTGCGGCGGCCACCGACGACAGCGGGGCCGACGTCGAGGCGGCCGTCGCCGCAGCGCTCGACGTGGTCCGACCCGGGTGATGTCGCCATCGGTGATCGTGGTGGGGGAGCCGCTCGCTGAGCTCCGATTGCGGACCGACGGGGCCCTCGACGTGTCCTACTCCGGCGACGCCCTCAACGTGGCGGTTCAGCTCGCACGCAACGGGGTGTCGGTGGATCTCGCCACCGCCGTCGGAGAGGACAGCTTCAGTCGCGGTCTGCTCGAGCGCCTGGAGTGGGAGGCGATCGGTGCCGACCTGATCCGCTCCCGCCCGACCGGCGCACTCGGCGTGTACCTCGTCGAACTCGACGGCACCGAACGCCGGTTCACCTACTGGCGGGCGAACAGCCCCGCTCGAGAGCTCGTCGACCTGCTCGGACCTGAGTCGCTGGCTCTCGCCGTCGGCACCGTCGACGCCGTGTTCGTCAGCGGGATCACCATGGCCGTGCTCGACGATCCCCAGCGTGACGCCCTCCTCGAGGTGCTCTGCACCACTGAGTCGCTCGTCGTGTTCGATCCCAACGTCCGTCAGGCGCTGTGGGATTCACCCGACACGACGCGACGGTGGACCCGGGCGGTGTTCGCCGCTGCCGACGTGGTCCTCGCATCGAGCGAGGATCTCGACGCCCTCGGCGAGCCACCCGAGGAGTTGGCATCGTCCGTCCCCGAGTTGGTGGTCACCGACGGGGAGGCGCCGACCCGTTGGTGGGACGGCGATGGGCGTTCGGGCCGCGTGGAGGTCCCCACGATGGCGACTGCCGTGGTGGACACCACCGGCGCCGGTGACGCCTTCGATGCCGCCTATCTCGCCCATCGACTTCGTGGTTTCGGCCTACCCGAGTCGGTGGTTGCCGCCCATGCTGTGGCCGCCGAGGCCGTTGCCCACCGCGGCGGGCTCCTCTGGCCGGAGTGAACACGAGCGATTGTTACGCTTCGGCGCCATGAGCCCGCAGATCACCTTCATCGGGGGCGGGTCCTACCAGTGGATCCCGAAGCTCCTGCTCGACATCGCCGATACTCCGAGCCTCGCCGGAGCCCACATCGTCATTCAGGACATCGATCCCCGGCCGATCCCGGACATGGTCGAGTTCGTCCACCACATCGCTGCGGTGCGGGGAATCGGTTTCTCCGCAACAGGGACGACGGACCAGGGTGAGGCGCTCGACGGTGCGGACTTCGTGGTCGTGTGCATCTCCACGGGCGCCCTCGACTCGATGCACCACGACATCGCTGTGCCCGAGCGCTTCGGGATCCGTCAGTCCGTCGGCGACTCGGTCGGTCCGGGCGGGATCGTTCGGGGCCTCCGCAACATCCCGGTGATGCTCGGCATTGCCCGGGACATGGAGAGCTGGTGTGGCGATGCGTGGTTGTTGAACCTCACCAATCCCATGACGACCCTCACGCGTGCGGTGCTCAAGGAGACGTCGATCCGGGCGATCGGACTGTGTCACGAAGTGACGATCACCCTCCACACGTTGTCCATGCTCCTCGGGCGGGAGGCTGCTGCGTTGCGGCCCGTCGTTGCCGGGGTGAACCACCTGCCGTTCATCACCCAACTCGACGTCGACGGCGAGGACGGCCTCGAGCGTCTGCGCGCGCTGCTCGACGATCCAGAAGCGCTCGAGCAGCCGCTCGTGATCCCCGCCACCGCCGGTCACGAGGCGGTCAGTCTCGGTGGACTCTTCACCGTCGGTTCGCTGCTCGATTCGAATCTCGTCAAGGCTGAGATGTTCAAGCGGTTCGGTGTGCTGCCGGCTGCCGGTGACCGTCACCTCGTCGAGTTCTTCGCCGGTTTCCTCACCGAGGAGTCCGAGTGGGGCGGCCGCTGGGGTGTCCATCTGACATCCATGGATGACCGTCGGCAGTGGCTCTCGCACTACCTCGGGGAGTTCGACCGGCTGCGGTCCGCCGAGGAACTCCCCACGGAGCCGAGCGGCGAGCTCGTGGCTGCGATCATCGACTCCCTGATCGGTGGCGAGGTCCGTCACCTCCCTCTGAACATCGCCAATGCGACCCAGGTGAGCGATCTGCCGGCGGACGTCGTGGTGGAGAGCATCGTGACCGTCGACAGCGACGGCGTACGAGGCCGTGATGTGGCTGCGTTGCCGCCGGTGCTCGCCGAGCAGGTTCGACGGGTCAGCGCATCCCAGGAGCTCGTCGTCAGCGCTGCGGTGAACGGCGACAGGTCACTCGTGCTCGATGCGATGCTCCTCGATCCACTCGCCGGCCGGATCGACTACGACGCCGTCGCTCGCATGACCGACGAGATGCTCGACGCCACGTCGGAGTGGTTGCCTCAGTTCACGTGAGGCGGGCCACACGCATCTCCGCCACGTGACCGCCTGCGTCGCTACTCAGTCGGCGGTCAGGAGGGGCTCACATGCGCCGTAGCCGCCGAGCACGTCGGAGACGTCGGTGAACCCGTGTGCACGGAGCAGGCTCGCCGCCAGCGACGAGCGGTAGCCGCCAGCGCAGAACACGACGACCGGTGCGTCGAGGTCTGTTGAGAGGTGCGCCACCTCGTCACGAAGCTCGGCGACCGGGACGACGTCTGCGCCCGGGACGCTGCCGAGCGAGTGTTCCCCGTGGGTCCGGACGTCGATCACCCGGAGACCGGGCACGCTGTTGCACCTGCGGACGAACTCCTCAGCGGTGAGACGAGAGGCCTGTCGCATCAGTTCGGGGTGTTCGACGAGCTGTCGATACGGCTCGGCGAGGAACCCGGCCAGACGGTCGAAGCCGATCCGGGCCAGTCGCACGCGGGCCTCTCGTTCGTCGCCCGGTTCGGTCACGACCACGAGCGTGTCACTGGGTTGCGCAACCGATCCGGCGAACTCGGCGAACCGTCCGTCGAGCGCCACGTTGATCGAACCGGACAGGTGGCCGGCGGCGAAGGTGGCGGCGTCGCGGGTGTCGATCACCACAGCACCCCTGGCCTGGTGGGCCAGCACCTCATCGAGCCTCAGGGGTGCTGCCGGTGCGGCCTCGTCGAAGACCAGACGTTCGGACTTGTTGAGCTGGGCGTCGTAGCTGAAGTAGCCGGGTGCAGCGGGCTGACCCTCGGTGACGACGCTCAGGAACTCCGCCACCAGCATCGCTGCGAGTGCGTAGTTCGTGGCCCGCTGTTCGCCGATCGTGGAGACGGTCTCGGTCGAGAGCTGCTTGCCGCACGCCGAGCCGGCACCGTGGGCGGGGAACACCTTCGTGTCATCGGGCAGGGTCAGGAACTGATTGCGCAGCGAGTGGTAGAGCGACCGGCCGAGCTCATCGGCGGTGACACCCACCGATGCCAGCAGGTCCGGTCGGCCGACGTCGCCGAGCTCGATGCGTTCGCCGTCGTGCAGCGAGCGGTGGGCGAACTCCGGTTGGCCGGCGGCGCCCACGCCGATCTCGGCGCCGGTCGCTCGGGCCAGTTCCAGGTGACCCGAGAGGAAGTCGGCGTGGAAGTGGGTCTCGATCACGAGCTCGATGCTGAGCCCGTGTTCTTCTGCCGAGGCGAGGTAGTCGGCGATGTCTCGACGCGGATCGACCACGACGGCGCGACCGGTTCGTTCGTCGCCGATCAGGTAGGACGCCTGCGAGAGGCAGTCGAGGTAGTGCTGTTCGAAGATCATGGTGGTGCTCCCGGGGTTGGTCTGTGTGGTCATGGGGCGATGAGGTTGCGTGCAGCGTCGAGGCCGGTCCAGAGGCCCACGACGATGACTCCGACGCCCAGCGCAGCGGTCAGTTGGCGGGCCGGTACCCGGTCGGCGATTCGACGACCGCCCAGGACGCCGACGATCGCTGCGGCTGTGAACGGGGTGACGATGCCCCAGTCGACGGCGATCGAGCCGCTGCGGAACATCAGCGCCACTGCGGCTTTGATGGCGATCACGAGCAGCGAGGTGGCAGCGGCGATCGAGATGGGGAAGCCGAGCACGAGGATCAGCGCCGAGACGATGACGAACCCGCCTCCGACGCCGAACAGGCCAGTGAGTAAACCGACCACAGTTCCCTTGGCGGCGAGCAACACCACCCGAACGGGTGACCACTCAGACCTCGGGCCGTCTGAACCGGATCTGCCTCGGTGACGGTGCTGACGTAGCGGTGCAGGCGAGCACCGTCGGAGCAGCGCGGCAGGGCGGCTGAGCGCTCACCGGCCACGGGGTCCGGTCGCAGCCGTCCGAGCGGGACGTCATCGACCGGGAGCGAGTCGGCGCGGCGCAGACCCTGGAGCATGCGGGTGCCCACGACGCCCATGAGGACGGCGAAGCCCAGCAGCAGGACGTCGCCGTCGATCCGTTCGTTCAGACGGGTGCCTAGATAGGAGCCCGCGACACCGACTGCAGCGAACCCGAGTCCGACCGACACGGCGACCCGCCCTGCCCGGGCGTGGCTCAGCACGCCGACGAGCGACGCCACGCCGACCACGACCAGCGATGAGGCCGTCGCCTCCTCGACGGACAAACCGAGCACGCTGACGAGGACGGGCACCGCCAGGATGCTCCCGCCTCCGCCGACGGCGCCGAGCGACAGGCCGATCAGGAGCGCCAGCAACGAGGCGATGACCAGGATCACCCGACCATCCTTGGCCGAGCACACCAGTTCCGTCACGTACCCCTAGGGGTGTAAGGAAAACAGCTCAGACGGCCCGGATCGCGTCGAGGACGTCGATGCGGACCGCTCGGCGTGCCGGGAAGATCGAGGCGATCACCCCCACGAGGACGCCGGCGGCGATGATGGACCCGACGCGGACTGCATTGAGCGTGAACGGAACCGCCCCGTCGCCGAGGGTGCCGATCAGGACCCACCCGACGAACACGCCGCATCCCACTCCGAGCGCCGTGCCGAGCACCGCCACGAGGACCGACTCACCGACCACCATCCGTCCGACCTGACCGCGCGTCGTGCCGAGCGCCCGCACGACCCCGAGCTCGGATCGCCGTTCGTGGATCGACAATGTCGTCGTGTTCACGATCCCGACCAGAGCGACGATGATGCTGACACCGAGCAGGGCGTTGACCGCAGCGATCAGGAAGTCGAGGACCTGACCCACGATCTGTCCGAAGACGTTCCCCGGGACCACCTCGATGCCGGTGAAGTCGCGCACGATGCGATCGAGTTCCACCCCGACCGAATCGGCGGCGTCGGCGTCGGTACGGACGTAGACCAAGTTGACCGGCTGGGGCCCGACGAGGTCCTCGAGGGTGGCGGTCGACACGAGAACCCCCAGAGTGAGCGAGTCGATGCGGGCCCGAAGTGTGGCGGCGACGGGCAGCGTGCGGACCGTTCCGTCAGGGAGGACGAGCTCCACGTTGTCGCCGACGCCGGCTCCCTCCCCGAAAGGCGAACCTGCGCCGGGATCACCACTGTTCGCAGATCCCTCGGAATCACCGATTCCGCCGAGCGTGAGCGTCGAGAAGTCGACCACGGCGGCTGCGCTCCCGGCGATCACATCGTCGAGGGATCCGGCCACGACCTCGAGACCGGTCGTCTCTCGGAGCGCCTCCACGTCGGCCCCGGACACGGGGACCTCGCCGGCTGTGTTGCCGACGACCAGCGTCGTCCGCACCGGTGCGGTCCGTCGGACACCGGGCACCTCGTCGATCGCAGAGGTCACGTCGTCGGCGATGGGTGCGCCGGAACTCGCCACGATGAAGTCCGACGCAGACAAGGCGTCGAGTTGGTCGGTGGCCCACGTCTTGAAGGCCTCGCCCGAGGTGGTCACGACGGTGACCAGGAACAGTCCGATCACGAGGGCATTGGCGGTGGTGGCGGTCCGACGTGGATTGCGCACGGTGTTGTCGACTGCGAGTCGTGCGGTGAGGCCCGCTCGCTGCGCCACCGGCTGCATCAGACGGGCGAAGCCCCGTGCGAGCAGCGGCCCGCCGACGACCACTCCACCGAACAGGCTCAGGGCCCCGGGCCCGAGCATCCAGACCGGCCAGTCG
>Ga0194130_10003828_pt1 | contig 19783 bp, 20 predicted proteins | sample TA2KigsurfametaG_FD_160084 | JGI IMG/M metagenome (GOLD analysis project Ga0194130, IMG submission 160084) | Freshwater microbial communities from Lake Tanganyika, Tanzania - TA2015050 Kigoma 12 surface | ecosystem: Environmental > Aquatic > Freshwater > Lake | place: Tanzania: Lake Tanganyika... | reverse complement strand
GGCCTCCAGGGTGTCTTGCAGCTTGCTGAGGGTGCTCAGGCGGGGCGACATCAGGCCTGCTTCCATCCTTGCCACGGTGACGGTGCCGACGCCAGCTGCGGCGGCGAGCTCACCCTGGGTCCAGCCGATGGCCAGCCTGGCAGCACGTAAGCCAGCAATGAGACGCTGCTCACGCGTTGTCGCAATAGGGGGTATGCTTTCCGACATCAGTCGTATCGTTCCGGCCCTTTGGGCGACGCCCCAGTATGCCGGTCCTTCCCAGTTCCTCCAGGGCCATCAGCTCCCTGGCCTGCAGCCCTGGCAAGAGCAAGGAGCGGTTCCATGACCCCCGCTGCAAAGGGTTGCTGCTGGAGGTGCGCTCAAGCGGAGGCAAAACCTGGTATGTGAGCTACACCACCCAGCGGGGCCAGCGCCGTGAGCACCGGCTGGGTGACTGCCGTGATCTCACCCTCTCAGAGGCCCGCCAGTTGGCCGAGCAGCACCGCCATGCGGCAGCGATGGGCCGTGATCCGGCGGAAGAGAAGGCGGCCCTGCGGCAGGTACCAACCCTGGAGGCCTTTGTGGACGATACCTTCCTGCCCTACATCAAGATCACAAAGAGCTCCTGGAAGCAGGATCTGAGCCTGCTGCGCCGCCACATCCTTCCGGCCCTGGGCAAAAAGCCCCTGGATGCGATCAGTCGAACGGATGTGCTGGCCCTGGTGCAGAGGCGCATTGCCGATGGCGCGGCGGCGGGATCTGTGAACCGGGTCGTGATCCTGCTGCGCTACATGTTCAACCAGGCGATCCGCTGGGAAACCCCTGGAGTGGCGGTGAACCCGACCAAGGATGTGCCGCTGCTCAAGCTGAACAACCAGCGCCAGACCTTTCTTAGCCAGGAGGAAGCCTCTCGCCTGCTGAATGCGGTGCAGCAGAGCGCCAATCCTGTGCTTGGCTCCATCGTGGCCATGCTCCTGCTCACCGGTGCCAGGAAGCGGGAGGTGATGGATGCCCGCTGGGATGGCATCGACTGGAAGCGCCGCATCTGGCGGATCCCGATCAGCAAGAGCGGCAGGGCGCGGTATGTGCCCCTGAGCGATGGTGCCTTGCTGCTGCTGCGCCAGAGGCAGTTCGAGGTGCCTGATGGCTGCCCCTGGATCTTCCCGAACCCTGATTCAGGTGATCCATACCGCTGCATCAACAATTCCTGGGATACGGCGCGGCGGCGGGCGGGGATGCCGGAGTTGCGCATCCATGACCTGCGCCACAGCTTTGCCAGCTTCTTGATCAACAACGGCAGAAGCCTCTATGAGGTGCAAAAGATCCTTGGCCATAGCAGCGCCAAGATGACGGAACGCTATGCCCACCTGGCCCATGACACGCTGCTGGCGGCGAGCAATGCGGCATCTCTCGCCCTAGGTGGCTGCATGCCCGCTATAGCAAATGGATACCAGAAAAACCTGCTGAAAGCGGAAGAATACGGCTAAAGGGTGTGCAATGACGAGCCCCTTGGCCGGGATCTAGGCCCATCAGCTCTATTGCTTCCATCGACCAATGCGCACGTTTCTGCCAACGTCTCAAGCCACAAAGGTTCTCGGCCTTTCAGACCGCACACTGCGAACCTTGCGCCAGGAAGGTGTCTTAAGACCGGGTGAGCACTTTGCTGTCAAGGGCAGCGGCACATCAAGGCCCAACCTGACCTGGGATGTCACGGCGGTCCAGGAGGCCCTGGCAAAACGTGCGCAAGACCTGATGGCTTGACCAAGAAAAACCCCCGGTTGTCAGCCGGCGCGTCACTTCTATTGACCATTTCTGATCATGACAGTTCCGCATTCAGATCGCATCCACCGCACCGAATTGCGTGTGGTGTCGCGATATCCAGCCCTGAGCCGCCACCAAAGGGAGGAGAGCCTCCAGCGGTGCGAATCCCATCGATGTCTCAGCCAGGGGCATATGGCGGAGATGGGCGAGTCGGCCATTCCACCCGATTGCATGCACCAGTTGGGCTGGTACACCGACCGGAGGCGGCGGCTGATCTTGCCCTATCGCAGGCCTGATGGCACCGCCGAGAGAAGCCAGGGCGGCAAGCCTTTCGTTAGGTGGAAGCCCACACCGGGCTCGATGCGCAAGGTGGAGGGCTTTGGCAAGCCCCCGAAGTATCTCAGCCCCAGGGGAGGTGGCAATCGCCTTTATCACGCCCATCTTGCCCTCAGCTGTGGGCGGTATGCCGAGCGCCTTGCTGATTGCAATGTGCCGCTGGTGCTGACAGAGGGTGAAAAGAAGGCCGAGAGCCTCGCTGTTCACTGGCCCCAGGTGGTGGTGGTTGGCCTGGCGGGCGTGTGGAGCTGGAAGGATCGCCGAGGTGGGGGCGAGAGCCAGGTGCTGCCGGAGCTGGAGGAGATTCCGCTGCAGGGGCGCGAGGTGTTTCTCCTGTTTGACTCCGATGCTGCCCTGAACAGCAAGGTGTTGGCTGCCCTGGAGGCCCTTGGGTGGGCCTTGCTGGAGCGCGGTGCCTACGTGCGGATCATTCGCCTGCCCAGTGAACTGGATGGCCGCAAGAACGGCGTTGATGACCTGATCCACCGCCACGGCCCTGAGGCCCTGCGCTGTCTGGTAGATATCGCTCAGCCCGCCTTTCGCGTGAAGACAACCAAGGAGGGCGATCAGCATCTCTTCCAATTTCCGCGCGATCCAGAGGAGAGCCACTTCAAGGCCCTGCTCGCTGCGGCGGTTCTGAGAAGCGAGTACAGGATTCGACCCGGTGTTGGCGTGATGCACTGGTGCGGTAGCCATTGGGTGCATCTCCCCGGAAAGACCACCAAGGTGCTGGGGCCGGTGCTGCATCGCTTCATGGATCACCAGGGCTGGCAGAAGCGCAGCCTGGGGGTGCAGAACGCTGTGCTCCAGGAGCTGGTGGATCGCATCGAGTTGCCAGAAGAGCGGTGGGCCACTGGTGGCTTGAGCAACTTCGCCAACGGCACCTATGAACACCGGAGCGGGCGGTTGCGGGAGCACCGGCGTGGGGACCTGCTGCTCGGTTGCTTGCCCTACGACTATGAGCCCCGTGCCGTCTGTCCCTGCTGGGAGCGGTTTATCGCTGAAGCCTGTGGTGGTGATGCTGCCGTCGTGCAGTTGGTGCAGGCGGTGTTCCGCTACGTGCTGGAGCCCAAGGATCGGCTGGTGCCATTCCCACTGGAGAAGTGCTTTGACTTTGAGGGGCGCAAGGGCACGGGGAAGGGCACCTGCGTCGAGACGCTGATGGCGTTGGCGGGCGAGGAGCTGGTGGGCCCTGGCGGCCCCAAGACCTTCTGCGATGAGCGCAGCCTGGCACCGCTGGTGGGAAAGACGATGGCGTGCGACACCGATGCGGCAGGCCACCTCAGCGATGCGGGGCTGCTCAACAAGGTGATCAGCAATGAGGCGGTGGCGGTGCGGTTTCTGTACCAAGAGCAGCGCATGAACCGCCTGGGCGTGGTGCTGGTGCGTGCCTACAACGATGCCCCAACCGTTGCCGGTGGTGGTGTGGAGGGTCTGGATCGCCGCATCGTGGTGATTCCATTTCTGCACCGGCCAGAGCACCCCGATCCAAACCTGAAGGCTGCTTTGCGTGCCGAGCTATCGGGGATCTGGCAGTGGGCCCATCGCCTTGCGATCACGGATGCCATTGCAGTGATTCGGGCGGCTGGTTCGATTGATGCGATTGCCGCCAGCTCGGTGGAGCGGCACCTGGAGAACAACCCGGTGACGCTCTTTGTGCTGGAGACCTATCCGCATGGGATCAGCGAGATCGGCGGCAGGGAGCTATACCGCACCTGGTGCAACTGGTGCGAAGACACCGGCCACCAGTCGGGCAGCGAGACGCTGTTCGGCCGCCGTGTCAAGAAGCTCACGGGGCTGGTGGTGGTGCGCAAGCAGCACACCCGTGTGACGTATGCCATCTCGCCCGCCAGCACGTTCGACCTGCCCGCCCACCTTGGCGTCAAGCCAAACCCTCTGATCAATCAGAGGGTTCTCCTGAAACCCTCTGCCGTGAAACCCGTTGCAAACACTGGGAAAACAGAGGGTTCAGAAGGTTCAGAGGGTTTTTTGAAAAGTACTGATGTGGGAGGAGGGTTGGCAGAAAAGCAAAACCAAGAGCAGGTGGCGCCAAAACCCTCTGAACCCTCTGATTCTGCTGAAACCCATTGCGCTGCAATGGATCTGAGCCAGATAGTTGAGCGGCGACCTGCAGAGGGTTTGGGCATCCAGGGCCCCCGCACTGCAGCAACTTGGGTGGAGGAGGCCAGGGCGCACCTGCTTGCAGCGGGGCCAGGCGGCGGTGCCATCGGTGCCGCCGCCATCCACCAGGTGCTGCAGCAGTGGGGGGCCGGGGTGTCGCGAGCGCAGGTGGAGGCCCACTGCCACCACCCCAGCAGCAGCAGTAGCAGCTCTCGGGCGGAGTTAGCCCCCGTGGATCAGATGAGTTTGTTCGCCAACGAGGCAGCGTCATGACGATCACTGAACTGCTCGATGGCATCCACCTGCCTGCCGGGGTGCGCCCTGCACCCAGCTGGGATCCTCATCACCGTGAGCGGCTGGCGGATGAGGTGGAGCTGGTGTGGCTGCTGGAAGGAAAGCCGGAACCCCCATGGGTGCGGGAGGTGGTGCTGCCGCCTCGCCATCGACCATTCAAGGGCTCTGTGGTGGCGGGTTACAGCGTGGATGGCCGTTGCGATCAAGTGCGGGTGGGCTGGCGAGTGAGCGCAGCCTCAGTGCCTACCGCGAGCTGCAGTGCCAGGGGTGTGGCACCTGCCCGATAGAAGCGGCGCTGCCCTGGACCCTGCACCGGGGCCTGCCATCACCCCGCGCCAGGCATTGATGCAACAACCTTACGCGGGTAACTCTTTGAATGATGCAATGCGGGTGCTCAGCTGGATGTGAGCGATGGCCACCAACGCCTCCACCGTGAGCCTGCGGGCAGCTGCCAAGGCGTTGGGCATGCCGCCCACCAGCTTGACGCGATGGCTGGAGAGCGAACCCACATTGGCCAGGGCGGTGCTGCAGCAGCCGGGGCCGAGGCGGGCGATGGTGATCGACCTGGAGAGCCTGCAGGCGGCATGGGCAGCACTGCAGGCGGGCACCACGGCAGTGGAGCAGTTGAGCGAACGGGAGCAGCTGCGGCGTGAACGGCAACAGCGGCTGTATTGGCAGGGCCAGGAACTCCGCCAGCAGGTGCTGGCCCTGGAGCAACAGCATGTGGCGGCCGTTGATGTGGTGGAGGCGCGAACTGCCCTGCTGCAGCACATCCACGCTGCTGTGGAGCAGTGGGCCGCAGCCATCGGCCCAGAGCTGGCGGGGTGTGATCCTGATCAGCGATACCAGGTGCTCCAGGGCGGTATCCACGGGCTGCTCAGCAACCTGGCCGCCACAACTCCGCCAAGCTGCACTGCAGATGATGAGCAGGATGATGCTGATGCTTGTCAATCAGAAACTCAATCAAGGATTTTGATCGAGCACTACCGAGCACGGCTGCATCAGCTGCGAGCTCAGATCCACAGCCGTGAGCTGATTGCTGCGGCTGATGTGAAAGCCAAAGCATGGGCAGAAGCACGCTTGATTCGCGACCAGTTACTTGCGATTCCGGCACGCTGTGCAGCAGTGGCTGATCATCCAGAGGCACTCCTGCAGGAGCTGATGGCCTGTCTGCACCTGTGATTGTGTTGACTCGCTAGAGGTTATTTGGGGCTCGCGGCTCCGCATGGCTGTAAGCCAGGAAGGACCCAATAAGGGATGGGGGGGTGTTCGCTGGAATTGTTCCCATCCTCCAGAGGTGCTGAACCTGATGGCGGGTGGTGGTTGAGGAGACAAGAAAAAACCGCTGGTGGTGTTCCAGCGGTTCTTGGAGGTTCTTAGAAGTCTTAGGCAGAAAAAAACCTCCGCACAGGGCGGAGGTTGAGGGTTTGACTGATTTGGGGATTCAATCAATAGACGAAGGATGTGGTCAAGAATGTAGTGGTATTGGTTAAAACAGTTGCGAGCAGTTTGAATTCGGCATCGACGTAACCGGCAACATTGTCCCCTGTATAACCGTAGACAAAGGCCATTGCAGTATTATTAGCACCGCTCAACACTAGTGTATTGACACCAGCGTCAGTAAGGTCAACTGCATCCAACACCCCACCATCAGACAATGCATCTCGAACATCTGCAACTGAATCAATAGTGTTGACGTCGGCAACTTTGGCAACGAAGTTCCTTAGGCTCGCAACGTTAATTGCGGTGTCTTCATCCGCCAACGCTGCAGCAGTATTAAGGGTGATTGCTGTGCCAGCAGAAGCATTACTAAGGGCGGTCACTGTCGTCAGATCAAGATTGAGACGGTCAGCCTGAGCTACGCTGAAGTCAGTAATCGTGTCTGAACCATTTGTGGCAATGCTGTTGAAGACAAAGTCATCAGCACCAGCACCACCAGTCAGTCTATCGGCGCCAGCACCACCAGTAATAGTGTCAACCCCAGCACCACCAGTGATGGTATCGGCTTGGGCTGAACCGGTAAGTGCCAGCCCATTAGCAGACTGGGTCGCAGCGCTAAGGATGACGCCGTTAGCTCCAGCGAGGTTCGCGAAGCTGATCAGAGCATTGGCAGCAAGCTGAGTGCCTGCAGTGGTGCTGGCATTGAGTGTGCCGGCATTGGTGCTTGTTGCGGTAACAGTATTTGCAGCAACAACTGTGACAGCTGCCGTGGCCAATGCTGTCACAACTACTTCATCTGCACCACCCGTACCGAAGTCAGTGATGGCATCAATACCAGAGTTTACTTTAAATACATCGTTGCCGGTTCCGCCAGTAAGAACGTCAGCACCAACACCACCAGTAATAATGTCAACACCACCACCACCATTAATAGTGTCGATGCCGTTTGTGCCAGTAATTGTATCACCACCATCGCCGCCAGTAACAGAGGTACCAATACCCTCTTCTAATGTTGCATTACCGAGATTAATCGTTACGCCGGCATTGGTCGAAGCATTGACAATAAGAGTTGTAGAGCCCCCAAAATCTTGGCCAACGCCGAAAGTTAATCCAGTAAGCTGTGCACTGAGAAATGTAGCGGTTTGGTTCTTGTATAAATAAATGCTATCCAGGCCATTAAGAAGTTCACCATCATTCATGGTGTTAAACTCAGTTGAAGTAACGACAGTAAAATGGTCTTCTTCACCGTTGAACTCGACGGTCTCGCCAGCTTCGACGTCACCAGTGAAGAAATAGTAACTGTTATATCCCCCCCCGCCTATCATTACATCGGCGCCAGAACCACCAGTAAAATTGTTAGATCCTGTGTTTTCGAGGGATGCTTTAAGTAAATCATTGCCTTGGTCGCCATAGAGACTCACAGTGACTTGATCAGAATATGTAGCCTCCTCTAAGCAGATCGTGTCATCGCCTTGGCCACCATACGTAAAGATAGTGTTGTCTGAGTCAAATGTTGCATGATAGTCGAAGACGATTTTATCATTTCCATCATCTCCGAGAATAACAGAGTTATCAATTCTTCCACTTATCAAGACAGTGTCATTATCATTGTTTCCTCGCAAGACTGAATCCCGAAGAATTGACGAACGCTGGATATTAATGGTATCAGCCCCAATACCACCAACGATCGAGGAGTTTTGGCTCAAATAACCGCTCAACAAAGTGATTACATCATTGTCTTGATTACCATTAACGAATGATTCGCGTATATCACCAATATCAATATAATCGTTACCTAAGCCACCTCGAATGTACGTTTGATCACTAGCGACAAAGTTACCAGCGATGTACATATAATCACTGCCAGCCCCACCCTCTATGCTTGACCGCGAGATCGTTGCATATGAATAAGAATTTAGAAAAGAAATTGTATCACTGCCTTTGTTACCGTTAATTAGTGTGCCATTGGAGAAGCCTAATCCTTGGAGATCAAGGTTGATCAGATCGTTTCCGTCGCGCGCGGAGATCCGACCACCACTCAGCAAACCAAGACTGCTGATGAGGTCAGCATTGTCAGTGCCATCAGCCTGAGCAATTGGAGAATCAGCAATTAAGATGCCATCTAGGTAGATGCGTGCCATTGAAAGAAAAAAGACTCATTTCGAATATGACAAGAATAACAGCCCTATGCGGCAAAGTCTCCAATAAACTTAATAATTGGCATATCCAGTTGTTGGTTTTTAAAGAATTACAACACTTAGAGCGGATGTACTCAGTTGCGACCTCGCAGAGACCATGACGCAGCTTTCCCTCATCGATCGAGACAGCCTGGGCCGAATCGCGCTGGGTGCTGCGATGTTGACCGACCACACGGCAGACCAGCCGCTCAGAAGCCCGGTAACGCTCCTGCAGGACCATGACGGCTCTGCGGCGACGTTCCGGGCTCAGAAGTTTCCCTCGGCAAGGTCTTAGAGCATCGCCTTCTCCAGCTCGGCTTCTGCCGGAAGCTTTTTCAGACGGGCGTTTTCCTTCTCAAGCTGAGTCAGCCGCTTGGCCTCCTCGGCTTGCAGCCCGCCGAATTGCTGCCGCCAACGGTGAGATGTCAGTTGCGTCACCTCGATCACGCGGCAGACGTCGGCTACGGTCTTGCCTTGGGCAATCAACGGCTCGACGGTTTTGAGCTTGCGGGTGATCTGCTCGGGTGTATGACTGGTGCGTTTCATGGTCGAATCCCTGGCCCAGTCTGGCCGGATGAGGACTCTCATTCACCCTGGACCGATCTCCGGGATCCACGTCAGTACCACGTATTCATCGGGTACTACTTTCCCGCCACTGCTAAGTAATGCCGAACTGTGGAGCCCCTACTGAGATAGTATCGATCTTATGTGACGCTTATGGGCGAGATTAGCAGCCTTATGGGTATGTACTAATTGCGCTCGGGTGTCTGTCACCCTGAAGACCAACATAGCCTCCGTGCCACCTGCTCGTTCAGCCTGAGCCTTGATGTCTAGCCATCACCGCCAGCACACCTTTTAGGGCTGCGCGCCAATGCTGGCCCTCCAATCCCAACGCCTCACGCGTGCTAATGCAATCAAGCAGAGAATAGGAGGGTCGACGAGCAATGGTCGGATAAGCATGCGTTGGGATTGGACGGAGCACAGCAGCCTTCTCTAGTAGACCAAACTCAATACTAAGTTCAGAAATCGCCACTGCAAAGTCAAACCAGGATGCGGCGCCGGCATCACTCCAGTGCCACACGCCAGCGAGCTCTCGTTCAATCAAACGCCAGCAGGCCTGGGCGAGACCAACGGTAGCCGTAGGGCAGCCCAGCTGATCAGCAACGACAGCCAGTTCGGTGCGCTCACGCATCAAATGCAGCATGGTGGCCACAAAGTTGGTACCAACAGGCCCATAGACCCAACTGGTGCGCAACACAGCAGCCCGCTGCGGCCCTAAGAAACACAACACAGCCTGCTCACCCTCCGCCTTGGTGCGGCCATACACACCAAGAGGTTGAACTGGATCCTCAGGCCGATATGGCTCACCCTGTGCACCAGCAAACACAAAATCTGTGCTGATCTGAAGGAACTGACCACCGGTCTTGCACTCAACCAATGCCTCGGCCATGGCGGCAGGCGCATGAGCATTTACAGAGGCGGCGAGGGTGGGCTCCGATTCCGCCCGATCTACAGCGGTGTAAGCAGCAGCATTAAGAATCCAGTCGGGGCGATGCTCCATCACAACGGCACGGCAGGCCTGCAGATCAGCAAGATCAAGGTCTTTACGGCTCATGAGCAGCAGATGCAATGGCCGGTCCCCACAGCGTTTGGGCGCGGAAACCAGCAGTTGCCGCCCCAGCTGACCGTTCACGCCTGTGATCAGTATCTTCAGAGGCAGGTTGCTCACGCAAACAGATCCGCTTCTAGAACTCCATTCAAGAATGGCGCTTGAGCATCTTTTTCCGACAAGAACGGCCAACTGGCAGCCAGCAAAGGCCAGGTAATCGCCAGAGATGGATCATCCCAGCGCAGGGAGCGCTCACACAGTTTGCTCCAGGAATGGGTGGTTTTGTATAGCACTTCCGCCTCCGAACTGAGCGTAAGAAAGCCGTGAGCAAACCCTGCCGGCACCCAGATCTGTTGATAGTTGTACTCGCTGAGGTACACACCTGTCCATGCGCCGAAGCTGTTGGAGCTGCGCCGCATATCTACAACCACATCAAAAATCTCACCACGAACGCAGCGCACCAACTTTCCCTGAGGCTGAGGTGGGAGCTGGTAGTGGAGGCCACGTAGTACGCCCATACTGGATCGTGAATGGTTGTCTTGCACAAACCTTGTTGGCCCCACAGCCTGGTCAAAGATCTGTTGATTCCAGCTTTCAAGGAAAAAACCACGCTCATCAGTGAACACCTGAGGCGTGATTAATAACGGTCCGACCAGTGAGAGTGATTCAATCTTCATGGTCTTTGCTCTCCTGTGTGAGCATGCTCCAAGAGCTGCAATAGATAAGTACCATATCCACTTTTAAGCTGTGGCTCAGCCAACTCAAAAAGTTGATAATCATCAATCCAACCTTGACGCCAAGCTACTTCTTCTGGGCAACCCACCTTCAAACCCTGACGTTTCTCCAAAGTGCGGATGTAGCTGGCAGCCTCATGCAATGAATCACAAGTCCCCGTATCAAGCCAAGCCATACCACGACCCATTAGCTCAACATGCAAAAGCTGATCATCAAGATATAGTTTGTTCAGATCTGTAATTTCGAGTTCCCCGCGGGCGGATGGCCGCACCTGCCTCGCACGATCAACAACAGTATTATCATAGAAATAAAGGCCAGTCACTGCATAGCGAGAGCGGGGTTTGCCTGGTTTCTCTTCGAGACTTAGCACCCTGCCTTCCCCATCAAATTCCACAACCCCATAGCGTTCGGGGTCACTCACGGGATATGCGAAAACTGTTGCTCCAAGATTTTGGTGATTCGTCTGACGCAGCTGCGGCACAAGGTCATGGCCGTGAAAGAGATTATCTCCCAAAACGAGCGCCGCAGCTTCACCATCCAAAAAGTTAGCCCCGATAAGAAATGCTTGGGACAGGCCATCAGGAGCATGCTGAATGGCGTAGTCAATACGCATGCCCAAAGATCTACCATCACCAAGCAAACGTCGAAATGCAGGCTGATCGTGAGGAGTGGTGATAATCAGTACCTCTCTGATTCCTGACAGCATCAACGTACTTAGCGGGTAATACACCATGGGCTTGTCATAAACAGGCATGAGCTGTTTACTCACAGCCGTGGTGAGAGGAGCAAGTCGTGTGCCGCTACCTCCTGCCAGTATGATTCCTCGACGGGTCATTTCAGTGTGGCAACGTTCGAATTAGGCTGGCCATCTCCAAAGCTTGAAGCCCATAGCTCCAGCCCAGATTACTTTTGATGCCGGAGCGCTCGAGAGCTTGTTGCAGAGTATCAGTTGTAAGAACACCAAAGATCACAGGCACACCCGTTTGCCGGGCAACAGCTGCCACACCTTTACTCGCCTCAGATATCACTACATCGAAATGAGGAGTATCCCCGCGGATCACAGCACCAAGGGTAATGATGGCGTGATAGCGCCCAGTTGCAGCCAAGTACTGAGCCGCCAATGGGATCTCAAAACTGCCCGGCACCCAAACCTGATCAACCTGCTGGCCATCATCAGAGGCGTCAAGGCCATGACGGTGAAGACAATCCAGGCAGCCCTTGAGCAGCTGACCGGTGACCAGGTCGTTGAATCGCGCCACTACAATAGCCAGTCGCAGATCGGAAAGCTGCTCGAAACGTCCTTCAAAGATAGTCAATTGCTCTTTTCAGCGATTAAGCTCATTTTCATCCTAACCTCTGATGAATGCAACAGACGCCTGCCCACACCCTTTACAACCCTGCGCTTCTCAAAGCAATGCCGCCATCGAGGAGCCTTGTGGAGGTGGGCTGCAGCACTGGAGCCCTCGCCGCAGCCTATCGACGACTCCATCCAAACTGCAACTATACTGGCATAGAAATTGATGCAAATTATGCGGAAATTGCTAGGAACAACTGCAATAAAGTATTTGTTGGGGATATCGAAGAGCTACTCAAACATCAATCACATTTGATCAATCTTCGAGCTGATGGCTATGTCTTTGGTGATTGCTTAGAACACCTGTACGACCCATGGTGTGTACTCAAAATTCTGAAAGGGTTAATCCCAAAAACTGGCTGGATTTGTGCCTGTATTCCCAACATGCAGTATTATGGCGTGCAGGCTAAACTGAATAGAGGTGAAATCTTTTACGAAGACAATGGCCCTCTAGACAGAACACACATCCGCTGGTTCACCAAAAAGACTATCACTCACCTCTTCGAGAGCAGCGGTTTTACAATTGAATACATCCGGCCAATTCACGTTCCCAACAAACAGGATGAATTAGGAGTAAAATTAGCTGCTAATATGGCAAAGTTTCAGGGGAGAGATCCACAACAAGCAGCTATTGATGCTCTTGCATTTCAATACGTGCTTAGGGCAAGACCTATAGACAACTGAAATTCCGATTCTCATTTGCATCCAGGACGTCACAAGACAAAAGCTTGGATGAGTTTATTTTTTACTACCAAGCTTCTGCTTCAGAGCTTGAGCAGACGATATCCAGTCCGTGCTAAACGATCCTGGACTACCGTGGGTCAAGCTTAGGGGCCAAGTACCAAGCGATAATCCACGTTCGCGAGCTTGATAGCAGAAATCAGTATCATAACAATGGAAACGAAAACTTTGATCAAAACGCAGCCTGGTTTTGATTAATGTGCTGCGACGAACTGCCAAAAATACACCATCCAAGAGATCGCAGCTCATCGGTGATGCGCCATAAAAATCAGGCCTCACATGATGAGGGTCAAAATGATTGATAGTGCCCGAACGCAGCACGGCATCATTGCGAGCGGGCTGTCCGTCTGCTGTTACGTCGTGCCACCAACCCGGCTGCCCAAAGGGCACTTGCGCGGATCCAACAACACCAACAACATCAAAAATACTTAGTGCGGCTTTTAGTTGATGACGAAGCTGCCAATCGTGAATGTAGACGTCATCATGAATAAAAACAAGAATAGCGTCTTCATCCGATACTTCAATAGCCTGATTATAAAATTCAGACAACCCCTTAGCTGAAGGCCCGGTATTAGCTGGCAAAAAGTAAACGCTTGGCCTTAATTGATCAGGAAATGTGAGCAACGAGCGGCCCAGAAGTGTTGCTCGCGAAAAATAGTCAGCTGCTGCTTGAGATGCACAAACAAGAACCAATGGGAGCTCTGTGGACACCGGTTCCAGTGCAGGCCAGCTTGGGTATCAAGCCACGAAGTAGCTCATACCCCAGTTCACCAGCACCAGAGCAACCCAGGCCAGACCACCCAGAAGAATCAGACGGTTGGAGCGGCCACTGGTGTCGTCACTGGCGTAGAGCACCGGCACGGCAACGATGAGTGCGAACGACATCACCACCAGAGCCAGAACGGTGAGGGTGTTGAGGATCGTCATGGAACAGTGCCGCCGGCCGAGCAGTTTTTGGATTATCCCATGCCGCATCGCAGAGCTCGCCCAGGAAATACGAGTTCCTTCACAAGTTGTGGCGAGATCTGCGGCTGGCTCTTGTCTTGAGCCGCGGATGCGGTCGAACGGTCATTCGAGATTCCGTACTTGTTGGACAGAGTCGTGAGTGAGCCCCAATCGCCTGGAAACACTGGCGGCTGCACGTCAAGATCCCAGTCTCGTAGCCGAAGCACCTGAGCACTCCGACTACGATCGTGCACTCGCCTAAGCGTCTTGGCCGCGTCTTCCCCGCAGCAGCCTGAGCTGGCCCTGCAGGGAACGCTGTTCGGCCTTGAAGCCCCGCCGGTGGAAGCTCCATCGGCCCATACCAGCGGTCGCGAGGGCTGCGATCTGCTGGATGAGGCCTCGGTCAAGGACGACGCCAACCGCCGGCCTCGCTCACGCCGCCAGGCTCAGGTTGACGCCGCAACCAGTACCGGCGACGTTGTGGAGGGCGCTGAACGGCCCGACGACAACGACCTGCCCGCCTGGCACCACCACAGCCTGGTGGAGGCAGAGCAGCTCACGCCAATGCTGCGCCACTACGTGGAGCTCAAAGCCGCGCATCCCGAGCGGGTGCTGCTCTACCGCCTGGGCGACTTCTTCGAGTGCTTCTTTGAGGACGCCATTCAGCTGTCGCGTCTGCTTGAGCTCACGCTCACGGGCAAGGAGGGGGGCAAGGCTATCGGTCGGGTGCCGATGGCCGGCATCCCCCATCACGCCGCCGAGCGCTATTGCGCCGAGCTAGTGAGCCGCGGCCTGAGCGTGGCCCTCTGCGACCAGGTGGAAGAGGCCGCCGCCCGCAACCCCGCCAAGGGTGCTCTGCTCAAACGCGAGATCACGCGCGTGCTCACCCCTGGCACCGTGCTGGAAGAAGGGCTGCTCAGTGCCCGCCGCAACAACTGGCTCTGCGCGGTGGTGTGTGAGCAATCGCGCTGGGGGTTGGCGGTGGCGGATGTGAGCACCGGCGAGTTTCGAGTGACCGAGCGCGACGGCAGCGATCTGCTGCATCAGGAGTTGCTTCAGGTGGACGCCGCTGAGGTGCTCTGGCCGGGCGACACCCAAACCGCCAGCTGGTGTCCGGATGCACTGCGGCTCACGGCGCTGCCGCGCACACCCTTCAGCAGTCAGGAGGCGCGCGCGGCGCTGCTGCAACGGTTCCGGCTGGCCAGCCTGGATGGTCTGGGCCTCGGTAACATGCCCTTGGGGCTGCGAGCGGCCGGCGGCCTGCTGCGCTACCTCGACGACACCCAGCCGGGCAGCTGCGTGCCCCTCGAGCTGCCCACCACCTGGCAGGCCGGCGATCAGCTGGTGCTCGATGCCGCCACCCGCCGCAACCTGGAGCTCACCCGCACCCAGCTGGGTGGTGGCCTACACGGCTCTCTACTGTGGGCCCTCGACCGCACCCACACCGCCATGGGTGGCCGCTGCCTGCGGCGGTGGATCGAGGCGCCGTTGGTGGAACGCACTGCGATCCTGGCCCGGCAGGACGGGGTGAGTGAGCTGGTGGCGAGTCGCCGGCTGCGGGTGGGGCTGCGCCGGCTGCTGCGGCCCATGGGGGATCTGGAGCGGCTGGCTGGGCGTGCAGGTGCCGGCACCGCCTCAGCGCGCGACCTGGTAGCCCTGGCCGATGGCCTGGAGCGACTGCCGCTGCTGGCCGCCGTAATCCAGAGCGCAGCGGTGCAGAGTCCACCGCTGCTGGCCCTGGCGCGGCCCTGGCCCGAGCTGGAGGCCCTGGCCGCCGAGTTGCGCCATCAACTGCTCGACACCCCGCCCCTGACCCTCAGCGAGGGCGGACTGATCCACGACGGCGTAGACGCCCAGCTCGATGGGCTGCGCAACCAGCTCGACGATCAGGAGGCCTGGCTGGCCCAGCAGGAGGCGGCGGAACGCAGCGCCAGCGGCATCAACACACTCAAGCTCCAACACCACCGCACCTTTGGCTACTTCCTGGCGGTGAGCAAGGCCAAGGCAGCCTCGGTGCCCGACCACTGGATCCGCCGCCAGACCCTCGCCAACGAAGAGCGATTCGTCACCCCCGAGCTCAAGGCCCGTGAGGGGCGCATCCTGCAGCTCAAAGCCCACGCCGCCCAGCGGGAATACGAGCTGTTCTGCCAGCTGCGCAGCCAGGTGGGTGAGCAGGCCGCCCCGATCCGAGCCGCGGCCCGCCTGGTGGCCGAACTCGACGCGATCGCCTCCCTGGCGGAACTGGCCGCCACCAGCGGCTACTGCAAACCAGAGCTCACCGATCCCAACGGTCCCGAAGCCCGCCTGCTGCAGATCGAGGCCGGGCGCCACCCGGTGGTGGAACAACTGCTGGTGGAGGAACCCTTCACACCCAACGACATCGCGCTGGGCTTCTCAAGAGCTGATATGCCGAACGCGGAAAAGAACACACCCAACCTCACTCCCGACCTGTTGGTGCTCACTGGTCCCAACGCCAGCGGCAAGAGCTGTTATCTGCGCCAGACGGGCCTGCTGCAGCTGATGGCGCAGATCGGAAGTTGGATTCCAGCCACGAGTGCCCGGCTGGGGATCACCGATCGGATCTTCACGCGGGTGGGCGCCGGCGACGACCTGGCCGCTGGCCAATCCACCTTCATGGTGGAGATGGCCGAAACGGCCAACATCCTTCACCACGCCACCGATCGCTCCCTGGTGCTGCTCGATGAGATCGGCCGGGGCACCGCCACCTTTGATGGGCTTTCAATCGCCTGGGCCGTGGCCGAATACCTCGCCGACACGATCGGGGCCCGCAGCGTGTTCGCCACCCATTACCACGAGCTCAACGAACTCGCCGATCAACTGCCCAACGTGGCCAACGCCCAGGTGCTGGTGGAAGACACCGGCAGCGACCTGCGATTCCTGCACCGCGTGGTGAGCGGCGGCGCCAACCGCAGCTACGGCATCGAAGCCGCCCGCCTCGCCGGCGTTCCGCCAGCGGTGGTGCTGCGAGCCCGCCAAGTGCTGGGCCGCATCGAGGCGAACAGTCACGTGGCGGTGGGATCGCTGGCGGCAGCCGCAGCGGCAGCCGCGGCCTGATCCAACCAGGCCCGTCGGAGCAGGGCGTTCGCTGCAGCACCCACCAAACCGGCACCACCCCGGCTGCCCTCCAAGCGGATCTGGGGCAGGCCGCTGGCCGCCAGCTGACGCTTGCTCTCCGCCACCCCCACAAAGCCCACGGGCATCCCGATCACGAGTGCTGGGGGGGCGCTCTGACCGGTTGCCACCTGGTCCAGCAGCAAGTCCAGCGCCGTGGGGGCGCTGCCGATCAGCAGCACAGCCCCAGGGTGCTGCTGCAGAGCCAGCTCCATCCCCGCCGCCGCTCGGGTGCTGCCATCAGGCGCCTGGGCCGGAGCCCAATCGAGAACGCTATGCACGCTGTTGCCGAAGGTGCGCCGCGCCATGGGTGCCACCGCCGCCGCCGCCATGGCCGTATCGGTGAGGATCGGCACCCCTGAGGCGAGCGCCTGCAAGCCCTTTCCGCAGGCAGCATCGGAAAAACACACATCCGCAGCCAAGCTCAGATCGCCACTGCTGTGAATCAGCCGAAGCAGCACCTCCTGCTCAGGCTGAGGGAATCGCTGCAGGTCAAAACCACCCACCGCCTGCCCCTCTGCCAAAGCAGCGCGGATCAACCGGATGCTCTCGCTGAAGATCGGGTGATCAAAACCGGCACAAGCCTCAAAAGCATCTGCCACGCCACATCGACACGGGAATCTCCTGCAGCTTGATCGCTTGTAGGTCTTGAGGGGGCAGCCAGTGGTGGTCACACCCTTCCGCTCGGGGTTGCCTCCGAAAAACCGTCCAAAATTCAGTACAGTTTGTACAGAACCCTGAAACCTGGCTCAACCGTGCACCCGTCCCCCCTGGGCGTCGAGGAAGCCAGGCGCCGACTGCCGGAACTGCTCGAACGCGCCGCGGCCGGCGAGGAGTTTGTGATCCAGCGGCATCGGCGGCCGATGGCAGCGCTGGTGCCACTAGGGGGGAAACACCCCACGGATCCCCACAAGCGTCAACGCCAAATCCAGAGCCTGATGTCCCTGCAGGGCAGTGGCCGCAACTGCTGGGATCCCAACCAGCGCCATCCGGCCCGGCCAGCCGCCACCGCTCCGACGCTCGTTCAACCCATCACAACCTCGAAGCCGACTGGGTTTGAACCGAGTCGGTTGGTGCAGGGCAGTCGGATCGCCCTCGACGGTTCAGCCCTGGTGGCCTTCCTCGCCGATGCCAAGGGCACGGGCCGCTACCTGCAACCGCTGATGCAGGGCATCGCCCAGGGCACCTGGCAGGGAGTGATCAGCAGCGTCAGCCTGGCGCGGGTGATGGAGGGACCGCTCGCCCAGGGGGATGAACAACTGGCCCAGCGCTATGCCGCTGCCTTGGCCAATCCCCAACACTGGCTGCAGGTGCCGACCGATGGCGAACTGGTGCTAGCTGCGGCGCGGCTACAGCAGCAGGAACCGCAGCTCGACAACACCTGCGCCCTGGAACTGGCCACCGCCATCACCGCGCAAGCCGCCGTGCTGGTGACCGATCACCCCGCCCTCGCCCAGACTGCCCAGCACCCGGTGCTCAGCGCCCTGCGGATCTGAGCCTTTGCTGCCGCACACCCACAACTGATGCCGATTTACCTGCTCTGGGGCGACGATGAAGCAGCCCGCAGCCGGGCGGTGGACACCCTGGTGGCCGAGCGCACCGACCCCGCCTGGCAGGCCATCAACCTCTCTCGTCTCGATGGCAGCGACAGCAACCAGGCCGCCCAGGCCCTCGAAGAGGCGCGCACACCGCCTTTCGGTGGTGGCGATCGGGTGGTGGTGCTGCAGCGCAGTCCGTTCTGCAATCAGTGTCCGGCGGAGTTAGCGGAGCAACTGGAGGCAACCCTGCTCCTGATTCCCGCCAACTGCCACCTGCTGCTCGTGAACGCCGGTAAGCCCGATGCACGCCTGCGCACCACCAAGGCCCTGCAGAAGCTGGTGAAGGCCGGCGAAGCCCGCGAACAGAGCTTCCAACTGCCGGCGATCTGGGACGGAGCCGGTCAGATCGAGCTGGTGCAACGCACGGCCCGGGAGCTGAGGCTCACGCTGGAGCCCGCCGCCGCCGAATCCCTGAGCGACGCCATCGGCAGCGACAGCGCCCGCCTGGCCAGCGAACTGGAAAAGCTGGCGCTCTATGTAGGCGCGGAGCCGGGCCGCAAAACTCCGCAACCCCCCATCTCCGCCGCAGCCGTGGAGGCCCTAGTGGGCAGCCAGGCCACCAATGCCCTGCAGGTGGGAGACGCGCTCCTCGCGGGGCAGCCCGCCGAAGCGGTGGCGCTGGTGGATGCGTTGCTGACGGCGAATGAGCCGGCGCTGCGGATCGTGGCCACCCTCTGCGGGCAGATCCGGGGCTGGCTGTGGGTGAGCTTGCTGGATCAACAGGGCGAGAGCGATGTGAATGCCATCGCCAAGGCCGCCGGCATCGGCAACCCCAAACGCATCTATGTGATGCGCAAACAGATCCGCGGCCGCAAGCCGGCCCGCTTCCTGGCCCTGCTGCGTCAACTCCTGGAGGTGGAAGCAGCGCTCAAACGCGGCAGCGATCCCGGCGATGCCTTCCGCGATGGCTTCCTCCTGGCGCCTTAAGGCCACGTAGGACAATCAGCGGTTCACGCTGCACGCGCCCACGCCATGGCCCTGCTGGTCCAAAAGTTCGGCGGCACCTCCGTGGCCGATGTGGAGCGGATCCAGGCGGTGGCCCAGCGCATCGCCACCAGCCGCCAGGCCGGCAACGATCTGGTGATCGTGGTGTCCGCCATGGGCCACACCACTGACGAGCTCACCGGCCTGGCCCGCGCCATCGGCAGCAACCCGCCCCGGCGGGAGATGGACATGCTGCTGGCCACCGGCGAGCAGGTTTCGATCGCCTTGCTGGCGATGGCGCTGAACGCCCTGGGGGTTCCGGCCGTGTCGATGACCGGCCCGCAGGTGGGCATCCTCACCGAATCCGCCCACGGCCGCGCCCGCATCCTGGAGGTGCGCACCGACCGGCTGCAGCGGCTGCTGGAGGAGGGCAACGTGGTGGTGGTGGCCGGATTCCAGGGCACCAGCAACAGCCTCTCGGGCGTTCCCGAAATCACCACCCTGGGCAGGGGCGGCTCCGACACCTCGGCGGTGGCCCTGGCGGCGGCCCTGGCGGCCGATGCCTGCGAGATCTACACCGATGTACCCGGGGTGCTCACCACCGACCCCCGCAAGGTGCCCGATGCCCAGTTGATGG
>Ga0194130_10003827_pt1 | contig 19783 bp, 23 predicted proteins | sample TA2KigsurfametaG_FD_160084 | JGI IMG/M metagenome (GOLD analysis project Ga0194130, IMG submission 160084) | Freshwater microbial communities from Lake Tanganyika, Tanzania - TA2015050 Kigoma 12 surface | ecosystem: Environmental > Aquatic > Freshwater > Lake | place: Tanzania: Lake Tanganyika... | reverse complement strand
AATGTCCATTTTGACAAGCATTTCTAAATGCCTGTTCACCATTGGCTGAAATATCAATAGTAGGTTTCCATTCATAAAGTTGTCTGACTACTTCTAAATGTCCATTTTCACAAGCGGTTTTAAATGCGTATTCATCTTCTGCTGAAATATCAATTGTAGGTTTCCATTCGTAAAGTTGTCGGACGACTTCTAAATGTCCATTTTCACAAGAGTATCTGAAAGCCTCTTCGCCATTCGCAGAAATATCAATAGTTGGATTAAACATGTATATTTCTATTATGTAGTCTAAGTCTCCTGTTTTACATGCATGTATGAATTGTTCATTCAATGCCATTATTTGTGATTTTTTTCAATGATAATTATTTATATAAAAAAATATCAATTTTTATCATTTATTGTATATTATATATTTTTTAAATAGTAAAAAAAAAATTGATGATGTTTGAATTTGTATTATAATCATAAGTTAAGAAAATGGAAACATTGAAGTCAGGCTATCAATATATTTGTTATAATAATCTTATCACAAATTTTCAGAATTATGAATTAACAGAACAAGATATCAATGAAAGAAAAATATGGTGTCTTGATGAATTCTATGTTTTACCTGATAAAGAGGAAAACATTGAGCGTAATATTGATATTAAATGGGATTTGGAAGCAATCGCTCAAACTGGCTCATGTGCTGGGTTGTCTGAATATATTTTTGAATTGATAATTTATACGAAAGAAAACGCAAATTTATTTCTGAATGCATCTGCGTAAAATTTTTAAATATTAGATTCTATTAATAAAAATATTATAAGCTTTTATTGAAGAAAATAATTGAATTATAATTCTAATAATTTACGTATACAGTTATCAATAAATAAAGTATCTTCATGATTAATACCTCCTCCTGCGAAATGACCCCACACACCTGGAATAATTATTAAACTAGCATTTTTAATCAATAATACTTCTTCCATATTATCTTCTTTAGGAAAATATAAATCAATTTCAGGGGCTAATATTACGACCTTAGCAGTGATGGAAGACATAGCTAATTTAAAATCGTTATTATATATATTATTATTACTAATATCTCCATATTGCCAAGTCCATAATAGAGTAGCTAGATTAGATGGCTCTCGTTTTAAAAAGAATGATTCCCAAAATCCTCTTAAAAATTCTTCTAGAGAATTAAATCCTAATTGTCGCCAACATTCTTTTTTATAAAAAGGTTGTGAAAATCCCCAACCAGCATAAATTCTAGCAAAAAGACGTAATTTTTCTTCTCTATTTAAATTTTCCTGAATTAATACATTACGCAATCCTTCTAAAAATACGAAATTATGAGGTGATGTTTTTGCTGAACCAGCAAAAGGCATTGCTTTTTTTACCATTTGAGGATATAGTGCTGCCCATGTATATGTTTGTTGTGCTCCCATAGACCAACCTAAAACTAATTCAATGGATGTGATATTCCATTTTTCAGTGAGTAATCTATATTGTGCTCTAATATTATCAATGAGACTTATTTTGATAAAGTCACTATGATCCGAATTTACTAATATAGGTATATTTAAAAAATTTGGAGAAGTGGATTGTCCATTTCCTAATAAACATGGAACAATTATAAAATATTTATCTGGATTAAGAGCTTTATCCTTACCTATTAACCATTCATTATCACTAATAAATCCACTATACCATGTTGGATAAACTATTACATTTGTTTTATGTTCATTAAGTGACCCATATGTTTGATATGCTAATACAGCATTATTTAAATTTTGTCCACTTTTAAGTTGATAATTACCTAAGTTAAAATATTGTATCATTATAATATATAATAATTTAATTTTTGTTAAATATACATAAATAGCTGAATGCGTTTATAAATTGTTAGACTTTTACACAAAATAAATATATGATAAATGAGGTTTTATATAATACGTCTCAAAATGAATTACCTACATATTTATTAGTAGTTACTGAAAAAAAATTAGAAAAATATCAAAATTCTAAATTCAAATGTTGGAAAAGATATTTGTTAGAATCAAATGGTATTTGGTTAATGAAAGAAACTCTTAATATTACTAAATTAAACATTTTATTTCATAATAATGATAAAAAATATGATACTGTCTATAAAAAAATGAAAATTAATGAAAAAACGATGTATATTCCTATTGAAGAATATTCAAAGTTTTATTTAGATCATAAAATAAAAATAAGTACAAGTATTTTAGAAATGCTTGGTGTATTGTCAATTCATTATATTTATAGTGAACTAGCTACTGAATTAATTACAACTGAAAGTAGTGCTGAATATTCTAATATTAAAATTGCGAATAAAGTATCTAATGATACAAAAAATCAGATTAAAAACAATGATTTAAAAAATTATGATAAAAGCGACTGCCCATTTCTTTTTTATACACCAGATAAATTTGAACATGAAATTAAAAAGTCTAATGAATACTTTATGGATGGAGATGAATATGAAACTGATTTTGATTTGAAAAATTTAGTAAGAAGTAGATTAGTCGGAAATTTATCAGAATATACTTTAAAATATGAAATAGATTTTATGAGTAATTTTGAAATATCCATTACTTCTAAATTATATATAGGGTTAGGATTGAATTTAAAAAAAAATTATCACAAAAAATTAAATGTATCATTACATATAAATTTTTATCGAACAAGAGACTTAATTAATAGTGACAATATAGTAATTAATGATAATAAATGTCTACAACTTATTTTAAAGGGTCCTTCCCCAGCGAATTACTATGAAAATTTTTTAAAACGTAAAATACAATTAGAAGATAATATTTCATCACCTTTATTGACCGTAACTGATAATAAAAATAATATATTATTATTTAACTTTATTGATAAATATATTGAAGAAAAATACAAACAACGGCATGATACGGATGATGTTAAATCATATTATGCTTTTTATCATTTTATTAAGATTGCCAATATAACATTATTACGAGAATATATGAATGAGGTGCGTAATCTAGATGATTTAGATGAAAATGGAATTTTTTTTATAAAATTAAGGTCAACCGCGTTTGCTTCACTACTTTCATTTGATGATGAAGGTTTTAAAAAAATACAAAAAATATATTTAAATATTTATAGACAAATATCAAATATTAAAAATAATGAGAATATATGCTACAATTTTAAATGTAGTCATATAAATTGTCAAAGTCCATGTCGATATTTTAAACGAATATATATATACATTATACGAGTGTATAATCATGAATGTCAGGATAATATTATTACTTTTGAAAATGATATAGAAGAACATCTTACTAAAGTATTACATAATATCACAAATAATATAGTTATTCTACCTAATTATAATATATTTAAAGCACTAATCACTAAGGAATTAAATAAATATATTACAAATAAATTCTCACTTTTAATGTAAATACAAAAGAAACATTTGACAAATTAGTTAAACCATAGTTATATAATATAAGTTTTACTTTGTTTCATTTTTCTTTTCGGTCGATCTAATTTAATAACATAAATATTATAATACATTTTGAATATGTTTATACTATTATAATATTAGTTGTAAAATCTATTTTACTATTTTCGCCAGGGTATCCTATTGGATTACATAAAAAGGGTATATTATTAATGGTTACATTAGAATATTTATGTGTGTGACCATATATCCAACATTTAATATTATATTGATGTGTATTGATAAAATTATCCATATCACAACAAAACCATTGATTATAAGGTTCCCATTGTGTTGTTTTAAATTCTGGGTCGATTAATCTAAAAGAAGGAACATGATGTGTTATAATAATACATTGTGTATTATTTTGTAAAGTATTTTCTAAAAAATCGATACTGATTGTATTTAATTTATTGTATTCAATGTAGTTAAAATTAGGTATTTGTTCTACATCATTTATTTTATAAGTAGGATTTGATATGTGCGACCATAATGTTGTTCCTACAAAACAATAATTATTGTATATTTCATAGTTATTATTTAGAAAACTTATATTTTCAAAATTTTCAAAATATTTTTTGATATATTCATTGGTATCTTCTATAGACTTAGTAGTATTATAGTATTCATGATTTCCAGCAATGATAAATATTTTTTTGAAATTTTTACTTATAAATTTCATGAAAGTATCATAATGTAAGTGATATGGATTACCAATATCTCCAGCTAATACACAAATTTCATCTAATCCTGGCTGTATTTTTTTCAACAACTTGTGTATTTTTATAGGTTTAATAAATTCCAAATGTAAATCCGAAAAATATCTTACAATCATGTTATAATATATATCATATTACATAATATATATCAATTTTTTTCTAACAATCTAAAATAGTAGAACACACTACTTTACAATGTTGGTAACTGCAGGGTTCGAACCTGCGCATCCTGAGATAGTGGGGCTTAAGTCCACCGCCTTAGACCACTCGGCCAAGCTACCTGATTAGGAGAATATCAACCATCTCCTAATAATATATATAAGTCTTATCTTTAAGTAGATATGATTTTTAAAATTGATTTATATATTTTGAATGATAAATGTAAAAAAAAAAATGAATATATCTAATACATTAAAAATAAAATTAATTAATTATATCAGTCCAATATTAATAATTGGTAATATAATAATTTTACATTATTTATATATTTATAAAAGTAAAAATACGTGTATAGATATAAAATTCGATGGTCTAATTTCAATATTAATATGTTTATCAATATTACATATTTTATTAATATTAAGACTTTGGTTTTGTTGTTCTTTAACACTAAATGATGATGAAATAAATTGGTATATTATAGAACAGGTTCAAGATAATAGATTAAATATACCAATATCTATAATTATAATACAAATATGTCAGAGTTTGATTGGTTTATTTACCATGTGGATTATTGATACTATGTTCATTAATAAATCTGTTTGTAAAGATGACAGAAATTTAATAAATTATATGACATATGCTTTTTTACCGTTTATAATAATAAGTGTTGTATTTTACATCAAATGTATATATATGCTTGTAATATTTATATTCATGTGTATTATGCCTAGTACAGTTGTTGATTATATAAAACAGAAATTTTTAGAAAATGGATATTTTGAAAATGAATTAGATTCTATAGAAATACATAATCGACGTATATATTTTGGTAATTCGCCTGAATGTTTAATATGTTATAATGAAAATTGTAATATATTGTTATGTGGACATTTACTCTGTACAGATTGTGAAAATAGAATATTTAATGGGGAATGCCCAGTGTGTCGTTCAAGATTACATGTAGTTCAATCATATAATGATTATAAAATAAAAAGAGACATTTTTATTAAAGACATAATAGACGATATTTTACAAATGTCTATTAAATGATATATACTACTTTATTAGGGATATTTGATATATTAGTATAATGTAAAGATTTAGCATTTATAGTTTTAATATTTGGAAAAATAAATATTGTTTCTTCACAATCGCAATAATCTGATTGTAAATCAGTAGTTAAAATCCCTTTAAATGTATCCTCACTATAACTATATTTACTATTACACGATATATTTAATTTAATATTTTTTTGTTTTTTATCAGATTTATGGATATAAGATAATTTATATTTGGGTAAAGTTATAATTTGTTGATCAATTTCCAGTGTTCCAAACCCAATATTTTTTGACATAGTTCCATTTGTTTTTAAATATGATAGATTAAAATGAATAAAGTTATTATTTATTTGAGTTATTGTATATTTCAAGGTTTGTCTAGATAAATTAGTAATCAAAGTTATCTTACTTGTATCCATAGTTTGAGCTAATCCGCTTAAATCAATTATACTTTCTATCGTATCTCCTACTTTTAATGTATAATATTTAGAGATTGATGGATTATTATATACTAAATTCGTATTCCAATTTAACATAAAATGATTTAAATTTAATCTACAAAGATTAAAACTACTTTGAACTAAATCAATTAAACTATTTGTTATTGATGTTATATCTAATATTTTCATACTATTATATAAATAATTTCCCAATTGTAAGATAGAATTTTTGACAGACATTATATAATATTTGAAAGAAATAAAAAAAAGTTGGTTGTAAATCCACTCAACCAACTTTTCTGCGGTCTTCATTCAGGTAGTTGGTCTTGAAATTTGAGGGTCCTGGCAGCGCTTCTGCGCTTGGTGTCACGTTGGACATAGTAGTCGGTGCGTCTCTCTCTCTTTGTAGGGTTGGGTTTTTCAGGTGTTGACTCGGTGATGTTGGTGTCAATTGCTCTGCGCGCTGCTCGTGTTTTGGATTTTTGTACATGTTCGTGTGTTTTCTCGGTCTCAGTTTCAGAAGTGATGGGTGTTTGAACTCGTGCTTTTTTTGGCGTTGTTGAATGTTTCTGGATTGGGCGTGATCTCTTTGGGGGTGAAACGGCAATGTCGAATGTTTCGTCTTGGTTGTCGCGTTCTTCTTTGCGACGTTCGTTCAACAAATCGTTGCCGGCGCTTTCTTGGCGTCGGTGTTCAATGCTGAATTGTTGCCAGCGGATTTGATTCTGTCTGTACATTGTTTCTTCCCTTGCTTGTTGTCTACTTACCGTCGGCTATTTAAACAAAAACCTATCAAATTTTTTTAGATAATATTTAGGATATCTATGTAGAACCAATATTATATAATAAGAATAAATTTGATCATAATATTTACATTTTTAATGTTTTATTATAAAATACAATGTTATCTATTAGAAAATTACCAAAATATATTGATGAACGATGGGATATGTTATCCGAATATGTTTCTGAAGTTTGTTCTAATAGAGATAAGTCTCATGGCTGGGAACATATGAAAGTTGTTGCTGAAACAGCTAAAATGATAGTAGAAAAAGACTTCATTGATGAACCGGACTATATATATAATCAGTTAATGCTTGATACAATAACTGTCGCTTGGCTACATGATGTTGCTGATCATAAATATGATTCAGATGGGAAACTTACCCATAATTTAATGAAATGGGGTTGTGCTAATATAGGTGGTTTTGTCAATATTTTAGAAATTATAAAGTTGGTATCTTATACATCTGAAAACAGTGCCTTAAAAGCGGGTAAGCCTATAAACTATGATGAAAAATTAGGGAAATATTATGCGAGAGTTCGCCATATAGTAAGTGATGCGGACAAACTTGAAGCAATAGGAACTATAGGAATAGAGCGTGCAATTCTATATACTCGACATGCTCACCCTGATTATACAGAAGAACAAATAATAATTGAATTAAAAAAACATGCTGAAGATAAGATGTTACGATTAGCGGAAGAATTTCTGAGAACAGAAACTGGAAAACAACTTGGAAAAATTAAGCATGAGGAAACGAAATATGCTTTAGATCGTATGTAAAATGATATATGAAATAATCATAATATCCGATATTAAATTCAATGATTATTGTATATATTTGATTAATTTTCTTCAATTGATAATTTACAAAAATACTGGCTATTTTGTAGAATATTATATTCTAATATTTTAATCTTAATTAAATACGAAAATACTGAGTAATATATTTTTATTTTGTTTTGGTCTATGTTATATTATAAATCTGGTCTTTCAAGAGTATCGTCTATATCTTCATATTTAGAACAATCCATATTATAATCTGTTAAATGAAGATTATACGTTTGATAATAATCTATTGGTTTAAATGGTTTAGCATATGTAGTTAACATATTGTAAATTGATATAATATCTAATTCATTAATTGATAGTTGTTTTATTTGATCTATAGATTTAATTATTAAATCTAATTTAGAAATGAAAATGTCTTTAAAATAGTTAGATATAACACCAAATGAAGTTGTATTTTTTATAATAGATTCTTTTATACATGCTCCAATATACATATTAAAATCTTTAACAGAAATTGGTTTTGCGTTCATTGGTATATGTTCAATATGATCAATTACATTATATTTTAATATAGCATTACTATATCTACATAATATTGTTAAAAGTACATATCTATAATCGTCTTCATGACTTAATTCTTCTGGTATCTCATTACAATTCATCATATTAATATAATCATAGGTATTCTTATCTTGTAATGGTCTAAAACACCTTATATTTATTGTGTCTTTATTAAAATTTATAATATTTTCGTTAACAACACATATTATAAAATCAAGGAAATTTCGTAATCTCGGGAGAACACTCGTCAAACCGATTGATAAGTGATTGCTCATTTTTTCTAGATGTGAAAGTATTTTTCTTTGATTATTTTTATTTTCGGTTCCTTTCATAGAAATAAAATCTTCCACTATTAGATTTTCTAATAATATATATTTATAATTAGGATATAGCTGATATTTTAATAAAATGGGTAATCTATCTTTATTCCTTAATTTATGGTCATCATTTGAAAAATATGGACAAATACCTTGATTATCCCAGTTTGAATAACACATAAATGGATATAACATATTTGCTCTTAGTTTATTTGTTTGTCCATTGGATATATAATAAGGAATAATAGATTCACTATTATAAGTTGGATTTTTTTTATCTATTACAATTAATTTATATAAAACAATATATCTAACAGCAAAATCAACATTAAAAAATTCAACAGGTATAATTCTTATTAAAGCATTTTCATTTTCTAATACAAATGAAAAAAAAGGGTATTCCATATATTTTATCTTAACATTATTAAATATAAAAGACAATCAAAAAAATTATGAATAATTATCCAAAACCAAGCGCTCCTCCTTTAGAACCTGAATTACAATTTCAATATATTACTTATCCGAAACAATTAGCTAATTCAAACTATATAAATTCTTTACCGCAGTATATACATCCATATTATAATAATAGTTATGAAAATAGACCTAACTATTATAATCATCGAGAAATACATCAAGAAAAAAATTCAGATTGTTTTACATATATAGCGGCTGGAATAGCTTTTTTGTGTTGTTGTTTTGTAGTAAATGATGAAACAAGAGTATAACAATATTTTGTTATTTAGGTATATAAAAATAAAAAAGTAGTATTATATAAAAAAGATGACAATTATATGGAAAATAAAAACGGTAATGCTAGGAGAAACAGGATCAGGTAAATCATGTGTTATAAAACGATTAATACATAATCAATACGATGAATTTGGAGGGGCTACAATAGGTGCTCAGTTTTTAACAAAAGATATGGGTGAAAATAGTAAATTAGAAATATGGGATACTGCTGGTCAAGAACGATACAGATCTTTAATTCCTATGTATTTAAGAAATGCTCAAATTATTTGTTTAGTAGTATCATTAGAAAAGAGCGTAGATGAAATAGAATATGAAAAACAGTTTTGGTTAAATTATTTAGGATTAAATAATAGTATGTCTAAATATCATAAAAAAATACTATTATATAATAAATCTGATTTGAATCCAAATTTTAAATTAGTTATAGATGAGCGTTTTGATAATACTTGTGTAATAAGTTGTAAAACTAATAAAGGTAATGATATATTTATAAATATCCTTGAAAAAACTATTAATAATATTAAAGATTCAGTGGATAAAATGTTCGATACTCCTATAACAAAAATAAAGGTTGAGAATCAACCGGTAAATAATGAAAAAAAAGGGTTGTTAGATTTAACTTATTCGTATGGTCAAAATATAATGAAATGTAATTTATTATAGTTTTTCAAACTTAAATTCTTCAAAATGTCCGGTAGAAAAATTTAAATCAAGAGTTCCATAACTATTAGGGTCTTTATTACGGAGCATATATTCCAGGTCTGTTTTAAATTCAGGTAATCTAATGATATTCTCAAGAGCATTAGCTGCGTCGTGAACATTATTTATTATAGGACTTTGTGATTGTAATTGTTCTTTAGTTCCATATTGGTCTTCGTAATTAATATTAGATAATAAATCAATAAATTGTTTAATATATGTTATATTTTTGTCTAAACTTTTAAAATTATATTGAGAAAGTATTGAATTTATTAAACGTAAATCATGTGACATATTTCTTTTAGGTCGATTAATATAATAATCATTAAGATTAGTATCTGAGAATGTTCCATCAGGATATTGTATTCCAGTAAACATATATCCAACATCATCTCCGCAATACTCTTTACATAAACGTAACGCGCGAACAGGGTTTCTATTATCAAAACTACAAACAGAGTTCATTAATGTTTTACTTGTATTTAAACTAGCATTTAAATTTTGACAATTAAAAAAACTTCTTCCAAAATCGATAAAAATAGGTAAATAGTTTGTTTTGAATTGAATGATATCATTATCTAATTTAATATTTATTGTAATACATTTATTTTCGGGTATTGAATAAATTCCTATGTTTCCCAAATGTAAATCATAATGTGTAAAATAATCAGCTAATTGACTTAACGTTTTATAAATTAAATATAACATTAATATTGTTCGTGTTAAGTGTGTATAATATGAAGAATTATAAACATTTGAACTATTAACATATTTATAGAAATGGCTATGAAGTGTATCATTAAGATTTAAATATTGCATAAAAACACAAATATATTTTGACCATTGACAAGTGAATCTTGTATTTTCTTCGAAATCTAAGGGATCTAAATAGTGTATATATTGACTTACATTTAATGGTAAAGTATGTATTCCTTTATGTGAAAAAAATGTATTCCAAGAAAAGCGGTCTTTATAAGCTCCTAATTTATATGTTTTAGGAAAAAATGGGAAATACTTTGAAAATTCATTTATACATAGTCCTGCCAAATACTCATGATATAAATTGTCTGTAGAAGATTTCCTAGCACTTTTTAATATTATATCTATTTTGTTTCCATTTAAAATATAATTTAATTTATACAAAAACCCATGATTTGAATTGATTCCTAATTTTTGAATAGTATTATTAAAAAAACCGATTTCATCAAAATTTTTAAACATTTTATGTATGATATTAAAATCTTTTTCAAACATAAGATAATCATTTAATGATGGATATTTTTTTAACTCTCTATAAGGATATTTTTCAAAATCTTCATATGTATTTAAGTTATTATCAATAGCTATTTGACGTAGTGTTTCACACAAATAATTGTTAGATGTTTGTGGTGTAATAGGTATATTTGCTATTTCAGCTAACGTTACTAGTTCTTCGCGAGTATATTTATAAACCTTTTTTTTTTTATTTTTAGGGACTTCACATATTTTTCCTAATAAAAAAGGTTTCTGATTATCCATATATTATATTATAATAAAATTTTTTATTATTATTTAATATCTACGTGTTTGTCTTCTTGATGTTCTTAATTGGGGAGTTACAACTTCATCACTTTGAGTAACAACCTCATTTGGTATTTCTTCTTTAACTTCAGCAGCTATTTGCTCTGGATTAGGTGGAACTACTTCAGAAACATCTTGTCCAGATTTTAAAGCAGCATCATAACTGGCGACGTATGCTTTACAACTTTCATACATTTTAGCTGCTGCTCTGGCTTTTTGACGTCTTCCGAAAGCAGCAGTAGCGGAAGCGGCACTTCTGGCAGCAGCAGCAGTAGCGGAAGCGGCACTTTTAGCAGCAGCAGCAGTAGCACGACCTACCTTTTTAGCAGCTAAACGTGTTTTAGTAGCACTTCTATTTAACCAAGTATCACTTGAACATTCTAGAGGTAATCTATCAGGTTCTTCGTAAGTGCCGGGAGGGCAAGTTTCAACACATGCTGTATTGAATACTCTTTGTCCTTCAGCACAAACAGTTTTAGGAGTTCCTGCTTGTTGTTTTCTACGTGAACGTCTTTGTTGATTGAGTGATTTACGTTGTTGAACCATTTTGTATTTTATATTATTAATATATATTTTTTTATTGGTTAAAATGATATAAAAATTGAATGTTTTCATTATTTATAAAAAAATAAATATGAAAACGAAATAATATTCCTTACCTTTAACTTATCTACATAAAATGCCAGTGAAAACGCGTTCTCAAGTTCAATTAGATAATTTAAAAAAAACATCGTATTCCTTACAATGTGTTTATAAACTTGTTAATTTAATCAATCATACACATGAACTAATTCCAGCAATAGCTGTATTACTTTTACCTGGTGTAGGAAAAAACACGCTAGATAGAAAAATAAAGAAAAATAGTAATAGTAATTTTATTAAATATCGGGCTGATTGTGTTTTTGTAGAGGATATTATTGATTTAAACTGTAATTCGTTATCTGAAGTTAAATATGCGTTTTCAATATATAAACCTTATGGTTGTATTGAAAATACATTAATATATAAAAAAGGTCAATTTGTTTATCCAGACCATTACAATCAAAAAAAAGATGATATATGTGTTGGTGGTATTCATTTTTTCAAATCAATTGAAGGAGTATTATCCTATTATATAAAGGGTACTAATTCTAAATATGATCTTTTTAGGATATATCCTGGTATCAATCCGATTCATTATTCTTTTTATAAACAATATATACCTGATGGCAAATATAATATTTATTCGGGTGAAGGATTTTGGTTGGAAGAAGTAAAATATGAAAAAAATATACTTAGAGAATATAACTTTGTATTAAATAATAAAGAGTATACAACAAAATTTAGTTATTGTATGAATTATATGACTAATACTATCTTAGTTACAGCTATGACATTTGAAAAAAATCATTTAGGTAATATTTATAAAGTTGTAAGAGATGTGAAATTAGATAATTTTCCTGACGCTATATTTTAATACATATATTTTTGAATTATTTTATAAATTGTAATAGTTATTTCTTTAACACAAAATAGGATACATATAAATTTAAAATATTCATATATTGGTTGAGTATGGTGTTGAATATTATTTGTAGTATTAGATAGTGTTGTATGATTTTTTTTGTAATACATATAAGGTCTTGGTTCAAAAATTCTATCTTTTTTTAATTGAATATTGTTCATATTTATAAATGAATTGATACAGAATAATAATACTTTATCAATTTTTTTAAAATATATTTATTACACTTGTTTTAGTTTAAATTTTTATTCTATAAAATATGTAGTATTTTTTAATGTTATTACTAATGTAAGATAAAAATATTAATATCTAGCTTGCTATTGATTTAACTATATCTTTTATAACTGTTATTTACAATAAATATAGTAAGAATAATAATAGGTAATCTATCATAATATTTTACTTAATATCTTTGTCTGGATTGGCGTTGTACTTTTCTTCTACTATTTTTTTTTTGTTGTAATTTTCTTTGTTTTTTTGAACGTCTTTTAATTGAACCAGCTCTTTGTATATTTTGTAGCTGTTCAACTTGGACATTACTGACTCCTAAACCTTCAGCAGAAGCAGATTGAACAGCAGATTGCTGAACTGCTGCTGCGGCACTTTGAGCGGCTGCCGGATCATCTCGAACATAATCAGTTGGACCTTCCATCATTTGTGCCTGGCTTAATTGTCCAGTAGCACCTTTTATGATGAAAGTTTCCATTCTTTTAAAATTATCTACACCTGTCTTAGTAAAAAAATATCTTTTACTTACTCCATATGTTAAAGTCATTGCTGTAATTCCAGCTGCCACAAGTTTTGCAATAGCTGAATTAAAAGATAATCGTGCAGCTGTGCATCCCATTTCTACGCCGGTAAACGCTGAAGCAATATGTGGGGAAGTGTTAACTGCACATTGAGCAGCAACATAAGCATTATATGTGCCGTAAGCAGCGGTTCCAACTAGAGTAGCTGAAACAGCGCAACAAGCTAGCACTTTTAGAAATTCTGTCATATCCCCACCATGTTGACTTGATGTCGCATAAACAGGGCCCCTCCTAGTGGTCATTAGATCTAATCGACCTATAACATTACTTAAACTAAGACCATATTTTGCTAAATTTTGGTCAATTGTTAAACCTGGATTTATATCTACAAAATCAGCAATATCCATTTTATTATATATAAATATATAAGAAAATAATTATTAATTTTTTTTATTATTAGAAATACGTTTTTTATTTTTTCTTACACTTGTTTTGCTTCGATATTTTCCTCCTCGTTGATGGGGACGAGTGAAAGCACCCGGATGGGCATTAGCAACAGCATTCATATTCTCTAAAATACGTTGTGCTTGTTGAGTTTGTTCGGGTGAAAGAATAATTTGCCCAGCTACAACTAATGCTCCTCCAGAAATATAGCCACCTATAGATCTAGCTAAACTCATCAAATCTCTAAATGTCGCATCATTACTATTACATCTTATTCTCTCAGCATCAAATTGTAATAATGGAATATTTGCCATAACTTCACCAAAAAATCTAGTTGATTCTCCACATAAAATTGGTGATGACATTATATAAGTGATTCCTAATATACCAGCATGAATTGAGATACCAAGAGCGCCTATAGCTATAGCCATTAATATAGCACGAACTGTAAAGGGTTTACCTCCTTTTTGATTATCTTTTAAATATTCAATTCCTGAGATGTTAAACATTAGAACTTCAACTGGGTCAATATCATTTAATATTAAATTTTGCTCGTATGTTTTATTCAAGTCATATTTTATGCTGATCTTTTCTGTTTCCATCATATGTTTTATATATTAATACTTATAAAAAAAATTGGTTATAAGTATTATTTAAATTTAAACGTATATATAAAATATATTATTATAGAGTACAATGGCGACAGCCTTATATATTGGTTGTGGATATGATTTTGACCCAATAAAAATATTAGTCTCAGTCCGAAATTTTATTTTTATAGACAGTTTACCGTATTGTAATAATGGAGATATGTATAGAGAATTAAAAATTGGAAATGTTTTATATAGTAAATCTTATATGTTAGATTTTTCGAATAAAGCGAAACAATCTGGTTTTTTAAAAATAAGTATTGATGGAGTATATCCTCATGTATATAAAAACTATAATACACATCAACAAATTTTTCATTATTTTAGTTTAATATTTCCATTTGTATCATTAAAAATGAATCATTATGCTGATAAAAATGAATTAGAAAAATTAATATTTTTATTAAATGATGTAAATTATTTAATAGTGAGACGTTATCAGCCTCATTATAGTATATTTAAATTTTTTGTACGACCAATTATTATAGTTTCATATAGTGATACGATATGGACAGAAAATGTTGATGAATTATTGAATTATGAGAAAGAAAAATTACATATATATCTTCAAAATAATAATATGATTCGTAATAATATTGATAAGTATTTGTATGTGAATGAAAATGGTATAATACAACATTATGATTGTTATAATGATTTTATAAAAGCCAATAGTTATTAATATCCAGCTAAGCGTAATCCTAAAGGTCCGACGAATGGTTGTTCAATTTGTTTGATTGGTAATATGGATTGTCCAAACGTATGAGGTATTTTAGGAAATAGTTTAGGTTTATGTGGATAGTGATTTGTAGTGCGTAATTCAACAAATGCCTTTTTCTTTTTATCTAATATTTTTTGATTAGCAAGACTACGAGGTGTCATACATATATATGCTACACATCGTTGATTTGGATATTTCCTTTCTTTATGTGCTTCAATACCGCTATGAATTGTTCTACTATCCCATAAAACAATTGACCCAGCGGGACATTGTATATATTTTTGCCTACAGTTTTTATCTTGTGTGTAAAACTTGTATTGTTCATCAGTCTGTAACATTTGCCAATCTTCTTTACTCTGATTATTAAAATGTAATTTAAATTCATTATGATATTTATGGCTTCCTTCTAAGAAAGTTAATGTAGCATCACCTGGATTAACATCATATGCTGTTACCCATCCTTGTATACATTCTAAATTATTTCGTAAATAAGACTGGTCAGTATGTAGCCAACTTTTACCACGGAACCATCCAAAACCTGTTATTTCAGGTGGCATATGAAAACTAGCTCCATCAAAACTTGTTAATAATTCAATAGATGGAACATTCCATATTTTACTAAATATTTCTACTATTTTAGGTTTTTCTCGTAAAGTCCATATAAATTGGGCATGTCCTATAGACCATTGTTGAATAAGCATTGAATGTTTAGGATATAAATTTTTAATTTGTTTCCAACTTTCTTTATTATTTCGGTTTATTGGTAAAGGAAAATCACTAGTAATATGTTCTAAGTAGTCCCACATGCCGTTTTTCATCTCTTCACATTCTGTGCTATTTATAATATTAGGCACGATAGCTACACCATATTCCTGTAATTTTGGTAAAATTTCGTCTAAATTAGAACAAGAGTATTTATTATATTCATAATCATTTAAGATTTGTGTCATATTATTAAATATTTTGTTTCAATTAAGCAAATTTTATATATCAATTTTTTTTTTAAATTAAAATTCTATATATATATATATAAAATGGAATATTGTGGTATAAAAACATCTAATGTTAAAGGTTCAACTAAAACACGCCGTTCAAAATCAGGTAACTTGACAAAGCCTCGTCGTTCTCATAGTCGTCGTAGATGTTATAAGACCGATGATAAATCTTTAAATACGTCCGAATGTATGGTGGGAATAAGTTCTCGTTGTGTAATTCGTGGTAATAATCCGGAATTATTAGAAAGGAGACGTTCAAAGAATCGAACTATGTATTTAATTCGTTCAAAAGATGGTAATATGAAAAAATCAGTTAAAAACAATTTGCCGGTTGTATCTAGAGTGAAAGAGCCGGTTGTATCTAGATTGGAAGAGCCGGTTGTATCTAGAGTGAAAGAGCCGGTTGTATCTAGAGTGGAAGAGCCGGTTGTATCTAGAGTGGAAGAGCCGGTTGTATCTAGAGTGGAAGAGCCGGTTGTATCTAGAGTGGAAGAGCCGGTTGTATCTAGACTATTAAAGAATAGACAGTCTCGAAAATCTAAATCATCTAGTGTTTTAAGCGAAGGTCCATATGTATTTAATTTTGTTGCTGATACAAATTTTCCTAAAAGGAAGGGTTCAAAAGAGACAACATTATCAAAAGTTCAAAAATATTATAATGAAATAATAACAAAAAATAAATCAAATCCTAATTATAAAAATATAGATACTTTTAATGTTGATAGTGTAGATGAAACTGAATATAAAGGCACATTAACATTAAATGTTCCACCTTCTTCTGTCAAAGAGTTAAATGAATTGATTGAAAATATTCTTAGTCCCGATTTTATATTAGAAGGTTCAGATGTTCATATCTTCCCAGACTATATTATAGATAGTCTTGAATTAGACGGAAAAAAATTAAATCAAGCCGGTGGTCGTAAAAAAAAAATACTCCGTTATTAAAAGTGTGGATAATGAAATATATTTAGTATTACCAGAGAAGTATATTATAATGTCATAAAAATAATATTATTTGAATTATAATGTATGGTCAACCTATTAGAAAATGATTATTAGACTTTGTTCTATAAAATAAATGGTAAAAAAAATATAATGGTTTAAAAATAAAAATATATAATTATTTATATAATGAGATTACTAAAAATAGAAAGCGAGGTTACTGAAAACAAAACTGAGGTTTCTATTAAATTAGAATCCATTTATAATACGAATGATAATAAAATAGAAGAAACTATATATCTAGATTCGTTAAAACATTTAATATACATGTTTGATGAACAATATAAATATAGATATAATTTATATAAAAATACTTGTTTACTTGATACTAAGTTAAAATCAATAATTACAGATAATTTGTTTGATGAAAATAATCAACAAAATAATCTAGCAGATGTAAAGCGTGAAATTGATGGTATATTTTGTAAATATATGCCATTACAAGTTGAACAAGTAAATGAAAATACAGATGGGTTAGATTTGGATTTAATGGATAAAATAACGATATTAGTTCCAGACGGTAAAGAGATTTTATTAAAAAATATTGTGAAAGAGATAAATGGTAGCGCTAAGGGTTTGTCTGATTTTGTGATAATGTTTACAAAATATCGACAATCTATAATTAATCATAATGGTATAGAATATTTTCAAAAAAAAGGTTGTCATTTTCTTAGAAAAATCTAAATTATTATTATTTTTTACAATATTTAAAAGGATTACATGAGCACTTCATTTTTGTAAGTGGCATAACAGCAATAGAAACTAATTTAAAGCTACTGTCTAATAGTCCAATGGCCGTAGTTTCTTCTTGACCGTCAAGACATAAAATTAGTGTAGATTTAACAATAAAATATAAAAAAAACATAACAGCATCACCAGATATTGTTACAGAACTATTTTGTGATGTTTCGTTAAAAAGAGTTATAATATTATATATTAAATTTAAAAAATGATTAGCGTCATTCATATCAATTTTTCCATCAGCCATAATTTCTACAAAAGATGTTTGTAAAATATTTACTAATGTTGTTTTAGAATTATCTAGTGATATATAATTTCTTAATTTATTCATATCACTTTCAGTAATTTTAGATTGTATTTCACTTAAACTTTTAGCAATTTCTTGAATAGCAATATTTGGTTCTTTTAAAATATTATCAAGTTTTCCTCTTAATCCTGGTATATTAAGTATTAAATTAAAAATAATATCTTTAACAATATTTAATATTGGGTCAACTTTATGTATTGTAACAGGTGCTATAATTGGTAGTAATTCGGATTTTTGTTCAGTTTGAATAACAATATTATTTGCGGTATTTCCCAATAAATTAGGTGGTAAAATAGCAACTATGCTATCTGAACTAAGTTCACAAACGTTAGTATTATTTATTTCTTCACTCATAATATATATTTATAGTATTTTATATTTAATATCATTATTTTTTTTATTTTAATGTTATATATTTTTGACATAATTCCATTGTAGCAAAAACGGTTGCGTGTAATGGGATTGCTCTCATTAAAGCATATTGAAAGCCTTTATATAAACCTTTATAACCTCCATCTTTTAGAACATCTTTTAATCCATCGTTAAATGTTAAATGTTTATCTTTAATAGCTTGTAAATGTGTTTTAATTCTGTCTTGTGGATAAATAAATAACCAAGAGTTGATTCCAGCTATTGCGCCAAATGTAAATGATTCTAATGTTGAAATAGATGGTATATCTTTATTACCTACGTATTGTAAAGATAATGACTCTTCGCGTATTTTTTTCAGTAAATGATATGTGCTGAAATAAATACCAAATCCAGGTGTTTCTCTATAAAGTGTAGCACTTAATCCTTGAAATAGGAATTTTCGATTTATCATTTTAGTTTCAATTTTTTGGTTAGTTTGTAATAAAATTTTAATTCGTTCAAATGGTGTTACTATAAAACTTGCTGTTAATCCAGAAAGGGCTCCAGACATAAATACCGAATCAGTATATTTGAATGAATAATTATAAACACCAAAAACAATTGCTTTTTCTAGACCAACACCTATAAGTGGAGGAATTACTCCACGATATAATGATCGTAAATTTGTAGAAATTTTTTTATTTTCTTGAATATTTGTTTTGATTGTATCAAAAGGGTGACTAGCTAAAATTCCAGCCATGCCAGAAATATATCCATATACAAAATTTTCCATAGTATTAATATTTATTATGTATGTATTAATTGAGTTCAATTTTTTAAATAAAATTGAACAAAATAATTTATTACTATACGAATATAATTAATGACTAAGACTATACGTTTTTATAATAATTATAAAGAAAATATTGTATTATTACCTGATGAAAAAGTAGAAAAAATTCAATATCTCCAATCGATGAAAACATT
>Ga0194130_10003826_pt1 | contig 19783 bp, 21 predicted proteins | sample TA2KigsurfametaG_FD_160084 | JGI IMG/M metagenome (GOLD analysis project Ga0194130, IMG submission 160084) | Freshwater microbial communities from Lake Tanganyika, Tanzania - TA2015050 Kigoma 12 surface | ecosystem: Environmental > Aquatic > Freshwater > Lake | place: Tanzania: Lake Tanganyika... | reverse complement strand
AGCTCGAATCGACGCGTTGCCGAAGGGGTTGCGCCCGATAGACCGCGCAGCTGGGTATCGGATTGGCGCTTGCGTGGCCGCGCACGCGGGAGAGCATGTGGTCGGGTGGAAAATTGCGGCCACGAGTAAAGCCGGCCAAGCCCATATCAATGTTGATGGCCCTTTAGGCGGGCGATTATTATCCGGACGAATTTTAAAGCCTGACTCCGCTGTAACGCTTGGCGACAATATTATGAAAGTGGCAGAGGTTGAATTCGCTTTCCGCTTCGCGAGCGCTTTACCCTCTCGTGGTTCGGATTATTCATTTGATGAAGTGATGGACGCGGTGCAAAGTCTTCATCCATCGATTGAGATTCCGGATTCGCGTTACAATGATTTCACCGCCGTCGGTGCGCCGAGTTTGATTGCGGATACGGCCTGCGCCTCATGGCTGATGATTGGTGAGGCCTTTGATGACTCATGGAGAAAACTTGATCTCTCCGAACATGAAGTGCATGCGTTGAAAGCTGACAAGATTATTGCAAGTGGTACCGGAAAAGCCGCGCTGGGCGATCCCTGCATCGCGCTTCACTGGCTTGTGAATGAAGTCGCCCACTATGCGGAAGGCCTCAAAGCGGGGGATGTCGTTACAACAGGCACTTGTGTCGTGCCTGTTCCGATTGCGGGAGGCGATCACATGATCGCCGATTATGGCATTTTAGGGCGGATGGGCATTACGATTGTGTAATCATTAGAAATAAAATGACTAATGTCCACCGCCGCCGCGTGCGGGGTTGGCGCGTTTAATCGCCGGATTTCTTCAGCGCTTGCTGAGAGGCCCGCTTGAATTTTAGTAAGGGAAGCCGAGACAATTTGAATATCGAGACTGGCCATGAACATGCCAAACACCATGCCGGTGAAGGCTATAACACGCCGTGCAGTTAATACCGGCTGCGGCGGCCATGCTTGTGCGGGCGCGCTCATGGCTTTGTCGGATCAATCTCGACGGTAACCGAAAGGCTGGGGCGCAAAAATTTCTCGCGTTTCAATTCATCCGGAAGCGCAATCCTTACAGGAACGCGTTGTACGACTTTGGTGAAATTTCCCGTCGCATTCTCAGGCGGCAGATAAGAAAATTGAGCTCCTGTTGCGGGTGAGAGACTTTCAATACGGCCTTCAAACACGCGGTTGGGGAATGCATCAGCGCGAATTTCTGCGCGCATGCCGATTTCTAAAGAAGCGATTTGTGTTCTTTCAAATTCGCATCGACATAGACGCTTTCAAGTTTAACGAGTACCAGAAGCCTCATGCCTGGTTGAATAAATTGTCCAAGCTGCACCGCCTTATTGCCAATCACACCATCGAAAGGTGCGCGAATTTCTCTGAATGAGAGATCGCGCTTCGCACGGGCAAGAACTGTTTCGAGTTCGATTTTGTTGCTCGCGAGTTCCGATTTTTGGGCTTTCAAAACGTCAAGGCGGGCCTCGGCTGCAGCGAGGCCTGAGCGTGCGCTTTGTAACGCAGTTTGTGTACGATCACGATCCGCTCGTGCCTGATCAAGCTTTGCACGGCTGTTAAAATCTGTAGCGGCCAAAGTTTGCGCACGATCAAAATCACCTTGTGCACGCTGTGAGTCGGCTTCAGCCGCTGCAATCTGCGCACGCGCTTGAGTGATTGATGCATTTTGTTGAAGCGATTGACTGTTAAGCCGCGCGAGGCTTGCATTTTGTATTTCAATTTTGCGTTCGGCGCTTTCAACCGCAAGGCGATAATTGCCATCATCGATTTTGGCGAGAAGATCACCCGCTTTCATGATTTGATTATTGACGACCGATACCGCGACCACATGGCCAGAGACGTTGATGAAATCGTAGAAATAGACGCGCCGACATAGGCGTCGTCCGTTGAAATGACAAAGCGACCATGGGTCTAATAAGAGAAAAGCCAAAAGCCTATAGCGCCAAGAACAATGACGAGTACGATGGGCAGAATGAGCGCCCGGGGCGAGCGCTTTTTGGGAAGCGGAGCGGCGTCTTTCTCAATCGAGCCGGGCAGGGTGGTTGCGGAGTCATTCATGGATCAAGCCATCCTGTCAGGTCGGGCGGAAATGGAGGTTTACGAGTCGGGTATTCAAGCCGCGTACCCTTTTACGACCTGATTGCAATTTCGGTTTTCGGGATGGCGCTATGCGATGATGCAAGCCTCGCTTGTGTCACACGCCGTGAGGCGCAATAAAGGTCAATCTGAGTTCTAAAGGCCGTAGATTATGTCTTCCTTGTCCGCAGCGTCACTTGATCATGCCCGCGCTCTTTTGCGTCAATTTCCACTGGTCGACGGACATAATGATCTGCCTTGGGTTGTGCATTCGACCAAATCGGCTGGGATGAGTCTCAAAAATTACGATTTATCCCGCCTGCATCCCGAGACCGACACAGATACACCTCGCCTTAAGGAAGGGAGGATAGCCGCGCAATTTTTCGCGGCCTTTGTGCCTACGCTTGCGGATAAACCGGGTCGTATGACGTTGGAACTCATTGATATGATCCGGCAGATTCCGGAGGCTTGGCCAGAGACCTATGCCTTTGCGACGTCAGCTGCTGATATCAAGCGTGCATTTCGTTCAAGTAAAATATCGGTGCTCGCAGCCGTTGAAGGCGGCACTGGATTAGAAAATTCTTTAGCGCCGCTTCGTGTGTGGCATGCTGCCGGTGTGCGGCTCATGACGCTATGTCACAATGAAACTCTTGATTGGGTGGATAGTGCGACCGACGCGCCGCGCCATGAGGGATTAACAAAGTTTGGTGAAGCCATTGTGCTTGAACTCAATCGGCTCGGGATCATTGTTGATCTTGCGCATACGGCGCCGCGCGTGATGCATCGCGTGCTTGATATTTCGCGTGCACCGGTTCTCTTCTCTCACAATAATGCAACGACCCTGTGCGATCATCCGCGCAACGCGCCTGATGATGTCTTAGATCGCATTCGCGCCAAGAAAAGCGTGATCATGGCGACTTTCGTTCCTGATTTCATCAGCCAGAAAGCGCGTGATTGGGCGCGTCCCTTAAAAGACAATTATGGCAAATCGTCTTTTCTTGAAAATCAGGAGGAGCGCGTTGCAGCTTATGTTTCAGAAGCGGGCCCGCAACCCAAAGCGACAATCAGCGAACTCTGCGATCACATCGAATATCTCACGAGCCGCACTGGATTAAATCATATCGGTATTGGTTCGGATTATTTCGGAGGCACAACGCCGGAAGGTCTCGAAGATGTTTCGAAATTTCCTTACCTAATCGCGGCCTTGATCGAACGTGGCTGGTCGGATCAAACGCTCGAGAAAATCTGCGGCGGCAATATATTGCGCTTGATGAAATCGGTTGAGCGTATTGGCGAGGTGTTGCGCGCAACCGAGCCGCCGCGCACAGGGCGAATTGAAGATTATGATGGTTCGCCAAAGGCAGTGGGCTAAATCCTCTTCCATTTAGCGGCCGAATGCTCCTGTCACATTAGACAGGTGCCAAACTACTTGCCGATATGAAGTATGAATTCACGGGCTCGGGGGCTCCGGCTTCACGAGGGCGGGTGTCATCTTCCTGGGATTGTTCTACATTTACAAATTGTACATACAATGAACGCTGAAATTCAGTTTGAATGGAATAAAGCCAATCGCCGCGCTAATATCGCGAAGCATGGCTTCAATTTTGCCGAGGTTGGTCCTGCCTTTGTTGATCCGTATCGCGTGGTCTATCCGGTCGATGGACGAGAATTGGCAGAGTCACGTTGGGTACTGCTCGGTCAAATTGAGTGGCGGGTGCTGCATGTGGTTTTCACAATGCGTGAGAGCCGCGTTCGTTTGATTTCGGCTCGTATCGCGCATGAGAAAGAAAGGGCGATTTATGGCCGATGAAGTCATAGTGTGGGCGCGTTTTGTCGATGGCGTCATGTATCAAGAACATCCCGACGGGTCACTCACGCCGGTACCGAAGGGTCAAACGGGTTCGGCGGCGATTGATGCCAAGAGCGAAGAGCAACTCCTTGCCGAGGCGCTTTCTGATCCCGATGCGTTGCCGATGAGTGACGAAGACTTGGAAAATGCAGAACGCGCGCTCTTCAAAGCGCCGGTAAGCATTCGTCTTGATGAGGAAGTACTTGAGTATTTTCGCGCTGGCGGGCGGGGTTATCAAACACGCATCAATGCAGTCTTGCGCACCTATGTGCGTGCACAAAAAGCAAGGCAGAAAAAATCGGCCTAAACGCTTTTTGCATCAACCAAAGACACGCTTAAATATCGTATCCACATTTTTGAAGTGATAAGCGAGATCAAAGAGTTCATCGATCTCGGCTGATGAAAGTTTTGATGATACATCGCTGTCAGCTTTCAGCAAGGTTTTGAAATCACCTTCGCCGCGCCAAACCGGCATAGCGTTTCTTTGTACTAAGCGATAGGCATCTTCGCGACTTACACCTTTTTGAGTGAGCGCCAAAAGTACGCGTTGCGAATGAATAAGACCGCCAAGGCGATCAAGATTTTTCTGCATATTTTCAGGATATACAACTAGTTTATCGATCACATTTGTCAAACGGGCGAGCGCGAAATCGAGCGTAACGGTTGCATCAGGTGCAAACATGCGTTCAACGGATGAATGGGAAATATCGCGCTCATGCCAGAGCGCAACATTCTCATAAGCCGGCGTTACCGCTGCGCGAACGATCCGGGTAAGTCCTGTGAGATTTTCCGTGAGTACGGGATTGCGTTTATGAGGCATGGCAGAGGAGCCCTTTTGACCGGGCGAGAAATATTCTTCCGCTTCATAAACTTCGGAGCGTTGTAAGTGCCTAATTTCAGTGGCTAATCTTTCGATAGATGACGCAATCACACCAAGGGTTGCAAAAAACATCGCATGCCGGTCACGCGGGATAACTTGGGTTGAAACGGGTTCAACGCTGAGGCCCAGCTTTTTGGCGACATGCTCTTCAACGCGCGGATCAATATTGGCAAATGTGCCGACAGCGCCAGAAATTGCACAAGTGGCAATGTCTTTGCGAGCGGCGACAAGGCGTTCGCGACAGCGGGTGAATTCAGCATAAGCAGAAGCGAGCTTCAAACCGAAAGTCACGGGCTCGGCGTGGATACCATGCGAACGACCGATCGTCGGAGTCGTCTTGTGTTCCAATGCGCGCCGTTTAATAGCAGCGAGCAGATCATCAATATCTTTGAGTAAAATATCAGAAGCGCGTGCTAATTGCACAGCAAGCGTTGTGTCAAGCACATCAGATGATGTCATGCCTTGATGAACAAAGCGCGCATCATCGCCGATGAATTCAGCAAGATGTGTCAGAAACGCAATCACATCATGTTTAACTTCGCGCTCGATCGCCTCAATTTTTTCGACGTCAAATTTTGCTGCGCCACCTTTTTCCCAAATGGTTTTTGCTGCAGATTTTGGAATCACGCCGAGCTCAGCCATTGCATCGCAGGCATGCGCTTCTATTTCGAACCAAATGCGAAATTTGGTTTCGGGCGACCATATGGCAACCATTTCAGGGCGGCTATAACGTGGAATCATCAGACGGTCTCCGGTGATTTATTCGTGGCCAGTGAGGCGGCATCACGCAGAGCGGTGATCGCATCACGATAGTTTTTGGATTCGGATTTGAAAATTGACGTGCCAGCGACAAAACAATCTGCCCCAGCGCGTGCAGCAAGCTTGGCCGTCTCACGTGTCACACCGCCATCAACAGAAAGATCAATGGAGCGTTTTCCAATGATCGATCTGACTTCAGAGATTTTCGGCATCATCGCTTGAAGAAAGAGTTGACCACCAAAGCCGGGATCAACTGTCATCACATTCACGACGTGGATGTGATCAAGAAAAGGTCGGATTTCTTCGGCGTTATCGCGCGGTGTGAGAACAAGGCCGACACTCATGGCATGCGCGTGGATTGAATGGATCAAATTTGGAATGTTGCTTTCAAGATCCAAATGAATAAGGATCCGATCACATCCTGCCTCTTTTAACGCATCGATCCATTCGTGAGCCGGTGTTGCCATAAGGTGAACGTCGAATGGCTTTTTTGTGTAAGCTCTCAGGGCCTGAAACATTCGCGGCCCAAAACTTAAATTCTTGAAAACATGCCCATCGATCATATCGAGATGAATGCGGTCGCCGCCGGCCTGATCGGCTTTCATAACCTCGTCGCCAAGGCGCGCATAATCGGCGGCAAGAATCGAGGGGATGATCTGGACAGGGCGGGTCATGAGCGCCCGATAGCATTGACACGCCTGCGACACAATGCGGAGGTCTCATTGTCCCCTATGAAGAGGATTTTGGCGCTGAAGGCGCTTGCCGAGCCCCGTTCCCTTTGTCAAAAGACGGCACGTGTAGGAGTTTCTCCGTATGGCCGATCGTAGTTTTGATGTCATGGTTTTAGGCGCGGGTATTGTCGGGCTCGCGGTGGCTTTGAAGACCCAGGAGAAGGGCAAGCATGTTCTCCTCGTTGATCAGGCCGAAGCCGGTTCCAAAACAAGTTATGGCAATGCTGGGATCATCGAGCGCGCTTCCTTTATGCCATACTCTTTTCCACGGGATGTGCGCGAGCTCATTGAGTATGCGTTCAATCGCCGGACCGACGCGCATTATCATTTCGGTGCTTTGGCATCGGTCGCTCCTTGGCTTTTTCGTTATTGGTGGAATTCGGAGCCCAAGCGTTATGAGCGCGCGATTGCAGGCGCAAAACCTCTCATTGAAAATTGTCTCTCCGAACATGAGCCCTTGATTGCTGCTGCAGGTGCCGAGGCGCTTATTCGTCGTACCGGATGGATCAGAGCCCATCGCACCGAGAAGAAGGCTGAAGCCTCATTGCGCGATGCGGAGAAGTTGAAACAATTCGGTGTGATTTTTGATGTTCTTGATAAAGCCGGATTGGCTCAGCGCGAGCCACATCTTGGAGACGGCGTGATTGGTGCTGTTCACTACAAAGATCCCGCGAATGTTTCTGATCCCCAAGGACTTTCGCTTGCTTATCGCGCGCTTTTTGAAAAACGCGGCGGTGTCTTCTTGAATGCCGATGCAAAGAGTTTGCGCGAAGAAGTAAAAGAATGGCGCATAACCTCGCCGCTTGGCACATTGAAGGCCAAAGATGTTGTGATCGCGCTTGGTCCTTGGGCGCAAGAATTTGTGCGCAATTTCGGTTATGATTTACCAATGGGCGTGAAGCGTGGTTATCGCATGCATTATGGGACCACAGGGAATGCCGTGCTCAATCATACGGTCTATGATGCGGATCACTCTTATGTGATTGCCCCGATGGCGAAGGGGGTAAGATTAACAACTGGCGCTGAGTTTGCGCATCGCGATGCGAAGCCGACACCGGTTCAACTTGAAAGATTGGAACCGAAAGCACGCAAGTTTTTTCCTCTGGCAGAAAGACGTGATGCCGAGCCTTGGTTGGGCGCGCGGCCTTGCACATCCGATATGTTGCCAGTGATTTCAAAAGCGCCTCAGCATAAGGGCATGTGGTTCGCTTTTGGCCATGCGCATCATGGTTTGACGCTTTCAGCTGTAACTGGTCGTCTGATCGCTGAAATGATTGCTGGCGAAGAGCCCTTTATCGATCCGACGCCTTATCGCGTTGAGCGGTTTTAGTTCTAACGGGATCTTGCTTTCCAATCCGGCAGAGCCCCCGCAAAAGGCAGAGATTTTGCCTCATAAACGCCGCGCGCGATAGCGCGTGCGAGAACATCAGCTGCGGCGATGCAGAGTTCGGTCAAATCCACGTTGCCTTTATCAAGCGGCTTGAAAGCGGTTGCGGCCGCAAAGAGTGTATCGCCATCCATGGGCGTATGCGCGGGGCGTATGGCGCGCGCCAACCCATCATGTGCGGCGAGTGCCAGTCTCTTACATTCGGCTTTTGTGAGCATTGCGTCAGTCACGATACAGCCGATGACTGTGTTCGCGCGCTGCGCGGAACCTTTAAGGCGCGGGCGAAGATCATCCACTGAAATTACTTTTGAAAGACCAAGCCCACCAAACTCGTTCCCGTGCTCATAGGGTGCGGCCCAGAAATGCGGTCCATCGCCGATGGTGGCTGTGCCCACCGTATTCACTGCCACAACAGCGCCGACTGTAAAACCGGAAGGGGTTTTCACACTCGCAGACCCAAGCCCGCCTTTGAGCGTCGCGGTTGTCGCGCCATAGCCTGCGCCCGCCGTGCCGAGCTCCATTTCGAGGCCCGCTGATTTTGTTGCTTGATAGCCGAGCTCCCAATATGGCGGCATACGACCGCAGTCTTTGTTCCCGCCATTGAGCAAATCGAAAAGGATCGCTTGCGGAACAATAGGCACACGCACAGGGCCGACCTCGAAACCGCGCCCCTTTTCTTTGAGCGCTGCCATCGCGCCGCCCGCAGCATCAAGCCCGAAGGCCGATCCACCGGAAAGGAGAATTGCATCGACATGATCCACCGTCATCTCGGGTTCGAGGAGCGCGGTGTCGCGCAGGCCAGGCGCGCCGCCAAGCGTGGCGATTGACGCCACTGTTGGACGATCAAACACAATCACGGTCACGCCCGTGGCTGCGACTTCATCATGGGCTTCGCCGATTGTTAGTCCCGGCACATCGGTGATAAGATTTTTCATCGCGCGGCAGAGTGGCGCAGCGCGTGACTTCGCGCAAGCCTTGGTTGAGGATCAAACCTTGCCACTCAGAGGGTGTGGCTTTATCACAACCCTATGACCGATGTGACCTATCCTGTCGCGGCTTTTGCCGGGCTTGTGTCTTTTCTGAGCCCCTGCGTCTTGCCGCTGGTGCCACCTTATCTGTCCTTTATGGCTGGCACGGCGATTGAAGATTTTATCGAAGGTGGCGAGCGGCGCGTTCGGCGCGATGTGCCGCTTGTGGCGCTCCTTTTCGTATTGGGTTTTTCAACTGTCTTTGTGTTGCTGGGTGCAACCGCATCGGCCTTCGGACAGGTTTTGAGATCTTATATCGATGTGCTCTCGATTGCCGCAGGCGTCGCGATCATTGCTATGGGTCTGCATTTCCTTGGCGTGTTTCGTATCGCGATGTTGTTTCGCGAAAAGCGTGTGCAGGTTGAAAAGCCTTCAGGACCTTTAGGCGCCTATGTAATGGGTCTCGCTTTCGCATTTGGGTGGACGCCTTGCATCGGGCCTGTGCTTGCTGCGATCCTTGCGGTCGCAGGATCGGAAGAGAGTGTCGGACGTGGCGCGTTGCTCCTGTCTGTTTATTCTCTCGGTCTCGGCATTCCCTTTATTCTTGCGGCGTTTGCTATGGAACATGTTGTAAAATTCGTTCGCCGTTTTCGTGCTCATTTCGGAAAAGTCGAAAAGGCGATGGGCGTTTTGCTCGTCTTGACCGGAATTTCGTTTTTGACGGGCTCGATGACGTCTTTTTCTTTTTGGTTGATCGAGACATTTCCGGCGCTGGGGAAACTCGGTTAGGGGTCTTTCATACCGCGCGAAGATTTTGCGGACTTGAAACAACAACACTCACTCCAAGACCGAAAACACCAACTTCTCGCCTGATTTTTTCCAAGTGAAGATTGTGTAATCCGATCGTGAACGATCGCCTTGCTTGTCAAATGAGATTTCGCCGATCACGGTTTTGAAATTTGTGCTCGAGCGCAATTCTTCGGCGAGTTTCTTTGTGTCGGTTGATTTGATCTTGCGCGCGGCATCAGCCAGAACCTGTACCGATGCATAGGCATTCAAAAGATAGGAGTCCGGCTCGATGTTTTTAGATTCTAGTTTTTTGACGAGATCCTTGGCTTCAGGTCTCGTGCGTGCCAGAAAAGGGAAGGTCATCACTGTGCCTTCAGCCCCCATGCCGGCGATTAACGCCACTTCATCTGAGGCAATCATATCGCCGGACATCAAAACCGTCTTCAAACCCTGTTCGCGCATTTGTTTGATGAGCAATCCCGCTTCAAGATAAGAACCACCCCAATAGAGAAGGTCGGCCTGTTGCGCTTTGAGTTTTGTAATCAGTGGCGAAAAATCTTTCTCGCTGATCGAGACGCCCTCGAACATGATTTCACGCATACCGAGCAGGTTGATTTTTTTTCTCGTATGATCCGCTAAGGTCTGTCCCGATATCGAGCGATCATGCGCGAAAGCAATTTTTTTATTGTCGAAATGATCTTTGATGTAACCTGCAGCAACCGCCGCTTGGTGATCATCGCGGCTTGCCACACGAAACACATTCCACAAACCGCGCTCGGTTAGTTTCGGATTTATAGCGCTTGGTGAGATCATCAGGATATTTTTTTCCTGATAAAGCTCGGATGTGTCGAGGCTTACATTTGAGGTCGCATGACCGATTATAATTTTCACGCCGTCGCTGATGAATTTTTTTGCAACAAGAGCCCCCTGTTTGGGATCGGCAAGATCATCCCCTGAAGTGATCAGAATCCTCTCGCCATTAAGACCGCCTGAAGCATTGAGATCTTCAACTGCGAGCTGCACGCCTTTGAGAATTTGTTGGCCGATTGCGGCTTGCGCGCCTGTGAGCGGCCCGCCAACGCCGATCAAAACATCCGCACGGGCAGGGGCATTGATCAGAGTGAGGGTCAGCAGAAACGTAATGGCGCTGATGATCGTCATTCGATCTGTTTTCATGAAGGGCACTCCTCAAAGAGGCATCAATTCAAAGATCATCACAGCAAAACAAGACTTAAAAATGAACGCACAAAAAAAGCCCGAAGATCCGAAGATATCCGGGCTTTCAATTCAGATCAGATCACGATCACTTGATAGAGTCGTCCTGGGCATATTTGCCGCCCTTGAAGACGTGCCAAGCATATTTCGGATCAAAAATGTCACCCTTGTTGTCGAACTTGATCTTGCCAACGGGTGTATCGAGCGTGACGTCGTTCATCGAAGCGACAACCTTCTTCGAGTCGAAGGATCCAGCCTTCTTCGCTGCCTCTGCCCAGGTCTTTACGGCGACATAGGCATAGAGCGTGTAGGTGGCAACTGGTGTGCCCTTCGCTTTAAACTTGTCGCAGATGTCCTTGTTCGCTGGGTTCAAGCAGTGATCCGGCGGGTTGGTGAAGATTGCGCCGTCAGAAGCTGCACCTGCGATTTGAGCGAATTCATTATCGCCGAGCGCGTCACCCGATATGAACTGAGCCTTCATGCCCTGTTCGGCCATCTGCTTTACGAGAAGGCCTGACTCCGGATGATAGCCAGAGTAATAGAGCACGTCGACTTTCAACGACTTCAACTTCGACACAACGGCGGTGTAGTCTTTTTCGCCGGGTGTGATGGCGTCAACAAGCACAGGTTTCAAACCATTCGCGTTCAGAGCTTTCACAGTTTCAACGGCAAGGCCAGCAGCATAGGCTGACTTGTCGTCGAATACGGCAACATTCTTGCCCTTATATTTTGCGGCAATGAAGGCACCAGCGATTTTGCCTTGCACGTCGTCACGACCGATGACGCGGAAGATCGACGGACCAGCGCGCTCATCTGTGAGCTTCACGTTTGTGGAAGACGGCGAGATCATGATCGTGCCTTCTTCGGCGTAAACCTTCGACGCGGGGATTGATGAACCCGAGCAGAAGTGGCCGATGACGACAGACACTTTCTTCGAAACGTTATCATTGGCAACAGCCACGGCCTGCTTAGGGTCGCACTGGTCGTCGCCCACAACGGTTGCAATCTTCTGGCCGTTCACACCACCAGCAGCGTTGATTTCTTCAACAGCCATGTTGAAGCCGGCTTTGAATTGTTCACCGAAAGCCGCCAAGCCACCGGTCATCGGACCGGAGAGAGCCACCGTCACATCGGCATGAGCTACCGATGATGAGAGCGCGATGCCAAGAGCAAGCACCGGCAAGGTCTTTGTTAATTTGATCATTAAATGACCTCCCAAAAAAAACATCAACAAAAGCCCGCGAAAGGAACGACCTTTTCGGACCATTGTCTTAGGATAAACGCTAGCCGCTTGCGTGCGCAGAGTCACTTACTTTTTTACTTCAAAAAGCGGTAATTTAACGCGCCCCACCGCCAAGATAGGCGGCCTTCACATCCGGGTGCGTAAGGAGCTCTTCACCGGTACCCGAAAGCGTGATCCGGCCATTGACGAGAACATGTCCTTTGGCCGCCAATTTCAGTGCGTGATTGGCGTTTTGTTCAACGAGAAACACCGTCAAGCCCCGGTTTTTGTTGAGTTCTTTAAGCGTATCAAAGATTTGCCGGGCAATGAGTGGCGCCAAGCCAAGCGAAGGTTCGTCAAGCAGCAGAAGGCGCGGACGTCCCATCAATGCGCGACCGATGGCGAGCATCTGCTGTTCGCCACCCGAAAGCGTACCGGCGCGCTGTGATTGGCGACGTTCGAGAATAGGTAATAGCGCGAAAATCTTTTGCACATCTTCATCAAAATGAGCTGGGCCAATGGCCGCCGTGCCGAGCTGCAGATTTTCAAAAACCGTCATGCGTGGAAAGATCCGACGACCCTCTGGCGAGAGCGAAATACCAAGCCGAATAATCTCATGTGGCGGAATGAGATGAATGGGCGTGCCATCAAAATGAATTGATCCGCGTGTGGCTTTGTTCACGCCACAAATCGTCATCATCAATGTTGATTTTCCGGCGCCATTGGCCCCGATCATGGTGACGATTTCGCCTTCTCGCACATCGAGATCAACGCCATGTAGAGCCTGGTTATGACCATAGAAGGTTTCGACGCCGCGAATTTCAAGCAAAGGCCGTGTCATTTAAAACTCTCCTTCACTCTCACTCGTCAACGCCAAGATAGGCTTTGATGACCGCAGCATCATTGCGCACAAGAGCGGGCGTGCCGTCCGAAATCTTACGACCATAATCAAGCACAACGATATGATCGGAAATTTCCATCACAACGCTCATATCATGTTCGATAAGCAGAATGCCGACATGATCCTTATCGCGGATTTCACGCAAGAATACGCCGAGATCATCAGATTCTTTCGGGTTTAGGCCCGCAGCTGGTTCGTCAAGGCAAAGAAGAACCGGATCGGTGCAGAGCGCACGCACGATTTCAAGCTTGCGTTGTTGGCCATAGGGCAGGGCAGCGGCTGCATCGTCGGCTTTGTCAGCAATACCGATGCGTTTAAGCCAGGCCATCGACTTCTCGATCGCTTCCTTTTCAGCACGGCGATAAGAGGGCAGGCCAAAAATGCCCGCAATCGAAAACATCGACGCCCGCATCAATTCATTGTGCTGCGAGATCATCAGATTTTCGAGCACCGTCATACCGCCAAAGAGCCGGATATTCTGGAAGGTACGCGCCACTTTCGCGATGCGTGAGATCTTATGATCTTCCATCGTTTCAAGCGAAAAATCGCCGCGCGAGGGATGATGCAGAGCAATAGAACCACCGCTCGGTTTATAGAAACCAGTGATGCAGTTAAAGGCTGTGGTTTTGCCAGCGCCATTCGGACCGATAATCGCCGTAATATGACCAGCTTGCACTTCGAAAGAAAATTTATCAACGGCGACAAGACCGCCGAAACGCATTGTGAGGTCTTTGACCGTCAGCAAGGGTTTTGTCATATCAGCCGCGCCCCTGCGAAATCATCGACGAACCCACGGATTTTTTCTCGCGGAAGAATACCGTGGGCACACGTGAGGAAACAAAGCCACGAGGGCGCCAGAGCATCACAATCACCATCGCAAGCCCGAAGAACAAAAGACGTAAGCTGCTCGGATCGAAATCGGGGCCGAATATGGCTTTTAAGAATTGTAATTGACGCAAAGCTTCAATGCCGCCGACCATTGCGATTGAGGAGAAGACGACGCCAATTTGGCTCGACATACCGCCAAGAACGACGATGGCGAGGATGGTCGCTGATTCCATGAAGTTGAAGGATTCAGGGCTGATGAAAGCCTGTTTCGCCGCAAAAAATGAACCCGCGAAACCACCAAACATGGCGCCAATCGCGAAGGCTGAAAGTTTTGTGTTGATCGTATTCAAACCGAGTGAACGGCAGGCGATTTCATCTTCGCGCAAAGCTTCCCATGCGCGGCCCATCGGCAATTTTCTCAACCGAGACGAAATATAGAAGGTGAGAAGCGCGAGCGCGAGAATGAGGAAGTAAAGAAAGCCCATGCGCTGAAGCGATGAATATTCAAGACCGAACGTCGCGGCAAATCCATCAGGACCTTGCGAAAAGGGAATGCCAAAAAATGATGGACGGGGAATGTTTGACAGTCCATTTGAGCCGCCTGTGAAATCGCGCCAATTTAAAAGCACAACGCGAATGATTTCCCCGAAGGCCAAAGTTACAATGGCGAGATAGTCGCCGCGTAAGCGCAAGACGGGGAAGCCAAGAATGACGCCCCATGTGGCTGCAAAAACCCCCGCGAGCGGCAAGCAAATCCAGAAGCCGAAGCCAAAATGTTCAGCCAGCAAAGCATAGGAATAAGCGCCGACCGCATAGAAGGCGACATAACCAAGATCAAGAAGGCCCGCGAGCCCAACAACAATCTGCAAGCCCCATCCGAGCATGACATAAGTGACAATCAAAATGCTGATGTCGAGAATATAGCGATCCGTGAAAGGCATGAAGGGCAGAAGAATGGCGGCAATCAACAACACCGGTCCGACATAGGGAGCGAAGCGACTTTCTTGGGATTGTGGACGCGACGAGGCTTTAAGAGGTACATTGGCACGCTGCCAGGCGCGAAATTCGTAAATCAAACGCCAAACGAGAATGAGAGCACAGCCAATCGCAAAAAAGACCCAGCGATATTGGATGAAGAGAGTATTCTCGATTTTCGAAACTTGTAATCTTAAAAGCAAAGTCGGCGCGAAAATAATCGATGCAATTGCCAGAACGATCAGGCTGCGTTTGATCATCGAAGGCAACGCCTGACCGAGATTTTGGGCGTGATTATTTTGAGGCTGTGCCATGTGATCAGACCTTCTCGATTTCGGGACGGCCCAAGAGACCTTGTGGCATGAAGATGAGCACGATGATCAACATCGAGAAGGCCGCAACATCCTTATATTCAGACGAGAAATAAGCGGCAAATAGCACTTCAATAAGACCAATCAACACGCCGCCAATCATCGCGCCCGGCAATGACCCGATGCCACCAAGCACCGCGGCGGTGAAGGCTTTCACACCTGCTGAGAAACCGATGAAGAAATCGATGACGCCATAATAGAGGAGATACATGAGGCCTGCGACGGCGGCGAGCATCGCGCCGATCACGAAAGTCATCGAGATTGTGCGATCCACATCAATGCCGAGAAGCTGCGTCATTTTCAAATCTTGTTCGCACGCGCGCTGCGCACGGCCAAGCGAAGTGCGCGAGATCAAGAGCGAGAAGCCGGCCATCAGTGCAATTGTCAGGAGGACAATCAAAATCTGCATATAGGTGATACGGACCGTAAATTCTGTTCCTTCATGCAAAGTGAAGCCACCAGCGAAGAGTGCTTGCAGAGGCTTCACCCGCGCGCCTTGCGTTTCTTGAACGAAATTTTGCAGGAAAATCGAGACGCCAATGGCCGTGATCAAAGGGGCTAAGCGAAACGAACCACGTAAAGGGCGATAGGCCAAACGCTCAATCGTCCAGCCATAGACGCCAGAAATCGCCATCGCGATCACAGCGACGATCATCAAGATTCCAATACCGATGACGATGTCGGTTGATCCGGTGATACCGAAAAGCAGAATGCAAATGAGCGAGACGAAAGAGCCGACCATGAACACATCGCCATGCGCGAAATTGATCATCCCGATAATGCCGTAGACCATCGTGTAGCCAATGGCGATCAGCCCGTAGATTGATCCGAGCGTCAGCCCGTTGATCAATTGTTGCGCCAGATAATCCATGCGTTTCCCCGAATTTTCGGTCGAGATCGCCTCATTCTGCTCGCGATCCGGATCCCCATGCGCTTCTTAGCAACCGATGGAGGAGTGGACAATCGATCCGCCCTTCATTTGTCACATAAAAGCAAATTTTAATGATTTTTCCGTTTTTTTTTAGCGAAAAATGCTGAAAAATACCAAATTCATAGGAATTATCAAAGAAATCTATACGATTTTTCCGCCTCTGCCATGCTTTCCTGTGCTCGCGCGGTCGGTGACTTGGAAGCCATGCGCCAACGGGTCGCGGTCATCGATGAAAATTGTGTTGTAGCCCGTCATCCGTGCCCAGCCCTCGATTGAGGGGATGATCCCGCTGTACGAGCCGAGTGTCACCGCTTTTTCGACGCGGCCGCGAAAGAGCGTGCCGATGATGCTTTCATGGATGAAATCGTCGCCGGGTTTGAGTGTGCCGCGCGCCGCCCACTGCGCCATGCGCGCGGAGGTTCCGGTGCCGCAAGGCGAACGGTCGATCGCCTTGTCGCCATAAAAGACCGCATTTTTCGCATGCGCTTCTTTATGCGTGGGCGTGCCCGTCCACATAACATGCGAAAGTCCATTGATGGCCGGATTTTCAGGATGCACGAAATGATATTTCGCACGGAAAGCCTCGCGCACTTTCGGACTCCAGCGCAAAATATCCGATGGGTTCACATGTTCGAGTCCCGGGAATTTCTTTTGCGGTTCGATGATCGCGTAGAAATTTCCGCCATAAGCCACATCCGCTTTGATAAGACCCAAGCCTTCGACTTCGGCTTCAAGACCGGCGGAATGCAAGAAGGAGCCGACATTGGTGATGCGCACATTATCAACATTTCCATCTTTTTCCTGATAGCGCGCTTCAACAAGTCCGGCAGGTGTATCAATGCGCAACATGCCTTTTTCACGCGGTGTTACGAGCCCGCGTTCAAGCGCCATTGTCACGGTGCCGATTGTGCCATGGCCGCACATGGGCAAACAGCCTGATGTTTCAATGAAGAGAAAGGCAAGGTCGCAATCAGGCCGTGTCGGCGGATAAAGAATAGCTCCCGACATCATGTCGTGGCCGCGCGGTTCAAACATGAGGCCGGTTCTGATCCAATCAAACTCGCGCAAGAAATGCGCGCGTTTTTCAACCATATTCGCACCTTCAAGGCGCGGTCCGCCGCCAGCAACGAGACGCACAGGATTGCCGCAAGTATGGCCGTCAACGCAGAAGAAGGTGTGGGTCGCCATAACAAGCTCCTTCGAAGATCAAGTCTAAAAACGTTGCGGACTGAAGCGCGTGAGATCAATTGACGGCGTGCGTTCGGCAATTAAATCCGCGACCAAGCGACCGGTGGCCGCTGATTGCGTCAAACCATAATGGCCATGGCCAAAGGCGTGAATCACGCGACGCGATTTTTTCGAATAACCAATAACGGGAAGCGAATCCGGAATTGACGGACGGAAGCCCATCCAGATTGTGCCCTCATCAAATGCCGGAAGTTCACGGAAGAAACGACCAGCCTTCTTATACATGGCCTTTGTTCGTTCATGATTGGGCGGAAGTTTTAGACCGCCAAGTTCCACCGCTCCACCAATCCGCAAGCCGATATCAAGCGGTGATGAAACAAATCCGTGACCTTGGAATGAAACAGGTCGATTGAGATGATTTTTTGCATTCGGAAAGGTGATATTGTAACCGCGTTCAGTATCAAGCGGAATGCGATCACCAACAGAAGCCGCAAGCTCTTTCGACCATGCGCCTGCGGCGATCACAACCGCACCGGTATTGAGTACATCGCGGTCTTTTGCAAATAGGCGAAGCGTCGGATCTTTTTCAATTGATGTGATTTCTGCTTTCACATGATCAATGCCGCGTGCGCGCGCCGCATCATAAAGAGCAAGCGTAATCGCACGCGGATCAGACACATGGGCACTATCAGGAAAGAAAGCCGCGCCGACAAAACGATTGGTCAGACCCGGTTCCATTTGACGGACTTCGGATGCATCAAGAAGATGAACTGCAACACCGGCTTTTTCCTGGAGCTCAAAATGATGCTTCATGCTTTGCATGAGTGACGGATCATCAAACAAAAACAAACAACCGCGCCGGTGGATCAATTGTTCGATCCCGAGTTGCCGTGAGACCCTATCCCATGACGGCATCGCAAGCGATTGAATGGCAGTGATCGCAGTGATCGATTTTTCAATTTCACTTGGACGCGAAGCGAAGATCAATCGCGTAAGCCAAGGCAAGATCGGCAAAAGATATTCTTTGCGGATGGTGAGGGGCCCCAGGGGATCCATCAAAAAACGCGGAACTTGGCGCAGCATTTTCGGCGACGCCATAGGCTCGATATCTGTATGCGCGATCATGCCGGCATTGCCGCGCGAGGTGCCCGAAGCCGGGCCTTCGCGATCAATCACGGTCACAACATGGCCTTCATCAGCCAAAGCATGCGCGGTGGCTAAGCCTACAATGCCTGCGCCGATGACGGCCACTTTCATGATGATATGATCCGTTTTGAATTAGAGCGTCGGCAATGAAGGACGTTTTGCCATCGCGTCTTTGACGATCTTTTCAATGCGCGTGCGTTCCGCACCCGAGAGCGCAATGCGCGGCGCGCGGCAACGGTCATTCGAATTAATCGCAACCGCTTCGACGAGCTTGATGTTTTGCACAAGGCGCGCGGACACATCGAGATCAAGCAGCGGGCGGAACCAACGATAAATTTTGAGAGCTTCAGCCATGCGCCCAGCAAGCGCAAGCTTGTAAATCGCTACTGTTTCTTTCGGGAAAGCGACGACGAGACCAGCGACCCAGCCATGCGCACCCATTGCGAGACTCTCCAGCGCGAGATTATCAACGCCAGTGAAGACGCGGAATTTATCGTCAACGAGATTGAAGAGTTCTGATACGCGGCGAATATCGTCAGAGCTTTCTTTAACAGCGACGAACAGAAGATCCTGCGCAAGTTCGGCAATCATTTCAGGCGTGAGATTGACCCCATAGGCAACCGGATTGTTGTAAATCATGACCGGTAGGCCACCAGCTTTCGCGACCGCACGGAAATGCGCCATGGTTTCATGCGCTTCGGATTTGTAAGGCACGCCGGGCAACACCATCAAACCATGGGCGCCCGCTTTCGCTGCGGCTTCGGCTTGCGCTTGTGCGCGGCGTGTGGCGCCGTCAACCACAGTCATCAGAACGGGAATTTTGCCGTTGGCAACACGAAGTGCGGTTTTCAACACTTCGATTTTTTCTTCCGGATCAAGGGTTGAGGCTTCGCCGAGCGAACCGCACACGATGATGCCGTCCACACCCGCATCGCGTTGCAACGCAAAACAGCGCTCCATTTCGGCAATATCCAAGAGGTCATCAGGTGTGAATTTCGTAGTGACAGCCGGGAAGACACCGTTCCAGAGCGCGTTCGACATGATCTCATTTCCTCACTGAAAGCAAAAACTTATTGAATGCTAAGGAAGGGGCCTATAGCACCGGTTGGGCGCTCTCTCCAAGCGCGCGCGAGACCCTCAACAGGGTGAATAAAGGAAAATGCCTCATGACCACCGTTACCCCCGAATGGTTGCCCGTCGCCTCAACGCCGCCGCGCCGCATTGCCGTTCGCCGCCGTGCCGGGCAGGGCACGCCGATTCTCTGGGTCGGCGGTTTTCGCTCGGATATGATGTCGACGAAAGCGCTCGCGCTTGATGCTGTGGCAGCAAAGCGCGGCCATCCGGTGATCCGTTTCGATTACGCCGCCCATGGTGAAAGCCCGGGCCAGTTTGAAGAGATGACACTCTCTGATTGGCTTCTCGATATTTTGACCGTCATCGACACTCTTGGTAATACGCCGCCAGTGATTGTCGGCTCGTCGATGGGCGGATGGATCACGCTGCTCGCGATGCGAGAGCGTCACCGTTCAGGCAAAGCGCCGCCGAAAGCTTTGGTCTTGATCGCGCCTGC
>Ga0194130_10003820_pt1 | contig 19809 bp, 15 predicted proteins | sample TA2KigsurfametaG_FD_160084 | JGI IMG/M metagenome (GOLD analysis project Ga0194130, IMG submission 160084) | Freshwater microbial communities from Lake Tanganyika, Tanzania - TA2015050 Kigoma 12 surface | ecosystem: Environmental > Aquatic > Freshwater > Lake | place: Tanzania: Lake Tanganyika... | reverse complement strand
AGCTTCTTGCAGCGGACCGGAAGCGGGACGACTTCAACGCCCGCCGCGCCCTGCTGGACCGCGCGCTGGCCGCCGCTCCGGACCATCCCGGGGCCACCGCCGCGCTGGCCGCCCACCTGCTGCAGCAGGACCAGGCCTGGCAGGCCCTCTCGCTCCTGGGCCCACACGTCTCCCGCAACCCCGGCCACGTCCGGGCCCGGCTGCTGCACGCCCAGGCGCTCGAGCGCACCGGCCAGCACGCCGCCGCGGAGAACGCGCTCACCGCGCTCTGGCGGGAACGGCCGCAGCACCCCGCCGTCGTCCGCGAGCTGGCCCTCGTTGCCCGCGCCCGCGAGCACCGGGGCGAGGCGCTGGAGTTGCTGCGCATGTCGCTCGCGCTGCGCGACGACGACGGGGCCGCCCGCCGTACGCTCGCCGCGCAGCTGGCGGAGGCCGGCCGGGCGCACGAGGCAGCGGAGCAGCTGACCACCCACCTGTCCCTGCAGCCGTTCGACAACGCCGCGCGGCTGCAGCTGGCCGAGTTGCTGCTCGCCTCGGGAGAGGCAGCACCCGCCGCCGCCCGCTTCGCCGAGGCGCGCGCCCTCTCCCCGGACGACCCTGAGGTGTACGAGCGCGAGGGGCGCGCCCGGCTGTCAACCGGCGACCGGGAGGGTGGTGCGAAGGCGCTCGAGCAGGCGCTCGCGCTGCGCCCCCAGGACGCCTCCTTGCGGGAGGCGTTCCGCTCGCTCCGCGGCACGGGCGGGGACGCCGCCTCGGCCCGCGCGCTGCCGCTCTCCCCGCTGCTGCCCGAGGCGGCGGCCTTCTCCGGCGAGGACGCGGTGCAGTTGGTGGAATACCAGCACGTGCGCGTGCAGCCCTCCGGCATGGCCTCGGTCTTCCGGCAGGCGGCCTTTCAGGTCTTCACCCCGCGGGGCGCGGACGCGCTGCGCGAGTTCGCCATCTCCTGGTCCCCGGGCCGGCAGGAACTGCGCGTGCTGCGGGCGCGGGTGCGGAAGCCGGACGGCGCGCTGGTGGAGTCCTTCGGCGAGTCCGAGCGCAACCTCAACGAGCCGTGGACCGGGATGTACTACGACGCCCGCGCGCGGGTGCTCGCCTTCCCGGGGCTGGCCCCGGGGGACGTGCTGGAGGTGCAGTACCGCCTGGACGACACCGCGGCAGACAACCTGCTGTCCGACTACTGGGGAGAGGTGGACTACGTGCAGGGGATGGCACCGCGCGTGCGCTACCTCTTCGAGGTGGAGATGCCGCGCGGCCGCGCGCTCCACTGGAATGACGGCGCCGTTAGGGGACTCGCCGCACGGCAGGAGCCCCTCCCGGACGGCGGCACCCGCTACGCCTTCTCCGCCTCGCACGTCCCACGCCTGCTGCAGGAGCCGGGCATGCCGGGCCCGGCGGAGTCCGCGTCCCCGCTGCACCTGTCCACCTACTCAGACTGGGACGCGGTGGGCCGGTACTACTGGAGCCTGGTGCGCGAGCAACTGCTGCCCACGGACGAACTGCGCCGCACGGTGGAGGAGGCGCTCTCGGGCGTGGACCGTGCGGACGCGCGCGCCGTGGTGCAGGCGCTGTACGGCTTCGTCGTCACCCAGACGCGGTACGTGGCGCTGGAGTTCGGCATCCACGGTTACAAGCCGTACCGCGTGGACCGCGTCCTCTCCCGCCGCTTCGGGGACTGCAAGGACAAGGCGTCCCTCCTGCACGCGCTGCTGAAGGTGGCCGGGGTGGACAGCCGGCTCGTGCTGCTGCGCATGCGGCACCTTGGGGACATTGGCAACGGGCCGGCGTCACTCGCCGCGTTCAACCATGCCATCCTGTACGTGCCGTCGCTGGACCTCTACCTGGACGGCACGGCGGAGTTCCACGGCCTGCAGGAGCTGCCCTCCGCGGACCGGCTCGCCAACGTGCTGGTGGTGGAACCGGAGGGCGGCAGCCGATACCGGGTGGTGCCCGCTGCGCCCGCCGAAGACAACGCCACCGCGCTGCAGGTGGAGGCCACGCTGCGCCCGGACGGCAGCGCCCAACTGAAGGGGCAGACGCGGGTGGTGGGCCAGGAGGCGCCACCGTTCCGCCGCGGCTACCAGGCGCAGGCCACGCAGCGGCCGCAGTTCGAGCAGGCGTGGGCGGCCAGCTTCCCGGGGGCGCGCGTGGAGGCGCTCCAGCTGACCGGCCTGCAGGACCTGGGCGGCAGCGTGGGGGCGGACTTCACGCTCGCCGTACCGCGCTTCGCCGAGGTGCTGGGAGAGGGGGGGCTGCGCTTCTTCCCTCTGGGCACCGGGCGCGCCTTCGTGCAGGCCTTTGCCCCGCTGGCGGAGCGGACGCACGACTTGCTCCTCTCGGACCCGTTCCTCAACAAGCTGTCCTTCACCGTGCGGCTGCCGCCCGGCTACCGCGTGGAGGGGCTCCCGGCGCCCTTCCGGGACGAGGGGCCCTTCGGCCGCGCCTCCCTCACCTTCACCCCGGACGAGGACGGCGCGCTGGGCGTGGCGGCGGAGCTGGCCCTCACCGCCTCCCGCGTGCGCACGGCAGACTACCCGGCCTTCCGCGCGTGGCTGCAGCGGGTGGACCAGGCCTTCAACCGGCGGCTGACGGCGCGGCGGCTGGCGGGGCAACTGGCGCAGGCGGAGCCTCCCAGCCCAGCCGCGCGGCCAGCCCCGGGTTCTCCTTCCCGCGCCAGGTGAAGGCGTCCAGCAGGTAGTGCGTGGCCTGCGGCAGCGCGAGCGCCGGTACGAGGAGGGCGAGCAGCCCCGGCGGGAGCTCCACGCCCGCCTTGCCGAACAGCGCCGCGTGCTCGTGCCAGACGAAGGTGTCCCACAGCCACTCTTCGCCATACGCACACGCGAGCAGCACCGCGAGGAAGCCCGGCACGCCCAGGCGCAGCGCGGTGGACAGCCACGGCGCGTACCCGCCCTCGCCGGCCCGGTGGCGCGCGTAGCGGTACAGCAGCGCGAAGTACGGGACGCCGTGCAGCCCCACGTTCAGCAGCGTGAAGGTGGCGTCGTCCGGGGCGAGCACGATGCCGCCCATCCACGCCACCGCCGTGGAGAGCACCAGCACCCAGCGCCCGGGGAAGAGGCCGCCGCCGCGCGCCCACCGGAGCACCTGCCCGCCCAGCCACGCCGCCCCCAGCATGCCGGACGCGGACAGCGCGGCCGTCCCCGTCCACGCGGGCAGGCCCGGCAGGAAGTCCCCGGGGACGAACCAGTCGAAGGGGCGCGGCAGGTGGGCGTGCCACCAGAGCAGCGGCCCCAGGGTGCAGCCGTACAGCACCGCCGCGTCCAGCCGGGCCTCCCACGCGGGACTGCCGGCGCGCCGGTTGTAGAGCGCCCCCCATCCCACCTGCTGGCGAACGAAGTGCCACGCCGCCGAGTAGGCGAACAGCCTCCAGAAGGTGAGCGCCGAGTGCTGGTACGCGGCGAACCCGAGCGCGTAGGCCAGCAGCGGCGCCGCGGCGTACAACTCCGGGCGGCGCGCCAGTTCCTCCCGGTCCGCGTACACGCGGTACAGCATGGCCCACACGTGCGCCACGTCCACGCCCAGCACGAACGCCGCCCACGCCCAGGTGGGGAGCTCTGCCTGGCCCGTCCCGGAGAGCCACAGCGCCACCGCGCCGGACGCCGCCACGCTGCCGGCGAACACGGCCACGTCGGTGGAGGGACCGAAGAGCCAGGGGGAAGGTGCTCGGGCGGGCTGCGCCATGGCGGCGACTCGACTATACCGTCGGCCCCATGAACGCCACGCGCCGCACCGCCCTCGTGCTTGCCCTCTCCCTCGCCTCCTGCAGCCGCTGCGGGAACGAGCCCGAGGCCCCCCCCGCCGCGCCGCCGCCGCCCTCTGCCCCCATGCCCGCAGTGCCCACCACGGGCCCCAGCAACACGGGGGACGTGAAGGGCTTCCCGCTTCGCCCGGACGTGAAGATTGAGTTCCCCCTGCCCACCACCCCGCGGGCCGCCATGCCCGTCCCGGCCCAGCAGATGCCTGCCGAGGCAGAGGTGGAGGTCATCGGCAAGCTGACGGGCGCCCCCCCGGAGACGGACCTGCGCGTCAGCATCTCGAAGAGGCCCTGCGCCGCGGCAGACAGCGGGGAGCCCTACGGCGTGGAGCGCACCAAGAACCTTGGGCCCACCTCGCCCTACTTCATCGAGGTGTTCGTGCCGCAGGGCTCCACCGGCCACGTGTGCGCCTGGTCGCTGAAGGACGGCAAGGTGGTCGCCTTCGGCGCCTCGGCGCGCAACCCCATCACCATGCGGGGACTGGGCGAGGTGATGTTCACGGAGATGGAGTTGCCGCTGCAGCCGGTGAGCCCGGCGGTGAAGGCCCCCGCGGGGCTGTAGGGCGTCAGCCGGCGGCCAGCGTGTAGGTCTGCACGGGCTCCGTCTTGCCGGCCACCGGCGCAGGCTCCATGGCCTTCCACGGGAAGCTGTCCCCTGCGTGTGCCTTCGCCGCCTCCGAGACCAGCACCGTCACCCCCAGCTTCTTCGTCAGCCCTTCAATACGGGACGCCACGTTCACCGCGTCCCCCACCGCCGTGTACTCCCGCCGGTCATCCGACCCGATGTCCCCCACCACCACCGTCCCCGTGTGGAGGCCAATGCCAATGCGCAATGCCGGCTCGCCCCGCGCAGCGCGCTTGGCGTTCAGCACCCCGAGCGCCCGGTCCATGGCCTGCGCGCACTTCACCGCGGATGAGGCGTGCTCCGCCTGCGGCACCGGCGCCCCGAAGTAGGCCATCAGCCCGTCCCCCATGAACTTGTCCAGCGTGCCGCCGTGGCGGAACACCTCCGTCACCATGGCCGAGTGGTACTCGTTGAGCAGGGACACCACCGCGCGGCTCTCCATCTTCTCGCTCAGGGCGGTGAAGCCCCGGATGTCGGAGAACAGCAGCGTCACCTCGCGGCTCTCCCCGGCGAAGCCCTCGTCCGTCACCGCCGTAATTTGACTCCGCACCGCCGGCGAGAAGTACCGGCCCAGCCGCTCCCGGGCCAACTCCTCCCGCGTCACGCTGCCGATGAGCCGCTTGGCCTGCACCACCACGGCAGACCCCGCCACGCCGAGCGCGCCCAGCGAAATGGCGACCGCCAGGTAGGTGACCGGCCCTGCGTCCACGTGGCCCAGCAGCGCGAACTCCGCGCAGGCCGCCATCAGCACCCCGGCCACGAAGAAGCGCACCCGCAGCGACAGCAGGCCCAGGGCCACCGCGGAGGACAGCATCAAGGGGGCCTGAACCGCCACGGACTGGGAGCCCGCGGAGTATGTGATGGAGTTCCACTGCGTCACCAGGATGAGGGGCAGGTCCAGCACCGGGACCATCCAGAAGGTGCTGAGCAGCTGCCGCTCGCTCATCCGCCGGCCCGCCATCCAGGCGAGCACGGCAAGCACCAGCGCGCCGGCCACCATGGTGGCGCTGAAGACCAGGTCCGCCCGGTCCAGGTACTTCGCCCCCGCCAGCGCCGTGAGCAGCCACGCCATCGCCGCGGCCACCCGCACCCGCAGCACCACCCGCGCGTTGAGCGCCTGCTGCGCGAGGATGCGCGCGCCGAGCTCCCGCTCCAGCACCGACTTGTCCCGGTTCGCCACGGCGGGAACGTTACTCCCCCGCTCGCCCTACAGCCACGTTTCCTGCGGCCGGCCCCCCAGCCCCGCCAGCACCTCCTCCGCCGCCCGCACCCCGTGGTGGCACGCCTCCTCGAACAGCGCCAGCCCCCCCAGGTCCGAGTGGGCGAAGTGCACCGCCCCCGCCGGGACGGCTGCCGCCCGCCGCTCGGGGCCGAACAGGAAGCCCGGCCGGGGACGCACCATGGCGTGGCCCCAGCGCATCACCTCCAGCCGCTCCGCCGTGCGGCCAATGTCCCGGTGCGCCGCGGAGAGGTCTGCCATCACCAGCGCCTCCCAGTCTGCGTAGCCGGAGGACAGGAGCCGCTCCCGCTCTGCCTTCACGTCCGGCGCGGACAGCGGGTAGTACCAGGTCAGCACCGTGGGGCCGCCGTCCACCATCCGCTCCCGCTGGTGCGTGGCCACCACGTACCCCATGGACTTGCTCTCGTAGAGCACGTTGTCCCACGCGAGCGGCACGCCCCGCCCCCCCGGGTGCTCGGAGACGGTGAGATTGGCCACCGCCCAGGGCGTGTACTGGAACGCAGGCAGGAAGGCCGGCGGCGCCTGCCGCCACGGCACGTACACCCGCGCTGCCACGAAGCGCGGCACCGCCAGTACCACCCGCCGGGCCAGGTACCCGGCCGGCCGCTCCGTCCCCGCCTCCACCGCGTGCACCGCCACGCCGCCGTCCACCGGCTCCACCGCGTGCACCAGCGCGCGGGTGGCCAGCTGCCCGGGCCCCAGCGCCCGCTGCAACTCCGCCACCAGCCGCCCGTTGCCCTCGGGCCAGGTGAGATACCCGTCGCTCCCCGTCCCCTCGCCATGGCGCGCCGCGAAGTACCAGATGCCCGCATAGGCGGAGACGGCGGCGGCGTCCGCGCCGAAGTCGTCCCGGCAGGCGTAGTCCACCAGCCAGCGCAGCCGGGGGCTCGTGTAGCCCTCCTGATGGAGCCACTCCTCCATGGAGAGCCGGTCCAGGGCCGTCCACTCGGCGTCATCGCTGCCGCGCTCGAGCGGCACGTCGAACGCCTTGCGCCCCTGCCCGTCCCGCGCCTTCGACAGGGCGTCCATGGCCTGCTCGAAGCGCTGCAGCTGCCGGAGGTCCTCCCCGGAGGCCCCCGCGCGCAGGTAGAGGCCGTCGTACCAGGTGCCCCGGTAGAAGAGCCGCTCGTCCGGCTCGCGCACCAGCGCCTGCTCCGCGAAGCGGGGGCGCCCCGCGTCGTCCACGCCCGTCACCAGCCCCATCCCGGACAGCAGCCGCATCACCGGGCCGCCCTCGCGCGTGGGGGCCGGCAGGTAGTGCGCCCCCCAGGGAAAGGCGCTCACCGCGTTGCGGCCCGAGCGCGCCGTCCCACCCGGTCCCTCGTCCACCTCCAGGACCCGCAGCGAGCGCACCCCCGCGCCTGCGAGCCGCCACGCCGCCGACAGCCCCGCGGCGCCTGCACCCACCACCACCACGTCCACGGGCTCGAGCGCCTGCGCCCGCGGCAGCGGCGCCGCCCCCCGCAGCGCGTGGCCCCACTCGAATGCCCGGTCCACCAGCGCACCCGGCACCTGCGGCCGCTCCGCCCCGCCCCCCTTCTGGCAGGCGCTCCACGCCGCCGCGCCCAGGAACGCGTGGATGAGCTCGCGCCGGCGCATCAGTTCCAGCGCCGCCATTCCTCTTCGTACGTGCGCACCAGCACCTGGTTGTTGAGCCGGTTCACCTCCGAGGGAAGGCGGGCCATGTCCGGCGGGAAGTCGGACAGCGAGGACAGCACCTGTGCGTCCAGGAAGCGCAGCCCCGGCGGCAGGGCATGCACCACCTCGCGCGGGGACGGCGCGGCGAGCACGTAGCCCCATTCGCCGAAAGACGGCACCAGCGCGTGGTACGGCGCCGTCCAGAAGCCGGCGGCCGCCACCGTGGCCTCCACGCACCAGAAGGACTGCCGGGCCATGAGCGGGGAGGTGGACTGGATGACCGCCACGCCGTCCGGCGCCATCCGGGACTTCAGCAGCCCGTAGAAGCGCGTGGTGTACAGCTTCCCCAGGGAGAAGTTGTTGGGGTCCGGGAAGTCCACGACGACCACGTCGTACCGGGCGTCCCCCTCCGCGAGGAACTGCAGCGCGTCCGCGTTCACCACCCGCACCCGCCGGTCGCTGAGCGAGTGGCCATTGAGCGCCGCCAGTTCCTCGTACTCCGTGGCCAGCTTCGTCATGGCCGGGTCCAGGTCCACCAGCGTCACCGTCTCCACGCCCTGCCAGCGGAGCAACTCCCGTACCGCCAGCCCGTCCCCGCCCCCCAGCACCAGCACGTGCGCGTGCCGCGCCGCCCGCGCCATGGCCGGGTGCACCAGCGCCTCGTGGTACCGGTACTCGTCCACCGCGGCGAACTGCAGGTTGCCGTTGAGGAACAGGCTGAAGCCCCGCTTGCCCCGCGTCAGGACGATGCGCTGGTACGGCGAGGACGAGGCATGCACCACCTCGTCCGCGTACATCCCCTCCTCGGCGTAGTCGGTGATGCGGTCCGCCGCCGCAAGGCCCATGAAGAGCAGCAGCAGCACGCCCGCCGCCTTCAGCCGCAGGCGTCCCGGCGAGGGCAAAAGCGGCTCCAGCAGCCACGTGCTCCACAGCCCCACCGCGCCGTTGATGAGGCCGAACAGGAGCGAGGTGCGCACCAGCCCCAGCTTCGGCACCAGCACCAGCGGAAACAGCAGCGAGGCCGCGAGCGCCCCCACGTAGTCGAACGTGAGCACGTGGGCCACCAAGTCCTTGAAGCGCACCTGGTCCTTCAGGATGCGGAGCAGCAGCGGTATCTCCAGCCCCACCAGCGCCCCCACCACCAGCACCGAGCCGTACAGCACCACGCGGAAGAAGGGACCCGCGTTGAAGCTGACGAACAGCAGCGGCGCGGTGACGCCGCCGGCAAAGGCCACCGCCAGCTCCACCTCCACGAAGCGCTGCGCCAGCCCCCGCTCCACGAAGCGGGACAGCCACGCCCCCACCCCCATGGAGAACAAGTAGACGCCGATGACGGTGGAGAACTGGGTGACCGAGTCTCCCAGCAGGTAGCTCGCCAGCGTCCCCACGATGAGCTCGTACACGAGCCCGCACGTGGCAATGACGAGCACCGTCAGGAACAGCAGTTCCCGCCGCAGCGGGAGCTCCGGCGCCGGCGCCGCCTCGTCAGCCATGGACCGCGGCGGCGATGATGACCGCCAGCCCCAGGATGAAGCTCCCAATGACGATGCCGAACGCGGTGTTCTGGTCCGTCTCGATCTCCTTCTTCATGTCGAAGGGGAAGAGGAACTTCAGCACCTGGATGCCCAGGGTGAAGACCCCCAGCCCCACCAGCGAGAAGACCAACGACGAGACCAGGTGCTTCCCGAGCGAATCCACGTCCATGTCACTTCCCTCCCATGAAACCGGTCGTCCAACCATGCAGGCCCCCGGGGCCGCGCCGCACCCCGGGCGGCACCGCGCCCCGCTCCGGGTCCGACAATGGCTCGGCCCCGGTGAGCGCGAGGAACGCGTACAGCACCACCACCACCACCACGTAGAGCTTCCCCATCACGGCCGCTCTCCCCGGGCGCTGTCTGCCCAACGCGCCGACTCGAACATGTCGTAGCGGATGCGGTTGACGAGCGGGATGGCCAGCAGCAGCACCCACGCCCAGAAGGCCCACAGCAGGCGGGGGCCCACCGTGGCAACCTCCACCCGGAACCCCGGCGGGGGCTTCCCGTTCTCCCAATTGGGCACCACGCGCACCTGGTACGTCCCCGCCTTCATCTGCGGGTAGGGCTCGCTGGCCTCGGACCGGGCCTCCACCCAGGTCTCCGCGTCCTCCACGCCCCAGTAGTACTCGAAGTCCAGCCCGGACGCGGTCACCTGGTTGTCCTCCCCCACCAGGTCCACCTCCATGGCCGCCCAGCTGTTGGTAAGCCCCTGCACCCCGCCCCGCACCTCCAGCTTGGAGTCATGGTCCAGGCGGAACGGCTCGCTGAAGAACATGGTCTCCGGAGAGCCCACCGGCCCCGCCGGAGTGAAGCTGTGGGAGAAGAGCGTGACCTCCTGCGCGCGCCAGGTGAGGAAACCGTAGAGCAGCAGCACCACCGCCGCCCCCACCAACGCCCACGTGCCGTTGCGCTGCTGGGCCTCCGTCACCGGGTTGGGCTGGGACGGCGCAATGCCGTCCGGCGGGAACATGGGCCGCGGCGAGAAGGCCTCCACCACCTGGTCCGGGGACAGGTAGGTGCTGAACGTCCAGCTCTCCTCGTCCTCCGTGCGCTCCAGGTTCAGCGCGTGCGGGGGCTTGACGTACTCGAACGCCCGGGTGACGTCCCCCTCGGCCACCTGCCAGTAGCACTCGCCCATCACCGCGTCCGTTCGGGCGTAGACATCCTGGAAGAGCTCGAACCAGCGCCCGTCGTACAGGGCGGACTTACCGTTCTCGGCCAGGCGCACCTTCCCGGCCGCGAGCGGCTCCAGGAAGGTCCAGTGGGCGTTGGCCTCCATCAGCCAGCGGAAGCCCGCCTCGCGCTGCCACAAGAGGTACTCGTGCCAGCCGTAGCGCACGCCGTCCACCTTGCACGAACGCCGCAGCCGGGCGAGCACCGTCCACTCCACGCCGAACAGCTTCCCCTTCTTCCCCAGCGGGATGGCGCTGGGGCTGGGCTTGGCCAGCTGCTGCAGCATCTGCAGCTTGCGCGTGGAGCAGTCCAGCAGCGCGCCACAGTACGGGCAGGCCACGCGCTGCGCCAGGTCCGGTGCGCGGAACTCCAGGGGCCCGTTGCACCCGGTGCAGCGGGCGTCCTGGAGTTTCACCTGCCGGCGCGGCGGCGGCAGCGCGGAGAGGTCCAGGCCCAACTCGGAGAGCCGGACATCCTTGCCGCGGAAGAGGACCGGCGCCTCGCCGGGAAGTTGCTCGACGTAGGCGATGTCGCCGTTGCGCGTCGTGGCCTCGAGGAAGGAGGCCTTCACCCCGGGCGTGAAGCCGCGCGGCAGCTCCCCCTGCGCCGACACCACCTCCGCCTTCCCCACCTCCTCCACCACGTGGTCCCACGTCACGCGGTCATCCACCACTGCGAACCGGCCCCCCGGCGTCCACTTCTCCTTGGACAGCTTGGCTGGGAGCGGCGACTCGGCCATCAGCCGCCACTGCCCCTCGGACTCGGACAGCCAGGCGTCCGAACCGTCGCCGTCGAAGTGGAGCGCCCACTCGTCCCACGTGCTGGTGCCGTTGAACCGCTGCAGCCGCCCGATGACGCGGAACCCCTTCTTCCCGTACGTCCCCTGCACGCCCACCTGCAGCGGCGAGTCGGTGTCCACCAGGTCCGCCACCTGGGATTGGCTCCGCAACCCCCGGTCCGTGCGCGCTACCACCGCCTGGCAGCTGTCACACACCACCACGCTGCCTGCGCCCGCGCGGAACGCCACGGGCGCCCCGCAGGATGGGCACTTGCCTTCCGTCATGCCGGCCCCCGCTTCAGCTCCCGCAGCTGCACCCGCCCGGCCCCCACCGCCTCGCGGCACAGCGCGCCGAAGTCCGGCGCCGCCCGCTCGCGGCAGCTGTAGAGGTTGAGCGCCAGGTAGCCGTGCTCCGGGAAGGTGTGCACCGCCAGGTGGGACTCGGACAGCAACAGCAGCCCCGTCACCCCACCCTCGCCGGGGAAGGTGTGCCACTGGGGCGGGGCCACCACGGTGAGCCCCAGCTGCGCCACCAACTGCCCGCACAGCCGCGACAGCACGGCGGCGTCCCGGAGCTTTCCAGGCTCGCACTCCGCTGCGTCGATGAGCCACTCCTGCCCGGCATCCACGTTGGGTGCGGTGATTAACACACCCGCGAAGGCCCGAACGGGCTCAAGGACCCAGCAGCTCCACGTCCAGCGCCCGGGCCGGCCCCACCACGGTGAGCTGCCCGCCGGGGAAGCGCAGCGGCCCCTGCGTGGCCATGCGCACCACGGGCCTCGGCCCCGAGCGGTCTACGCAGCCGCGCGCCCCGTCCGCGGCGCAGTCCGGCAACGGCGTCCCGCCCTCCGCCAGCTCGCCGCCGCCGCTGCTGCCCACGCGGTACGTCGTCCCATCCCGCTCGGTGAAGGTGCTGTCCCCTCCGGGGGCAAGCAGCAGCACCCGCTCCCCCGCCACGTCCTCCAGGTCCACCACCGGGGGGGCCGCGGGCAGCAGCGTCTCCACCCGGGCGGGCAGCCGCGGGATGCAGGTGCCTGCCCGGACGAACAGCGGCAACTCCGTCACCGGCGCGTCCACCGCCAGCTCCTTCGGCCCTTCGTGGCGCTCCCGGGTGGCGAGCGACACCCACGTCCCCTCCGGCAGGTAGAGGCTGCGCGTGGTGGCCCCTTCCGCCAGCACCGGCGCCACCAGCAGCCCCCGCCCCAGCTGGTACTCGTCCTGCAGCGTCCAGGTGCGGGCGTCCCGCGGGAAGTCCAGCACCAGCGCGCGCATGAGCGGCAGGCCCGTCTGCTCCGCCTGCGCGGCGTGGCCGTCCAGCCAGGGGAACAGCTGCACGTGGAAGCGGGCCCACCGCGCCCAGTGGTCCAGCGTCTCCTCGTCCTTGTCGAACTGCCAGTTGCCGTCCGGGCGGATGCCGTGGTGCGTCCTCATCACCGGCGAGGCCGCCCCCAGCGCCGTCCAGCGGAAGAACAGCTCCTTGGTAGAGCCCGGGTTGGTGCCGCTCTGGTACCCGGCAATGTCGTGCCCGTAGGTGGAAACCCCCGCCAGCCCCAGGTTCAGCCCCATGGGCACCACCGTGGGCAGCCCGTCGTCCGGCTGGAAGCCGGTGCGCTGGTCCCCGGCCCACACCACCGGCGCCACCGCGTTGCTCCCCAGGAACCCGGCCCGCACGTAGAAGAGCCGCTGCACGCCGTCCGCGGAACGCTCCTGCAGCACCTCCGCGTTCAGCCTCGCCCACTCCACCGGGTAGAGGTTGTGCGCCCGGGCCGCGCTCTCCCCGGAGTGCAACACCGCGTCGTGCGGCAGCCACTCGCCGTAGTCCGCCATCCAGCCGGTGAAGCCCACGTCCAGCGCCTGGCGCAGGTACCCCTTCACGAACTCGCGCGTGGCCGGGTTGGACAGGTCGGCCAGCCCCGTGGGCTTGAACGTCACGCCCTCGAACAGGTAGGCGCCCCCGTCCAGGGACCGCACGAAGTGGCCGTCCCGCTGCGCCGCCTCGTACACGGGCGTCCCCTCCACCAAGAAGGTGTTGAAGTAGGCCTGCCAGGAAAACCCCGCGTCCGAGAGCTCCGCAGCCAGGGCCTCGGGCTCGGGGTACAGCGCGCGGTCCACGTCCCAGTCCTCCACCAGCCGGTAGCCGCTGGGCTGCTCGCTCCCCCCGCGGAAGTCCTCCGTCCAGAGCGCGGAGGAGGGGATGCGCCGGTCCCGCAGCAACCGCGCCACCCGCCGCACCTCCTCCGGCCCCTTCACCGCGTCGTTCCACGGGGCGAAGGCCACCGGCGGCGGCCTCATGGGGCGCCCCAGCACGGAGGCGGTGGCCCGCTCCAGCGCCACCGCCGGCTCTCCCGCAAAGACGTACAACGTGAGCGCGCTCCCCCACGCCTCTACGCGGAAGGTGTCCTGCCGGGCGCTGCACACCTCGAACACGGTGCGCTCGGGCGCGTCCACCACGCCCAGGTAGCCGCGGTTGGACACCCACGTAGGCAGCCCGTAGCTCGAGGCGTGGCGCGTCCCCTCCAGGAACCAGACGGCCGGCTCCCCGTCGTCCTCCATGCGCTTGCCGATGCCCGGCTCGCTCGTCCAGATGGCCACCGTGTGGCCGCGGTGATCCAGCCCGTCCGCCTGCGCGCCGAAGCCCAGGAAGCGGTCCTGCGCGTCACACCGGAAGGCCAGGGACAGCCGGTTGGTGGCAGCGTCCGCCGCCTCGTAGCGCAGGGCCACGCCGCCCGGCCCCGCCTCCTTTGCCACCACCTTCACCACCACCTGCCCGTCCCGCGTCAGCCACTCGCCCGCGGCCTCGCCCGCCCCGCGCGCGCTCCAGCGGAAGCGCGCCCCGTCCGTCCAGTCCCCGCGCAGGTCCGTGAAGCGGAAGCTTCCGTACTTCATCTCCACCCGCGCCCGCCCCTGGCGCACCGCCACCGGGGCCGCGCTGCCGGCCGGGGCGGAGGTCAGCAGCACCTGCTGCCCATCCTTGAGGAAGAACTCCTCGCCGTCCGGCGACAGCGAGAGGCCCGACAGCGAGGGCGCCCCGCTGCAGGCGGCAAGCCACAAGGCACAGGACAACGGCACGGCGCGGCGCATGGCGGACTCCCCGCCGCGCCAGGGGAGACTTCAGCGCGGATTCCAGGCCACGAGTCGTACCACCGCGGACCGCCCAAGGTGGAGCCTCCCCTCGTGGACGTCATGCTCCGTTTCCTGCAGGTGCAGCACCTCCAGCCCGGAGAATTCCTCGCGAAGCAGCGCCGCCGTGTAGAGCAACGCCTCCACCGGCGGTCCTACGTCTGAAAGCGCAGCTGGGCCGGCGTGTACGCCTCCAGCAGCAGCACGCCGCCTGGACGCAGCGCCGCCACCGCCTGGCCATGGGCCCGCGCCCGCACCGGGGGCGGGAGGTGGCACGAGATGCTCACCACCGCACCGTACGCGCTCGCCGGAAGCTGCACCGTGGAGAGGTCCACGTGCCAGGGGTCCAGTGACAGCCCGTGCCCGGCGGCCAGCGACACTGCCTTCTCCAGCCCCACCTTTGACGCATCCAGCGCGGTGGCGCGGTGGCCCCGCGAGGCCAGGAACGCCCCGTTCCGCCCCTCCCCTTCCCCCAGGCTCAAGACGTCCAGCGGAGCGGCCGGCAGGAAGCGCGCAGCCGCCTCCACGAGCCAGTCGTTCGGCTCGGTGCCGCAGGCGAAGCCCTCCGCCGAGAACCGCGCGTCCCACTGTGCCCCCACGTCGCCCATGCTGCGGCGTCCCCTTGATGTTCCAGCGCCTGTGAGCTTGCCGGGGGCGGGAAGGGTACGCGAGGGGCCCGGCGCTGGGCGACTTACGGCCCGCGGCGGGGCGGGACGGGCAGCTCCCCGATGGGCGGCCAGGCGTACTCCCCCATCCGGTCCGGGCGGGAGGGTGGAAACCGGAACACCACGTCCCCGAACACGAACCCGAGGAGGGTCACGATGAAGATGACGGCCACGGCCATGGCCAAAAGCGGCGCCCCGTCCACCGTGTGGCACTTGAAGCAGCCCAGCTCCGCCAGGGCTGGTACGGCCCGGCGCTGGCGAAGAAGGTAGCCGTGGTCCGCTGCGGCATTGACGGCCGCGCCGGCCGCAAGCACGTCCTGCAGGACTTCTCCCTGCAGGAGAACTCGGCGCGCCTGTTCGAGATGTTCGTGGACGGCAGCGCCACGCCGCTACGGCGCCGCGAAGGCGGCCCCGATGTCCGGGTGGGCTGCGAGCGCGTCCAGCGCCCGCGCGAGCAGGGAGATGCCCGGCTCGGTGCGGTGCCAGGTGGAGGCCCCTGACGGGTGGGGCAGGCACAGGCAGTCCATCTCCAGCCCGTGGTAGCGCACGCGCTGGACGTGCCCCACCACCTCGGCGAGCGGCGCCTTGCGCCCCAGCACCTGCTCGATGGCGAGCGTCCCCACCGGGAGCACCAGGCGGGGCCTGAGAATCGTCACCTCCCGCTCGAGGAAGCCCCGGCAGCTGGCAATTTCATCCAGGTCCGGCTTCCGGTCCCCTCCCCCCTTTGCCTTCCCGGGGAAGCAGCGGGCCACCGCGGCGAAGTAGACGCGCTCCCGCACCCGGGCCTCGTCTGCCCCCAGCGCCCGCTCGAACCAGCGGAAGAGCGTCTTGCCCGCGGTCCAGGCGAAGGGGCGGCCGAACTGCCCCTCCCGCGGCCCCGGGGCCTGCCCCACCAGCAGCACGCGGCTGCGGACCGGGGGGCCGTGGACCACGGGGCCCACCATGTTGGGACAGGCGCGGCAGGCGCGCAGTTCGGCGTGCAGGGCGTGCAGGGCGGAAGGCAAGGAGGCCACGTCCCGCTGACTATCCGCACGCGGCCGCCCTTTCCAGCGCGCGGCGGGGCGGTTATCTCCCCACCCATGTGCCCTTCGAGCACGCGGCTGGCCGTCGCCCTCCTCTCGCTCCTCGCCGCCTGTGCGCACCGGGCGGGTCCACCCACCGCCGCGCTGGACCGGGCCGCCGCGCAGGCAGAGGCCAAGGAGGCAGGCGCCCACGTGCTGGCGCTGGCGGGACTGCGGGCGCTGCTGCTGGAGGGGGACGCCGGCCGGGCCGAGTCGCTCGCCGGCCGGGCCCTGGAGAAGGACCGCGGCGAGGTGTGGGGCCACTACCTGCAGCTGCAGCTGGCGCGGCGGGCGGCTCAACCGGGCCGTGCCCTCGAGGCGGCGCTGTCCGTGATGGAGGCAGCCCCGGGCCACCCGCTCGCACAGGTGGCGGGGCGCGCCGCGCTGGAGGCTGCCGGGGCAGACCCCTCGCTGGACGACGCCCTCTCCGCCCGCGGCCGGCCGCTGCTGTCCTCCGGCAAGCTGGGCGCAGACGCGGCCCACCTCCTCCGCTCCGCGCTCGCCAACGTGGCCCTCACGCGCTCGGACGCCGAGGCTCGGGACGCGCTGTTCGCCGCCATGGGGACGCCGCCCCGGGCCACCCTGCTCGGACCGCTCGCCGCGTGGGGGCTGCTGGACGTGGAGACCGTCACCGGCCCCGCGCGGGACGGCGCCATCCCCGCCTCCGTGGACGCCCCCGCCGGAAAGGCGGTGCCCCGCGGGGTCCCCACCCCGGGCGGCCGGCTGTCGCTCCAGCCGGAGCCGGTCTACGGTGACTTGTACGTCCTTGCGTTCGACGTGGAGGTCCGCGCGCGCGGCGCCTACGTGCTGCGCACGCAGTCTGCCTCCTCCCTCTCGGCCTGGCTGGACGGGACGCGGCTGCTGCACCGGCGCACGGACCTGCGGGTGCTGTCCTCCACCGCGGCGGCGGGGGCGTGGCTGGAGCCGGGGCGGCACCGGGTGGTGGTGCAGTGGGTGCGGGACGGGCGCTCGGGGGAGCTGTCCATTGCGCTCTCGCGCGCGGACGGGGCGCCGGCGGACCTCTCGTTTCAGCCTGCCCGGGGAGCAGCGCCGGCCTGGTCCGGGGCGCCCCCCGCGGCGCTCTCCGGCGTCTTCCCCGACGCAGGGCTGCTCGCCCGCGCGCTGGAGGACGAGGTGGGGCCGTGGCTGGCCGCGTGGGTGGCCGCGCGGGACGGGCTGCGCCGGGACGTGGACGGGGTGAAGCCGCTGCTCGCCGTGCTCGCCCAGCCTGCCCCGTCCCCGGCAGTGCAGGCGCTCCGGGCCGAGGCGGCGCTGCAGGACCGCTCGCTGCCCACGCGCGTCTCCCATGGCCGCACCGCCCGGGACCTGGACGCCGCGCTGGAGCGGGACCGCGCAGACGTCTCTGCGCTGCTGCTCCGAGCGCAGCTGGCCCTGGACGACAGCCGGCTCGCCGAGGCGGCCGAGCTGGCCGCGCGCGCCCGCGCCGCTTCCGCGCATCCCTCCTCCGCGGTGGCGCTGCTGGACGCCCGCGTGCAGCTGGCGCTGGGGCTGGACGGGCTGGCAGACGAGCGGGCCGCGGAGGCCGCGCGGCTGCCGGGCGGGCGCTGCGAGGGGACGTCGTTCCGGCTGGACCTGGCCCGCAAGCGCGAGGCGGCCGCGCAGGCGGAGGCGCTCGGGCAGGGACTTGCCGGCTGCCCGGGCCAGCTGCCGCGGCAGGTGGAGCTGCTGCGCACGCGCGGAGATCTCCAGGGGGCCATCTCGGCGCAAGCGCAGTTGGCCTCCGGCGCCGCGGACCCTGCCGGGGCGCTGGTGCTTGCCAACCTCCAGGTGGCCGCACGGGACTGGGCCGGCGCGGAGGGGACGCTCCGCAGTGTCATGGCGCTGTGGCCGCGCATGGCCCAGCCGTGGAAGAGGCTGGGTGACGTCTACGAGTTGTCCGGCCGCCGCGAGGAGGCGCTCGCCGCGCGCGAGGAGGCGCTGCTCCGGGACGGCTCGGACCTCTCCCTCCGCCGCGCCGTCCACCACGCGCGCACGGGGAAGGAGCTGCTGGACGAGTTCGCCATCACCGCGGAGGAGGCCTTCTCCCGCTACGCCGCGCTGCAGCCGGAGGAGGAGGCCTCCTCCGCGCTCGTGCTGGACGCGGCTGCCGTCCGCGTCTACCCGGACGGGACGCAGGTGGACCGCATCCACATCATCCAGAAGGCGCTGGACTCCGCGGGCATCCAGAAAGTTGCCGAGGTCAACGTCCCGCAGGGGGCACAGCTGCTCTCTCTCCACACCTGGCGCGAGGACGGGACGCGGTTGGAGCCCGAGCGCTTCGAGCACAAGGAGACGGTCAGCCTCCCGGGCGTCCGTCCCGGGGACGCCGTGGAGTACGAGTACCTCTTGGCCCACCCGCCGCGCGGCCCCGGGCTTCCCGGCTTCACCGCCCCCAGCTTCTACTTCCGCGTGGTGGGCGAGCCGAACGCCTGGTCCACCTACACCGTGGCCGCCCCGCTGGGCAGCGGGCTGTCCGTGGAGGCTCGGCAGGTGAAGGTGGAGCCCCCCTTCCCCACCGCCTCGGGAGAGCTCTTCCACCATGAGGAGACGCGCGTCCCGCCGTGGCAGCGCGAGCCGGACGGCCCCTCCTCCCCCAACGAGTTCCTGCCCGTGGTCACCGTGGGCACCGGGGCCACCGGCCTGGAGGGCGTGGCCCGGTCCTACGCGGACGGCTCCCTGGACCGCGCCCAGCGGACCCATGACGTGGACGTTTTTGCAGCCGAGGCCGCGGCGGGGCTCCAGGGCGAGGCGGCGGTGCGCGCCGTCTACGCCGCCGTGATGGCGCGCGCGTCCGGGCCGGACGCGGGGCTGGGGCAGACGGCCACGGCCACGCTGGCCGAGGGCCGCGGCAGCCGGACGCTGCTGCTCAAGGCGGCGCTGGAGTCCCTGGGGTTCGAGGCGCGGTTGGTGGCGGTGCGCACCTCCTCCGTGGACGCGGGGCCGGTGCGCTTCCCCAACGAGGCGCTGCTGCCCTACGCCTGCGTGCGGGTGACGCTGCCCGAGGGGAGGCAGGTGTGGCTGGATCCGCTCGTGCGCTTCGCCCCCTACGGCCAACTTCCGGAGCAGGCCATGGGCGGGCGCGAGGCCTGGGTACTGCCCGAGCCGGGGCGCCCGCTGGAGCGCACCACCAGCCCCGCCGCCGCGGAGCCACAGCCGAAGCGGGTGACGCTGAAGCTGGAGCTGTCCGCGGACGGCACGCTGTCCGGGGCGGGCGAAGAGCAGATGGCCGGCTTCGAGGCGGCGCAGTTCGCCGAGTCCCTGGAGTCCATCCCCCCCGAGCAGCGGAGGCAGGCGCTCGAGCAGGCGCTCTCGCGCTACTTCGGCGGCGCGGAGCTGTCCGAGGTGGAGGTGGACGCCCCGCGCGAGGTGGGGGCGCGGCTGTCGCTCCGCTACCGCTTCGTGGCGCCCGGCTTCGCGCGCCGGGAGGCCAGGGCCCTGGTGGTGCCGCCGCTCAGCTTCCCCGGCCAGCTCGGGCGCCGCTTCGTGCAGGTGCGCACGCGGCAGACGCCACTCGTGCTGGACACCAGCGAGGCGGTGTCGTTCGAGGCCACGCTTTCGCTGCCGGAGGGGGCCACGCTGCAGGAGCCGCTCACCGGCGTCTCCTTCGACGGGCCGCTCGGCCACTTCGAGCGCGCGGAGCGGCAGGAGGGACGGACCGTGTCCGTGCGGGAGACGCTGCGCCTGCGGATGGGGCGCGTGCAGCCGGCAGACTACGAGGCCTTCGCCGTCTTCGCGGGCCAGGTGGACCTGGTGCAGGCGAGGGACCTGCTGGTGAAGCTGCCCTGAAGCAGGGGGGCGGTCCTCACAGCAGCCGCGCCACCACCTCGCCGTGCAGGTCCAGGCCGCGCGGCGTGAGCCGCAGCCGCTCGCCCTCCCACTGCGCGAAGCCCCCGGCGACGAGCCGGGTCGCTTCCTCGAGCCGCGGGGCCGGGTCCACCCCGTAGGCCCGGCAGGCCGCCGCGAGCGAGAGGCCCGTCCGCAGCCGCAGCCCCATGGCGAGCCGCTCGTGGAAGCGCTCCTCGCCCGAGAGCACCTCCACCTCCGCCTCGGGGAGCTCCCCGCGCCCCACGCGCTGCAGGTAGCGCTCGGCGTTGCGCTCATTGCTGAAGCGCCGCCCCCCCACCATTCCCGTGGCCCCCACGCCCGCGGCCAGGTACTCGCCGCCCGTCCAGTAGAGCGCGTTGTGCCGCGAGTGGTGGCCCGGG
>Ga0194130_10003819_pt1 | contig 19809 bp, 17 predicted proteins | sample TA2KigsurfametaG_FD_160084 | JGI IMG/M metagenome (GOLD analysis project Ga0194130, IMG submission 160084) | Freshwater microbial communities from Lake Tanganyika, Tanzania - TA2015050 Kigoma 12 surface | ecosystem: Environmental > Aquatic > Freshwater > Lake | place: Tanzania: Lake Tanganyika... | reverse complement strand
TATGAAGCGACGGAAATCCGCAAACTTTTTGAACACGCAGGGTTGAAACTTGATTTTGTTATTTATTCGCCGAAAGCACTGAAGGCTTCCACAAAAAGTCAGTTCCCTGAGATGAAGGTCAAAACTTACCGCAAGGGATTATTGACGATGTTCATGCTTAATTTGCGTCATTCACTTGCCGGTTACAAATTGCTGAAAATGGTTGGGCTTCGTCATGGACGATTTGAGCAGTCTCTGATCAAGGAGTCTGTATCACTTGTCTACTTTCTATCCCCTAACCCACTTGCACTTGACCTAGTCGATACTCCCATGATTACAACTGTTTGGGATCTGGGTCATCGCGACATCCCCGAGTTTGTTGAAGTTTCGGGAGACCGGCACTACGAAGAACGCGAGTTCTTTTACCGTCAAACTATTCCTAAATCATTTCGGGTGATAGTAGATACAGGTCGAACAGCAGAACGGATACAGGCAATCTACGGGGTCCTTGGAAATCGGATAATTGTTCAAGGCTTGGGCGTTGTGCAACCCGCTATTCCGGAGCGGATTAACAGAGCCGGATCGCAGTATTTTCTTTACCCAGCGCAGTTTTGGCCGCACAAACGTCACGTGCTGCTGTTAAAGGCATTTCAGATTGTTTGTCAGCAGGATAGAAACTGCCGATTGGTCTTGACCGGAAGTGATAAAGGAAATCTTGATTACGTAAGGAAGGTTGCCAATGAGCTTGGAGTCCTCGAACGTATTGAGTTTCGAGGTTTTGTGAGCTCTACAGAGTTAGCCGAATTGATGATGGACGCGCATTGTCTGGTTTTCCCCAGTCAACTTGGGCCATCCAACAGGCCGCCATTGGAAGCTGCGTCATTGGGGACACCAGTGTTAATCAGCAATATTCATTTCGATCCACTACTAAAGCACCCACTTATTCACACCGTTAGTTCACAAGATCCAAATGATTGGGCAAAGGAAATGCTTCGTCAGCTTTCGTTACCGAAGTCGGCTCCTGCTCCCCTAGCAGTAATGAATAAAGAATCACACACGACTCTCGTTGATGCCTTAACTGAGTTCGCTTCCCTGCGGGCTGAGTGGTCTTCTTTACGCACAGCCCGTTACAAACGAAAATAGAAACACTTCACATATTGCTATTGAAGTGCCCACCGCTCAGCGCTCTGTCTGCCACTCTGCAATTGCAGTAATTTCTTAAGCCTTTAGTCAGTAGAGTGAGCGACGCGCCCGGGTAGCTCAGTGGTAGAGCAACGCACTCGTAATGCGTAGGTCGCGGGTCCAATTCCCGCCTCGGGCTCAAATAACTTATTGGTTCCATGTGATCTATTGGTTCGATTTGTTCGTTAGCTGAACAGTTCTGAAGAATTTGAGATCAATTTCCGTACGTCATTATTAGTTGATAAAGATTTAATATTTATTCTCTTCAACCAACTTTTGCAAACTATAAGATGGTGCCCAGTTAAAGTCATCCTGTATTTTTGTACTTGAGAAAGTTGCTGAGTTATTGAGCTGGGAATATTTTGGTTGCGGAATGAACAAGGGGGATCTAAATCCCAAGAATCTCAAGACTTTTCGGACAGGTCCTCGAGTAATTGGGGCAAAAATATGTGGTACTTTTCTCTCGCCTTGAATGCCAAAATAAACTTCGAGTAATCTGATGTACTCGGTGTATTTGATTGATTCGCTACAAACTATATACTCGTCGTAGCCACCCAGAGAGTCTGTTCTAAGAGCAACTACAACCGCTTTTGCTACGTCACAGGCGTGAACTAGGTTGTAAAGACCATTCTCAACATCACCATTAGCAAGATACCCACTGTTTAACAAAGATCGATAGTCATCGAATCTCTTGCACGGAATGTCATAAACAATCGCTAAATAAAATACAATTACTGAAATTTTACTACTCAAACCCTGCAAGAAATTACATGCGTCAATTTTATCTTTCTGGTAGGACGTTTCTCCTCGCTTTGGGGAATCTTCGTCATGTTCTTTTTCTTCAGGGCAAGTGCCAAACACTGCAATGCTCGAAAGAAAGATAATCTTGTTTGTCTTTACTGCTGAAAGAATTTCTCTAAGTCCCTCGTAATTGACGCGTCGATCATTTAGAGTATCTTCACTAATTGAGTAAGCCGCATAAACTATGGCATCAACTGTCGGTAAGACTTCCTTGCAAACCATACTCCATGATTCATCAGACAAATCAGCAATTATCGCATTTGCGCCATTTGGTATTTTAGATAAATTGCGCGAAACTACTTAAACATTAAAATTCAAAGAATTCAGCTGAGAAACAATGTGGCGCCCAACTTGACCAGTTCCGCCAATTATAAGAACCGTCGGAAAAGTCATGATGAACTAAATTTTAAAATTGTGGGCAAATATTTTCTCGTAGTTATTTCGGATGTCATTAGGTGTCAGTTCAAGTCGAAGCTCTTGATATCTCCTGAGTAGTTCATCTTCATAATTTTGGCGAAGAGATTGAACTCGACTCTTGAGCCCCAGACTTATTTTGTATAGTGTTTTTTCAATATAAAGGTAATCAAGACCTATTTCAATGGATGACATAATCGCCTCAAGAGGGGTTTCAACTATCGGCTCTGTCCTACTATTGAATGAGGTATTTAGCAAAACGTAATACCCAGTTATTTCTCCAAACTCACGTAAAAGGTTGTAATACTCTGGATTTTCAGAATAATCAACCGTTTGAGGCCGGGATGAATTATCTACGTGCCTTATAGCAGCTAGTTTCTCATGAAATTCCGCACGTAGTGAAGCTGCGACTATCATGAACGGCCCAGGCATTGGCATATCAAAATATGTGTCTCTTGATTCGATGGTACATGAAGGCGCAAAAGGTCTAAACCATTCTCTTTGCTTTATCTCCTCATTAATTCTTTGACTCACACGGGCATTGCGCGGATCTGCAAGGATACTTCTATTGCCAAGAGCACGAGGGCCAAATTCTGATCTACCAAAGAAACGCCCAATAACCGCTCCGTCTGCGATTAACTGGGCAACGTCACGCGCGGAAGCGGCTACTCCCGGTTCAAGTCCAACCACGCTCGCAGCACGCTCTACTTCGGCGGTGCTGTAAGCCCTTCCCAAATAAGCATTTTTCATTTCTATCCGATGTACCCCATTTAACAGTTTGTAATAACCTGTAAGCGCAGCACCTAAAGCTAAGCCTTCATCGCTCGCTGCTGGTTGAATGAATATGTCCTCAAAAATATTTAGGTCGTAGATTATCCTGTTCGTAACACAGGAGAGGCCGATACCGCCGGCGATACAAAGCTTGCTTGCACCAGTTTTACTCTTTGCAAGTTTCGCCAAGCGAACCATTTCATTTTCAACAAAAGTCTGAGTTTTGTACGCTAAATCGACAGCGGGTCTTAATATCTTGTAGTCTGATCGCTGCGAATATTGATGTTTTGTTCTGTGAAACTTCTCCAAATCTTTTTTATGGCACTTAGCGAACCACTGAACTTTACCAATCTGTCGCTTATATAGACGAATAAAATCAGCCACCTCCTCCGGATTGCCCATTTTTAGCTGGCCAAATCCAAGTGCATCGCTAATCCAACCTCGCTGGAGTCCAAGCTTGTGAAACGGGGCGCCTTGTTTGGCAAAACAGGCCAGTGCCATTGTTGTACCGTCAGTTGAAAAGTTGAGGGCGCGAGTTGCGTTCATGAACAAGGTACCGAGATATTCTTGAGGAACCGTTCGAACTGTTACATCTCCATTTTCATATGTTTTGTCACTGTATCCACATCTATCAATCGTCTTTAGCGATAGCCCGTTGCCTTCATATATTCCCACTCCGCCAGCATCAATACATAGGGTTGCAGAGTGATCAAAACCTGACATGTAATGTGCGGAAGCCGCATGAGCATCCATGTGGTGGCACCAATGAACATTTAAAAAACTTCGGAAAAACGAATTGTTCAGAATATAATTTGATTTAAAATCTGCGTCTGCACGGACATCATTATTTATTGCCCGATCTAACCATGTTTTCTCCAACATCACATCATCAGTTGACTGTCCAGTTTTGTGCTTGACACCACAAACTAAATCAATCTGATCGGTTGAATTCAGTGAAAAATATTCTAAGCAATACTTAATGGAGTGCAGGGGAAAATTTAGAGAGCGCTTCACTCTATTTAGACGGGACTCTGCTATCGCAACGATCTCAAGTTTCTGTCCGTCGTCGTGAATGATACAAGCTCCAGAATCATGGCTGTAGCTGTTTATTCCAAGAACATACATTGTTTACACTCCGATTTTGTTTCTTGATTGTTCAAAAGCATACAATCGAAGAATTTCGCACCACGTGACATCAACATTCAATGTGTGACGGAGTAACTGTGCCCTCGATGGGTGACACCTCCCCTCGCTATCGTAAAATGTCACACTTAAGGATTGGGGTCTATTAAGCATTCAGGGAGCATCCATTCTCGTTCAGCAAAGTTCGAGTGAGTTCGATAGGCCATTATTCCTACATTTATCAACATGTTATGTTCGTAGACAGGCGTATACATATCTACTGAACGCACTCGTAATGCGTAGGTCGCGGGTCCAATTCCCGCCTCGGGCTCAAAACTAAGATTCGAGGGCGTAATTATGAAAAAAATATTATCCTCACTTTTCCGGAAGATCACTGAGAATCTCTACTTTGAATCGAGAAGGATCGAGTATTTCGAGCGAATCTTGATAAACCAAGGTCGAATACTTACAAATCAACAAATCAACAAATCAACAAATCAACAAATCAACATAAAAGATGGAGAGTTTTCAATCTTTTCCCAATTTGGAGAAGACGGCATCATCCAATGCTTAGTCAATTCAATTGAGGTTGAGAACAAGACATTCATTGAATTTGGAGTAGAAGATTTCTCTGAATCAAACTGCCGATTTCTCATGATGAAAGACAACTGGCGAGGATTTGTCATAGATGGCAGTAAGCGTAATATCTCTCGATTAGAAAAAAGCTACTACTACTGGAAATACAATCTGCAGTCGATCTGCGCATTCGTCAACAAAGACAACATTGACGATCTTCTAGATCAAAGCGGATTTGATCACGACTTAGGAGTTTTATCAATTGACCTCGATGGTGTTGATTATTTCATTCTCTCCTCCATCACAAGATTCAAACCTCGCATACTTATCTGTGAGTTCAATCCAATATTTGGCCCCACACGAAAAGTGACAGTTCCCTATGACGAAAGATTCCAGAGATTCGAAAATCATTATTCTGGCCAATATTGGGGCGCTTCGTTATCTGCATTAAATGATGTTGCCGTTGGCCTGGGCTACGGGCTCATCGGCACTAATTCGGCAGGGTGCAATGCATTCTTTGTTCGCGACGATCTGATTAAGCCACCCTTCTCTAGCACAAGTCCAGCGGATGTGTTTAATTTTCCTACTTACCGTGACAGTCGTGATGAAACAGGAAATCTAAGTTTTATAGACTTTTCTCTAAGACAAAGAATGATTCAAGGGTTGCAGGTACTAAACACAGAAACGCAAACGCTCGAAACACTATAGATAAACAAGATCCAAAGGTCATGCCCAATAGTCACGGCAGTTTTGATCTCATCTTAGGCTCAAAAAGTCTCCACTGAAACACTCCAAGATTAACTTACCCTCTAGTTTCAAATTCTGGATTAAATAGTTTGCACTTACTTTCTGTTGACATTCAGATGAAAGCCTGGTGCGAAGTGTGGAATCATTTAAAAGCCTAATAACTGACTTGGAGAAATCTTGAGCAGAATCTGCAATGAGAAGATGTTTGTCATGTGAAAGCTCTAATCCTTCAGCTCCCAATGAAGTTGAAACTACTGGCACTCCACATACAGCAGCCTCTAAAATTTTGTATCGAGTCCCTGATTCAAAAAATAATGGAACAATGTTCACATCCATCGCGCGTAGATACGGTGTCAAATCGTCTAATCGTCCCAAAACCGTCACATTTTTACACTCGTAATCACCAAATCTTTCTCGCGATTGATTCCCTGCAATATAGAAATGTACATTCGGTACTTCGTTTTCCACCATTGGCATTACATTCTCGAGAAACCATCTACACCCGTAGTCCATAGGGCTGTACTTATGACCAAAAGTTCCAGCGAGATAAATTGATGGCTTTTTTGTAGATACTGCAGCACTGGCATTCGCCTCATACATCTTTGCATTGACTGCATTTGAAAATCGCATAACCTTTGATCCCTTACTTGCAATGCTTTGGTAAAAAGCTAAATCAACATCTGAAACCGCCGTGATCAAATCAGAAACTTTAGATAATGCAAATTCCCGATGTTGTATTAACCTCCCAAGAAGCATGTAATACGGCTTCTGCCAGAATGGAACGTATGGGATTCGACGAGTTATAAACCGCGACCACACGCTGTCGGTATCGCAGATGATTCGCGCAGCCGGAAGTAGACTTCGAACTTGCTTGATTAATGAATACGATATATTTCCATAGCCAAACCAAATTACAGAAATATCGTGCTTCTTTGAATAGTCAGCGATAGCCAAAGCCTGTTGGCTGATCCGAGGGTCATAGATCTTGCGACACAAAAGATGTGCAAAATCAAACAACTTGATTGACTCTGACTTATGAGGTTTGGGACTTAGTCTGACAAAATCTTGACTATTTAATCCCATAAAATCTATTAACTTTTCTTCCGAATTTGGAGAGGACCTTTGACGCAATAGAACTCTCAAATCGCATATTTGATTCAGCGCCACTATTGAGTTTGCTATTCTCAATTGTGGACCGCCTAATGCTGGATACTCTAAGAGTGGAGTTGTAAAGAGCACCTTTACCATTCGGAATGTCCACTGGAATTTACAGATGTTTTCCTGTTTTTCTTGATTATTTTGGCTAGTTTCATTCGGAAAAAAAGTGGTCCGCGGGCAAACTTCATTCTTGAATCGACTTCTGAATACTTTTTTTGAGCGTCTACTAGATCCTTTCGATATTCTTCGATAACACTTTCCAATGCCTCTTGTGTGGTTTTACTAAGACTGCGTGTTAAATGCTTACTTAAACTTTTCCCACCGATTTCAAATCCGCTAAAATGGAGCAGTTTCACTATTTCTCCGGATTTCAAAACCAATTGGCCATTGGTCGTTGCTCTAATTTGCCTTTCATGTACATTCCAGTACGCCACATTGATACCTCGATCCAAAATTAGTGAAACTGCATTTTTGAAAAGATAGGGAAGCATTGAGAGCCACAGCTGATCTGCATATAGGCCCACCCTTGGGGCTACGAACCATTGACTTGCTACCTTTGAAATTAACCAATTAATGACTTGTTTTCCATAATTAGAATTTCGAATTAGGATTACTCCACCGTTGATATGTCCGCTCCGAATTATGTCTAGATCATTTGGTAAGTAGGAGTCATGTGGATACGGTTCGGAAATATGAGGGCTCAATAAGACGTCACCCGGAATGTCAATTAAACTTCTCTGAAGCGAACCGAGTATCAAAACATCGGAGTCTAAATATAGGACGTCTTCGGCGCGTGATAGAAAAAACTGAATTCCTACAACCTTCATGGCGCAACAAAACTCTAAGGTGTTATAAATGTGACGCAAACTGTTCACATCAATCAATCCGAGGTCGTTGGGACCCAACAATTCAATGTTCCCTCCAATTAGGGATTGAACTTTGGAACGATTGTCTGAGCTTAAATCAGGAATAATGATGGATATATCAAAACTTGAATGAAATTTACAGAATGATTTGATCATTACTTCTGATAAATGAATTTGAGATATTGTTGCAACCGTAAACACTCTCACTTCTCTTGCCTCATCTCATATTTGAACTGCTTTTTTGCAGCCCAGCCGGTCATTTGCTCTAGTTTTCTGCTTTCAAATGTCGCATTACAGGACCATGATTTTTAATTTCTGCTTTGGAGGTTTCAACGGTGTAATGAACCCAAAATTGTTTAGCACCATTCGAATTGGGCCTTTCGTCAAATTAGCTACAAATAATGGCAGAACTCTCTTACTAGTCGTTTTAATAGAAAGCAACTCAATGATGTGACCTGTTTGAGATGAACTTTTTCGACTGACGGAATGCACAACTTATCCTTTGGATCGCAATACACTACATAGCTCAGAGCCAACTAGACCTGTACCCCCAATTACCAACCATTTTTCGCTCATGTTCCATTCACTTTGTACAAACAAATGTCAGTTGCTGAAAAGGAAAAATGAACGACAAGATACTATTTTCATAGATCTGAGGAAAACGGAGCGCAATTTTTGACAACGCCAACCTAATTGGATTCTTTGGATAGTCAATATCCAGAAATTTTTCAATCTTCAAAAAAAAACATTCATCAAACTTATAATTCTCGTGCAACCAAGAATCAATCAACCAATAATCAACAGTCAAAAGTGTAAAACTACGAACATGTGTTGGATCAATTGCACTCCAGGACGAGCGAAAATATGGAACATGCATTATCAGAGTCCCATTACACTTTAATATCCGATGCATTTCAGCCATCAGCTGGGTAAAATTCTTAATGTGTTCCACGACTTGATTTGCAACAATCGCATCAAAGGATCCATCTCTAAAAGGTAATTTCGATTCCAAGTTTGCGACTATGTCAACTGCAGGGATGGCCTTTTGATCCAGTCCAATAAATCCCTCAGTCTTGTGCGCTCCACAACCAATCTCAAGGCAACAACCTTTAGAGTAAATTTCGTTAATCTCCTTTGATGAGCGCATTGTCGCTATGACCCCTTACTAACTGGGTCTGGGGAATAGAGATCGGTCCGCTCGTCTGTTAAAAACTCAAGAAAATTTGCAATGTCTCCACTTGACGGGAGATCTAGGGTTTTACTGGGAAGATAACTTAGATCATCAGACCTAACCATGGATCTTCTGCCGAAAGCCAAAGAAGGCTTCAAACTCGACATTTTGAAAGCCTTCAGTGCGAAAATCCCGTAGGCGTATTTTCTTGCCAAAAGCTGCTTAACATCACCTAAATCACCTATTTGATGCAAAGTTGAGAGGACTTCTTCGTACTCCTTTACCGACTTCGGATCAATTGTGAAGCCACAATCTTCATACCTTCCCGTACCCGCCGTTACAACCTGTTTCCCAAGTGTTGCCATTTCCAATCCAGCAGTACCCCGTACAGTAACACCATAGTTAGCAATTTGCATTAGAGAATACGTACTGATCTTTGAATCTGATTTTATGATATGAACATGAGACGGTAGTTCTGGGAAATTACTACTTATAATCCGTTCCTCAAGGGTTTGCCCTTTCAGCAAAGATTCCATCTCATCTCGCCAAACGTTAGAAGGGTGAAGTTTGATGATCCATTGCACATTAGCGTTTCTAATCGCTTGGCGCAGAGTTTCAATAAGCCAAGTTTCATAACTTGGATAAAGATCAGTCCCATAGAAATAAATTGAATCATAAAGAATGTGACTGAAAACGACAGCAATCGGTTTGTCTCTGCGAATACACAATTCATCAAGTACAAGATTTTTATCTTCAATTTGAATACCAGGGCAATTACGTTTCGATCTAAACCACTTACCCGAATATCTGTCCTTGAAATTGGTAGAAATCCAGGATGCCATGTCTTCTGTTAGCGCCGCATTGCTTAATTCCAACCATTTAGCTGAATTCAGTGAGGCGTGGTGTCTACGGGCACTTTCCTTTGAGAGTTTCTGAATGATGAAGGCATCATCACGCACTGTGCCGGCAAACCGCACAACTTTGACGTTCTTTTCTAAACATCCATAGAAAATTCCACCGTACTCCTCCAAAAAAACTTCTGTATGAAATGAATGGCTTATGTCTAAATTATCAATCAGTTCCATTGTCACTTGATAAGACTTGTAAATATCCAACATCCAAGTCTGAATTTCTTGTCTTTCTTCTGAATCTAGATTGCCAATCCTGCCTATTCCTCGATGCCGACAAAAGGTAGAAAGTGCAATGTCTCCGATAGGTACTGAAGCGAAGTAAATATTTCTGCAGTCGTTACTGTTCTTAGCACTAGCTATTTTTTCGGATAAATCCTGGGGAATCTCCCCATCAAATCTTTCAACTAGAAGATCAAAACGTATGAGTTCTGCACCTAATAATTTAAAGTATTTATGAATAAATTGTCTTTTAGCTGTTGTGATTACATAAATTCTTGGCAACTCTTTTTTCGCACACATCGCTAGAAAAGTCCAGATTTGTGCCCATATAATGTTCATTCCTCTTCCCGACGCAATTAGCAAGCCATTTGTAGGATCGTCTGATTCTGTTTTAATCTGTTGCAAACACGAAAGTAACCTATTTCTGTACCTCAGAAAATCAACGTTTTGGGAAATGTACAAAACACCAGCCATATACGCGCGAGATAACTTCCGGGCATTCTTGATTGATGGTTTTCTAATATTCTTCAACCGAAACTATTCCCGTCTGCACCAGAGAATTCAAAATAATCAAGTCAAGATTCGAGTCAAGATTCAAACTTTTCATTGGCCCCATTTCATATGCCATCGTTTTACGAGGCATCATTGTTTTTTGATCAAAAATAGACTGAGTCGTGTTGATGTAAAACGCCCCATTTAGTGCGAATACAGGCGGTAACGATTGTCTTGACACCATAGACTCTTTCCCAACGTAGGACCTTAGATACCCGTTATCTACTACCTGAATCTTGTCTGGATGAGGACTATCAAACTTCACAACACTGGCCATTGCGCTACAACCACTCGGTAACATCTCATACTCATCCATAAATAAATTTAGATCGTCTAGTGTTCGCAATGGACTTGTGACTTGAAGAAGAAGGACTAGTCCGTCTTTGATTTCACCATTACTGATCAGGTCAATTATCACATCAATAGTTGTTGCAGTGTCCGTTGCTAAATACTTTGGTCGCAAACCTGAACTTGCAACCCCGTATCGTCCTGCAATCGTAAACATCTCCAAATCATCAGTGCTTACTAGAACCTGATCAACACGACTACAAGATATGCCTATTTTTATTGCTCTTTCTAGAAGAGTATCGTTTCCGAGCCGATATATATTTTTTCTTGGTATGCCCTTTGATCCGCCACGAGCGGGAATTATGGCAGTTACTTTTTGACCTCTAAGCATTCCTGAAAATACCAATTAGTCGACTACCGAGAAGGTTGTCATGCAAGTACTTTGGCGTAACAAAATCAAACAATCCGTCTGGATCTCCATATCCGCCATACGGATCAGCACCTGAAAGATAGCTTTTTACGTTATCGATTTCGCTTACTGCGGTTTCAAGGTGTACTTGTTTGAAGCCATTCTGTTTCATTAACCTTTCGAGGCTTTGAATACAGAAATGAGAAACGTGCTTCCAATTGAAAGTCGCAGATTTTTCGCGAATAATCCTTGTCGCCAAGCTCTTGGCGTTAGGAACCATAACGAAAATCAGGCCTTCTGGTTTTAGCATTGACTTGAATTCTTGAACCATTTCATTCGGATGGTATAAATGCTCCAGTACATTCCACAGTGAAATACAATCATATGAACCACCCAAAATTGATTTATCTATTTTTTCAAAACTTGAGTTTATGAATTGAATTCCAGGTTCGAATTTATACTGATCCTGGTAGCGGCTGTTCGCATCAATCCCAATACATTCCTTCCAACCAAGTGAATTTGCAACTTCCAGAAAAACACCAGCACCACAACCAAAATCTAGGAGTTTGCCTTTCGTTGGGCCGTTGAATTCTTCAATCAATTTGAGTCCATAGGAGTATTTGACTCGATCGATATCTTTTTGCAGAGGGGCCGTATATATATCTGCAGCCGTTTTATCATCGGAGTAGATTTCAACTGCCTTATTGAAGGTTATTCTTGGGTTTTGAAATCCATGGTCGCATACTGCACATCTCCAGATTTCAAGCCCCAATCGATTAAACAAGAAGCGATGTTCAATGCTTTGACAAACGGGACACTGTTCAACTACTTCCCAGAAATCCCCGTACCTTTGGTATCTTTCGTTACCGGTATCCATCACAATTTTTGCATGTTCGGGACCTAACCCACCAGATGCTGGGCGACCCTGTCCCGTGCGTTTAGTTTTCTCGTGAAATACTTTCGCGCCAAATTGAAGATTCCCATCAAATAAGTTCTTTTCTCGAAGGCGACTTCTACCTCTTTTCATTTGATCGCCAACACGCCTTCAAAAGACAGATACTTCAGGACTGTATTGACATCTTGAAAACCTGCTCGCTTTAACATCTCATAGTTACCTTGGGATGAAAACGGTTCCAGCACGCCTTTAAGACTGCGTATTTTTGAAACGATTTCGTCCGGACTGTAACCCATCCGAAGCTTGTAATCACTATATAAAGTAGTGAAAATATCTTGGAACCTGGCGTCAGCTCCACGAACTTTTTCAAATAGAAGCAAAGCTCCGCCCCAATTTAACGAGTTGTAGATCTTGTCAATCAAAACTTGCCGTTCAGATGTTCTGATAAATTGAACCGTGTAGTAGCAAATTATCAAATCTGCTCCATTTAAATCGTAATCCATTGCATCGATGGCATCAAACACAACATTTGTGCTCTCTATATCTGCAAGCTTCTGATTCGCCTTTGCCACCATGTCTGGTTCGATATCAATGCCAACAAACTTCGCACCATTTCTGGACTGATGATGAGTAGCAAGCTTTAGAGTTAACGTCCCCGTAGAGCTGCCAACTTCAATGCATATTGAATTTTCCTTAATGAAAAAATCACTGATATCACAAATCAATTCATGGCCTTCGTGATAGAGCGGAATTGATTTTTCCACATGTCTGTCAAAGCCGTGAACCGTATCCCCACTGAACTTCCAATCTGCCCGACCAGCATGAATGCCATCACCTACATTGAAATCTTCCATAAATGCTCCTAGATACTTACATCTGCACTGTTAACTCGTACAGAGCTGCTGCGCCTTTGAGCATTGGCCCTTCACCATTGCCTGTTGAGACATGGCTAACGAAATTTTGCAAACAATCGAAAAAGTCTTCGGCGCTTATGTCATTGATATAACCTGCATCACCCGATGCATTCGGAATTTTTTTACGGAAATCTTTCAAAAACCTATCTCTAAATTCCCAATCTCTATCTTCCGGAGTTCGCTGATGACATTTCATCCCCAATTCCTCAGCCCCACCATTCAAGTCCCATTGGCTAAAGTCATAACGTTGCAAAACAAATTTGATTTCTTCAGCCAAAAATGTAAAGACCTTTTCTCCGCCTACCGAATAACTACGATTGTAAAAATCAATCAAATTCTCTTCTATTGGATCAAAATTATTTGGCATATCAAACCTTCTTCGAATAAACAAGCGGTTCTAATTCCCAATTAAAAACCTCTTTGCTTCCATATCTATTGCAAAAACGGCCTCGGTAATAATCCCTGTTTAGTAATTCGTCATTGCTCAACTCAAAATGTCTTTTCCCCAATATTTCATCGTACTCTGGAACACGTTCAAGGATTATTTGATATTGCTCTGCGCTACTTAATTTGCTGAACATGACAAGCTCAGCAAGTTGAGTTCTGGTTATCGAAACCTTTCCATCGCGAGTTTCCTCTTCAGGCAAAATTGTGAAGTGTCGCTCGATAAGTTTTGCACCCAAGTAAATCGCCACCAAGTCTGCCTTAATTCCATCACGAGCATTTAATGGATGGCTACTCAATCCGAAGTTTGGTGTGTAGTCTCTAAGATCAAACATTCGAAGTAAATTCATTTTGTCTAACGGAGTTGGATAAATAGTTACGCAATGCAGTAAAGAAAATTTCACTCCAGAGGCAGATAACACTTCAACTGCAGTCAATATCTCTTCCCAAAAAGTTGCGCCGGTTGAAACAATAACTTTATCAAAATAGCTTGATGCGGACTTCAATAGTGGAATTGACGCGCAGTCGTAACTCGCGATTTTGATCGAAGTAAATCCACACTCTCTAATTAATGGAATTGAATTTACTGTAAAAGCCGTCGTCAAAGGCTCGATTCCGGCCCTACGACAAATGGATACAAATTCTGATTGTTGCAAGTAACTCAATTCTAATTTTTGCAATCGATCGTACTCACTCTTAAAAGGCCGACAGATTGAAATGGAATTTCCATTGTCATCAATTTCTCCCTTTTCGAATCTTTCTCGAAAACTCAAATCTTCAGCGAAAATTGACTGTATTTTTGCATAAGTAGCTCCGGCATCAAGAGATGAGTCCAACATCTGTTTCAGAATTTCAAAATTTCCGTTATGGTTTTGGCAAAACTCAGCAATAAATTCAGGTTCACATTCCAAATCATTACTCCTTTAGGCAACTGAGTGTTGCTGAGAGAATCAATGTTAAGTCTGATTCCATAATCGGAACCCAACTACATTTCTTCGTTTTCGTCAATTCTTTGAACATCAGTTCTTTAATATCCAACAAATAGATCGTTCTTACACTTCTATTATCCTCGGAGTCAAAAGCGTCGAGCTTGTCTATCGAGACATTGAGTGAGAATAGGTTTATACAATTAATGTCTCTGCTTTCACTGATTACCATCATTGCATTATGTTGTAAATCACCCTCATCCGTTTTGAGATTTAACTTTGTCAACGGCTTGGTTAGAAGGTCAATTTCGGTGAACAACGCCTCCTCTGAGCGGTACGCTAAGGCGTACGAGGAATCGATTACCGGTTGGAATTCTTTGTTCCTTAACAGAAGAAGTTTTCCGTCATAAAATAGAGTTAGTTCCTCAAACAACTCACGCGTGCAAAGTGATGGATCAAGCCATTCCTGATAATTATTTGACTTACCCGTAAAAAGTGAGATCTTGCCTGGATTCACCATGACATTCACATCCCTCTTGACCACAAGCAAATATCTTCCATCGATTAAAAATGATCCGCCACCAGACAAATAGAAATAGCTATCTAATTCAATATGACTATTTCTTTCAGCATCATTCAGGATGATTTCAGACTCTTGAATCTCGCTCAAATTTACGGTTATTTGATCGGCATCTATAAACAGTCTTTCGTTCAATCGAGCATGAAGCATAAAATAATATTTCTTTTTTAAGGGCATTTAGTCATGTAGCCCATCGTCGCATATACAACATGCGAATTGCCCTCTATCTCATCCTGATCAAACATGTCCCACCCATCAAAAAAAAGCTTTATGTCTTTACTTTGATTTAAGGACTGAATGACGTCAAATTCGCAGTTCAATCGATGGTTGTTCATGAAGAGAACTACGTCAGAGTTAGCCACTGCATCTCCTAGCGAGCCTGTTGCTGGGGTCAATCCCAAATTCATCAGGTCAGATTTATTGACTACGAAATCTATAACGCATACATTTGATTTGTTCGGGAGCAACTTAACTAGTTCAATAGAAACAGATTCACGCATATCTGACGTTTCGGGATCACCTTTAAAGGCAGCTCCAACGATCAAAATTTTTAAGTCACTTAGCACAAGATCAAAGTTGGTACAAAAACGCATTAACATGTTGTAGACATACATTGGACCGGCAGCATTAACCTTTCTACTCGCAACGCCTAGAGTTGGTCTATTTACCAATTGAATTGATGGACTGCCGTAAAGTACAGGGTCTTTAGTAAGACAAGGTCCACCGACACCTGGACTAGGTAGTGCAATTTGCTCACGTGGATATCCCATGTTTATCAATTTAATTAATTTGAATGCATTGATATTGAGTTCAGTACAGATACTTGCAACTTCATTTGCAAATGCGAACACAAGGTCCCGGTAGGTGTTGTTCATTAGTTTTGCCAACTCTGCAGCTTCAAGTGATTCAACTTCAATAACAAGACTTGAGATACCCCGAAAAAGATCGGAAGCCAACTTACTACTACGCTTATCAAAACCACCGATTATTTGAGGCAAAGATCTGAGCTCTACCAATGCGTTTCCTTGAACTGTCCTCTCTGGAGCAAATGCAAAGTCAAAATCAAACCCAGGCTTCAGTCCCGAGGTTTCTAGGATTGGCAAAATAACAGCACGCATGGTGCCAACCGGCAACGTTGAGCGAAAAATTACCAAATCTTTTGGCTTAAGAATTGATGCAATAAATTCTGAAACCAACTTGACAGATTTCAAGTCAGGAATTCCATTGTCGCCAATAGGCGTGCCCACTGTCACCAAATGCACTGAAGCAACAACTTCGCTTTTGACATTTGTGAACTGGAGATTATTGACAACAGATGGCGAGTTCAGTAAATATTCAAGCCCGCGTTCAAAGAAAGTAGGATTTCTCGTTTTTAAGGAAGAAATCACCTCTTTACTTGTATCAAAACCTATAACTACATGTCCCACATTCGCAAAGGTTGTGGCCAATGTCAGTCCAACAACTCCCATTCCATAAATTGCAATTGTTCTAGACCGAAGGTTTTCTAAATTTAAAGATTCAGTGTCAACGACATCATTTAGAGTGCCGTTTGGATTGATCAAAATTATTTTTGAGTATTTTCTTGACTTAAGCGTAACTTTCTGTCTCTCGATTTGATACTGCTGGCGCAAATCTGACCCATCCACAATTAATTTAAACGGTCTTAAATTAGCAACGGATACGACAGGGTCATCAACAGTTTTACCATTTGATATTGCACGTCTTATATCTCCATCTGTAACAACGCCCATCACAACATCTCTTTCATCAACTAATACGACCAAGCCAGCGAAATACTTATTCTCCTTGGTTGCACCCATTTTCATCATGGCATCGCGAATTGTTGATTCGGTAGAAATCGTGCAAGTGAATTTTCCTAAGCTGTCGCGCATAAGACATCTAAACTTTCAGCTGACGGGAAGTGAAATCTCTTTTCAGCAAATCTATGCCTCGATATTAGAAGGCTGGGAACGCGTGAAAGTTGTCCAAGCCTAATATCAGTCGGATCATCGCCAATAAACAAGAAGTCTTTGAGATTGATTTTGCTCTGGAACTCTATTCTCGTAAAATGAGGAACCCCTTTGCAAAAGCTATCGTCGCTTCCCAAAACACCACTGAAAACACCACTTAAGTGTTTCGGTACATTTACGTTAACAAAATAGTCAAGTTCGGTTTGCGGTACAGACGAACTTATCCACACACTGCTCTCAAGGTTCAAAAGCCGTTGAAGCAGTCGTAGGGCATCTGGAAATAACTTGCAGTTCTGTAGCGATGTCTTGTTTAATGAAAAAAGTTCTGAATTTATCGATTGATATTCGTCCTCACTTAATAAATGATCAAATTTTGCACACATATGTTCTAGAACTGCTCTGCGCTTCAAACCTGAAAGCTCATCAAAGGTTCGCGAAAGGGTCAACCTACCTAAATCAGAATTTTGAATCCCTAGAAAGTCAGTGACGATCTTTATAAAGTTAGATCGTTTTGCAGGAACGGAATCAAAAAGAGTTCCATCCCAATCAAAAATCAAATTTCTACATTGGAACGATGAGCTCCAGACCTCTTCTCTGATACTCAATTCAAGCCGAATCGTCCAACGATTTTGATATCAAACTAATTACGTCGGCGTATTTACCCATTGCAGCGATCCGGCCTTCAGATATCAAGAGAACTTTGTCGCAATTCTCAACGTTTTTAACCCGGTGAGTAATTGTAATCACGGTCATTATTTTATTCAAATTCTCAATTTGTCGTAAAAGATCGACTTCAGTTTCTACGTCCAACGAGCTTGTCGGTTCATCGAGTATTAATACTTTAGGATTTGAATAAAGAGCCCTTGCAATTCCGATTCTTTGTCGTTCGCCACCAGAAACTTGCAATCCATTTTCGCCTACTCGAGAATTCACCCCATCTGCCAAATTGGATATGAAAGTCTCTAACTGCGCCATCTCAATAGCAGCAACCAACTTGCGTTCGTCTATATCGTCCATCGGCACCCCAAAGGCGATGTTTTCTTTGATTGTTAAATCTGAGATATACACATTCTGTGGAACATACCCAATATTTTTTCGCCACGCAGATAAACACGTTGCGATGTCAACACCGTCTACTTGAATTCTTCCACTTGTGGCCGAATTCAAGCCCAAAAGCAGATCGATGATTGTGCTTTTGCCAGCTCCGCTTTTGCCAATGATTCCAACGTTTGATCCTTTTTCTATCGTGAAATTGACATCCCTTATCGCTTCGTCAGAGTCTGGCCCATAACTAAAACCAACATTAAGGAACGCAATCTGTTTTTCAAACGCCATTTCTGTTTGCGCACTCAAATCCCGAACTTCAACAAATTCAAAAGCCTCAATCACACTGTCTAATGTTGAACTTCCAAACCTCAAGTTCTGAAATGCTGTTATCACTCGATTCAATGATGGAAGTACACGAAATGCAGCAGCACCAAAAATTGCAAGTGTTGTAACGGAGTCCGAAGGCGAACTTCCGCGGATTGTCAAGACAATGACAAGAAGTCCCAATGAACCGATAACAATTATCTCTAAGAAATACGCTGGTAATTGTTTCAAATACAAAAACCTGCTGCTTGCGGTTGCGTACCTAGTATTTTCAAATCCAAACCGCTCAAAAAATATCTGTTCTCGACCGCTGATGCGAATCTCTTTGATTCCATTGAAACAATCTTGGAGCACCCTCAATTTACTCCCTAATGCATCCCTGCGAATTTGACCATGGTGCTGTGCCGAATTATTCGACAAACGTGTGAAAAGTAGTGTGAACAGTCCAAACACGACTAGAACGACCGAAAATCCACTCGGCTCTACAATCAACAGCAATGTGATTAACCCGATAATCACCAAAGTCTCGCAAACAAGTAGTAAGGATGGAGCGATTGTGGTTTCAATCAATTGAGCAATATCAATGAGGTTGCGATACATTTCGCTCGAGTTTGTCTGTAAATGAAATGCGTATGGCTGTTTGAGGTATTTGCTCAATAGATCATCAGAAATTCGAATTTCAATTTGCGACTGAAAAACGAATTGTTTTGCCTTAACCGCGGCACTAAAAACATTTTTGAGAATGAACACAAATACCAAAACAGTCATACCAATTACTACGCGATGATTTGTTGATAGCGCATTAAAACTCTCTGTTAATGATGAGTTTGGCAATGAACTATCTGGATCAACAAGAATTGACATTGCTGGAACAATGAGGGTGAGACTTAACATCTCAAGAACAGCGCTCAATACTGTCAGAGCAGCCAACCAAGTGAACGTTTTTTTTTCTTGATGATTTAACATGCGTAAGATTTTTACTATTGTCACTCGCATAAATAGTTCACGCCTTGTGATTTGTGATTCTGCAATAGAAAATATAAATAATCACCACATGGTACCTTTTTGGTCGAGTACTTCGCCTTACGCCTTCGCATCATCAGTTTCTTTTTTAAAAAACCCAAATGCAATATTTGCAAAAGGATAAGGCGCTTCCGATCTGACAGGTGCTTTTAGCCAGGTCTACCCTATTTGTATGAATAAATTGCTCACTCCGACTCAAGAATTAATGAAGAAAATTTCGGGCACTCATTGGCTTGACAATAAATACGTTTCGGGAAGCGGATCTCGAACAGCGGTAATCGATCCTGCGACGGCAAGTCAATGCGGTGAATTTGCCCACGCAACAAACACCGAAATCGATTTAGCCGTGCGAAATGCAAATCGTGCACAACGTGTGTGGTGGTCGATGAGTGCTCTTGATCGGGCAAATGCGCTTCATAGCGTGGCAGACAAAATGTTGGCGATGACAGCCACAACCGGCGAAGTCTTGACGCGAGAAATGGGCAAACCGTTTCGCGAGAGCAACTGGGAAGGTGGCGCG